>Ga0209487_1000026_pt1 | contig 153079 bp, 122 predicted proteins | sample Poulit2012_FD_187524 | JGI IMG/M metagenome (GOLD analysis project Ga0209487, IMG submission 187524) | Agricultural soil microbial communities from Georgia to study Nitrogen management - Poultry litter 2012 (SPAdes) (version 2) | ecosystem: Environmental > Terrestrial > Soil > Agricultural...
GAAGCCTCAAATGCGCCATGCCCTTGATGTCATTGCACAAGTGGGCGGGCACATCAAAGCGAACGGGCCACCAGGTTGGCTGGTTTTATATCGTGGTTACGTAGAGCTTATCCATGCGAAAAAGGGGGTTATTGCCGCATTTAAGATGATGAATATGCCTCTCCCAGAATTGTGATCAATCCTAAGATGAATGTAGAGGGGGGAACGGACGAATCAAAGGGTGGTGCGCGGAACATCTCCGAGACGCTTTCCAAGAAAGTCCCTTCTCCATTTATGGAGAAGGGATTTAGGGATGAGGTTGTGGGGAATGTCGCAGCGCTACGTTCTTGACTGTATCACCTTGCCTGTTCGGACCACCTCGTCAGGCTTCGCTTGCCACTCCTCCGGTGGAGGGGAATCTGTCGCTGGCGGCCTTTCATGCATCCTCCCAATCGCTTAAAATTACAAAATCTGAAAATTTCTCGTCGCAAGACGCAACTTTTTGAGCGCGCAACCGATACGGCATGTAGGACATCGTTCTGCAACAAGGTTTCATTATGTCGGTATCGGATCAGCACGCTGCACTTTCCATCGTATTTCACGATGCATTGCCGCAGTTATTGGCGAAGGCAAATCTGGAAGATTTACTTCCGGCGATTGGAACACTCGAAGTTGGCGACCCTACGATGTTGGATGTGATGCCGATTGAGGGCGCGGCGGATGCTTTGGTGGTCAGTCGCGGCGTGCTGAAGCGATTTTTTATCGCCGAGATACAGCGCGGCAAGGATCCACAGAAGAGCAAGCGGTGGCTTTGGTATGGCGCGCAGGCTGTGCTGCGAGAGCAGTGCGATGGATATATTTTTATCATCGTCACCCAGCAGAATTTGGTTACGTGGGCGCGTGACATCGCGAACAATCTGCAGAACATGCACACCCGTTACCTTGTCATGGATGCCTCGTCCTTCTCGACAGATTGGAGTGCTGAAGAAGTGCAGGAAAATGTGGGAGCCGCGTTGTTTACGCTTGCGATTCATGGAGATCAGGGCACGCATACCGCACTTTCGCAGCTGGTGTGGCAGGAAATTAAACGCCTGCGCAAGCAAGATGGCTTTGATCCGCACCGTTTAGATGTTTATACTAGAATTCTGGTTCAGAGCGCCCCCGTGGCATGGAGCCAATATGCAATGGAGCACGACATGGAATATCGTACTTGGTTTGATGAGCAGATGTACCAGAGTAAGCAGCAAGGGTTGATGCTCGGTATCGAACAAGGCATCGAGCAAGGCAAAGCTGGAACGTTGCATGAAAATATCCTCGAGCTTGCCGCGCTGCGCAACCTCACACTCAGCGCCGAAAGCAAAGAACGCATTCTTGCATGCGAGGATATCGATCAGCTACAAGCGTGGTTTCGAGTCATCGCGACAGCGGAGAGTCGTGTTGACCTCTGAGTACGCGAGTACGGGCCCGCACTTCAGTTCAAAACTTTCTCAATTCTAAATTCCTAATGGGAGCGCAGCGGCCTTGGGCCGCTGCGCTCCAGGTTTTTCTTGATTCTGCTTAGTTAATCAGATTAAATCTGATGGACTGCGCATAATTGCGAGCGATGTAATGGATGAACAATTGAAATTGTGGGCGGGGAATGTGGTAACGCACGGCAATCTCGTGGGGTTATTGCAAAGCTATCGTGCGCCGAACGACAAAATCTATCGGTGGATGCAGGAGGGTGCGCTCATCCCATTAAAGCGCGGGTTGTATATGGTGGCGTCGGGCGTGACAGCGGACACGCCCGCGCCAGATATTCTTGCGGCGAACCATCTGTACGGACCGTCGTACGTCTCTTTGGAATATGCTTTGTTTCATCATGGGCTTATCATCGAGCGGCCGTATCAGATAACTTCGGTGACGCTGCGGCGCGGGAAGACATACGATACGCCGCGCGGTCGCTTTAGTTATCAACGGGTGCCCGAAGACTATTATGCGATAGGTATTGTGCGCGAACAGCCCACATCGCGTATGGCGTATATGATCGCTTCGCCTGAAAAGGCATTATGCGATTGGCTGGCACTGACGCCCGGCTTGTCGATTCATTCTGTCGGTGGTTTACGCGCATTATTATTCGAGGATATGCGCCTAGATGAAGGCAATTTGCGCGCCTGCGATGGAGTACTTACGCAACGTTTGCTTGCCACCGGCTTTCGAAGGCAGAGGCTTTACTGGCTCGCGAAATTGCTCGAGGAATTGTGATGCTGGAACAAATGCTCTCGCGCTACGACGCGGACGACACTGCCGACCGCCAGCATGCCTTGCGTGAGGTGATGCAAGAAATCGCCCTCGCGGGTCTGTTTCGTGGCGGATTTTTCGATCAGGCGGCGTTCTATGGTGGGACCTGTCTTCGGATTTTTTATGGTCTAACGAGGTTTTCTGAAGACTTGGATTTTTCTCTATTAAAAGAGAATGACAATTTTTCGTTTGCAGCCCTCTTTCCCCAAAATGGGGAAAGATGTCGAACGTAGTGAGACAGAAAGGGGACTAGAGCGCTCGCACGCGAGCGCTCCAATTTAGAATTTAGAATTAGGAATTTAGAAAGGAGAGGCTTTGGGGCGCCGACGCTCCAACCCAAGACTTTCTCAATTCTAAATTCTTCATTCTCAATTCGCGCGCGCAGCGCGCGGTAGCGTAGATTCCTCAGTGCTGCTGTCTCATGCCTATCCAAGAATAAAAGGCGGACTAGAGCGCTCGCATGCGAGCGCTCCAATTAAGAGGTTAGAATTAGGAATTTAGAAAGGAGGGGCTTTGGGTCGCCCACGCTCCAGGCCAAGACTTTCTCAATTCTAAATTCTTCATTCTCAATTCGCGCGCGCAGCGCGCGGTAGCGTAGATTCCTCAGTGCTGCTGTCTCATGCCTATCCAAGAATAAAAGGCGGACTAGAGCGCTCGCATGCGAGCGCTCCAATTAAGAGGTTAGAATTAGGAATTTAGAAAGGAGGGGCTTTGGGTCGCCCACGCTCCAGGCCAAGACTTTCTCAATTCTAAATTCTAAATTCCTAATTGGAGCGCAGCGGCCTACGGCCGCCGCGCTCCACGTTTTTACTGTTGGTACACCACAAATTGTCCTGCATTTTCATTGTAGGTATGGATGGTGCCATCGGGCCACTGCACTTCGACCTTTGCTGTGGTGGCATTGCCGAGCCCGAAGTGCAGGTTGGTGGGGTTATGGCTGAGGTAGTTGCTGTTTTGGTTCACGGCGCGCATTTGCGTGACGGTTTTGCCTTTGATGGTCGCGGTGACGCGGACGATGGCGCCGAGCGCATCGGTGTTTGGTGCGTCACCAACCAGGCGGATATTGAGGAAGTTGCGGTTGGGGCCACTGCCGCGGGTGTTGGTGTAGAAGAGTAGGGGACCGGAGTTGTTGTGGACGCCGATATCGATATCGCCGTCGTGGTCGTAGTCAAAGCAGACGACGCCGCGTCCGTTGGAAGGTTTGAAGTTCATTTCATCGGAGCGGTCGGTGAAGGTGCCGTCGCCGTTGTTGATGAAGAGCTTGGGTTTGGTGTTGAACAGTCCGCTGGCAAGCTTTGCGTAGAAGGAAGATCGTCCGTACAGATCTTCGGCAACCTTGGGGAGGAAACCCCAACCGTTTTCTACAAAAAGGTCTAGCCATCCGTCGTTGTTAAAGTCTGCGGCGCATACGCCCCATCCCCATCCAGCATCGGCCACGCCAGCCTCATCGGTTGCATTGGCGAATTGAATGGGCGCGTTGTTCTCTTGCGGGGTGATATTTTTGTAGAGCTGGTTGCCTGTAATGCCCCAGTTTCCGTCGGGGTGGTGGATGTGTTTGAGGGGATCGTAGATGGAGCTCACAAACCAGTCTAAGAGCCCATTATTATCAAAATCACCGAGTGCCTGTCCCATGCCGTTATTGTCGATGAGCGTGTCGTGGTAGGGGTCGTCATCGATGAATTTACTTCCGTTGTTGTGGCCCATCCATGAGGTCAGGAAGTCGGAGGCGACAAGAAGGTCTTGTTTGCCGTCGCCGTTGAGGTCGGCGAGTGCGGGGGTGAAGTTAAAGGTTTGGCTCATGCCGTCGCCCGTGCCGATGCCCCAATCTGAGTCTGAGGCGACGGCATGCTCGCCGCCGTCGTTAACAAAGAGGATGGGTGCAGAGCCGGGGAGTCCCATGCCCGCCCAGTGTGCGAGGAGCAGTTCTGGATATCCATCGTTATTAATATCGCCAGCGGAGAGGCTGAAGGTATTGCGGCCCATGGGTAGGTTGGCTGCGAGTTGATATTGTTGGCTCGTTTCGTTCCATTCCAAGATGGCGACATTGCCAGGAAGTATATTTCCGATGACGAGTTCGCGTTGAAAGTCACCGTTGAGGTCGACCGGCAAGATATCTCCTGTACGTCCGGTTTCGATGCCGGTGGTGTCGATCAATGCCGTCTCTGTGAAGCCTGAGCCGTCGCCGTTATTGATAAATGTGAGTAATCCTGAAGTGTCGCCGCCGCTGAATACGAGGTCAGGCCAACAATCATCGTTCAAGTATGCGACAGATAGCCCGCCGGATTGCATCAGCAATTCCGTCCAATCTCCGCTTTTCAGAAACCACGTAGCGCCGGTGTATCCATGGACGGCACTGGCTAGGCCTAAGTTTTGGGCTTGTTCAACAAAGGCGAGTGTTCCGTTGTTGGGTTGTTCGGGATGGAGGTTGACGGTGCAGTTTTCTGCATCTTCGAAATTGGTGCGTGTCGGGTCAAAGAAGAGATTCAGAGCAATGCTGTCGGGATAATCTACTGGGTCTTCAATTGGCGGAGCGATGGGCGGTGCGTTGGGTGGTGTATCGCTGTCGAACCATCCAAAGAGCGTGTTGCTATCGGCGCGCGGGTCGTCAGGCGTAGGGATCCAGACCTCGGGGCAGGGGGAAGCGTGGTTATCGTTGCATGTAGCGTTGGTGTTATACTGTGTCACCGCGGGATCTGAGAGTGTCTGTAAAAATGCTGTCAGCTGTTGCACCTCTTCTGAACTGAGGGCGCGGTTGGGGAGCATGGGTTTGGCCACGTCGGTGAAGCTTGTGGCTTCGGTCGCGAGGAACATGGCGTTGAGTGTCCCTTGGTAACCGTTTTTTCCCCAATCGGTGAGTGGGTTGAAGCGGAATTGTTCCAGTTGGGTGATGTCTGCGATCGAGTATTTGAACACATGGGCGAGCGGGTCGCTGTGGTAGCGAAGAAGCTTTTCGATATTGTCAAAGCCGCCGACATGTCCCCAGGGGCCGGTATCCATGACATTGAGGAGCGATGGGGTTCGATACGCGTATTTATTTTCGGGTTCTTGGACGACAGCGTAGCGCCCAAGGTCATTTCGATCGGCACGGTGCCCGTAACCGAACTGCGGAAACGCGATGTTGTAGTATTTCTCGTCGGTGAACGTATCGCCGCTGTGGCAGCCTGCACAGCCAAGTCCGCCGCTTTCGATGGAGGAGAAGAACAGGGAGGCGCCTTGCTTGGCGTCGTCGCTGATCGCGTTTTTATCGCCTTGAACATAGGCATTCCATGGCGTGTTCACGTAGATCCACTGAGACTCGTATGCTGCGATCGCCTCTTGAATACGGTTGTAGGTAATCAACGTAAAGAGGTCTTGGTCTCCGAACGCGGCTCTAAACATTTGGTGCCAGTTTTCGCGTTCTTCTTCGCTCATGTGGATGTCATCTTGCGGATAATAGTTCACTTCCACGTTTTCTGTACCTCGAAAGCGCGAAGCGATGTATTCACGGACGTCCGCCCCTGTGGGAAGGTATCCGTGATTGAATCCGCGCATTTCGTCATTCGAGGTGACGGGAAAGCGCGCTTGCGCTTGCAGCAAATTTCCGCCGGCATTGGGGTCGGGGAATCTGGCGTTCTCAGGGGTACGGATTTGCATGACGCCGTCCTCGTCTTCGCCCACACTGTATACGCGTCCGTCCCAGAACATGGCTTGTTTGTAGAGCGCGGCGTTATAGATGGGAGGGCTATTACGGGGGACGTCTGGGCCACCATCGGCAAAAGGGCTGTGGTCCGAATAGACGCTACGGTGCAAACCCATGACCTCCTTGTACTTTGCCGAGACACCGACGCTTAACGACAGGTTGTCTCCACTACCTAAACGCGGTTGGTGACACGTTGCACAAGAGGTGTCGTAATCAAGGCTTAGCGCGTGGTTAAAAAAGAGCATTTGGCCAAGTTTAACCTTGGGGTCTTCGTCGGGCGTGACCACGGGCGGCAAGCCCGCTGCCGGATCTCCCGTTAGTCCATGTTGCTCGATCAGGATGTGGAGCTGGTTATCGATTGACGGCGCCGTTGGAGGATCGGTTTCTTTAGGCTCTTCCTCCTCGATCGGTGTGTCGGGCACATAGTGCAACGTATCGTCGGTGCAGCCGTGAAGATTGAATGACGCGGCCAACACAAAGAAAAGAGCTCGAGCCAGATGATATGAACGAGACATAGCATGCACGGAATAGAGGATGACGTCAGATGTATTGTACGTTCAATCGTAAAGATGCCTCCGGCCAAATGCAAGCTGGCGGTGTTTTGTGCGCTTTTCCCCTTCCGCCCGTCGGCCACTTTCAAAAGCACGCTGTCGACGCTTTGTGCGCTTTTCCCCTTCCGTCCTTCGGGCACCTTCAAAAGCACGCCGCCGACGCTTTGCGCACTTTTCCCCTTCCGCCCTACGGGAGCAAGCGAGCACTCTTGAGCAAGCGGCGCGGTTTTGCCTTTAAGGCAAAAGCACGTCGCGCGGTAGGGTAGATTCCTCAGTGCTGTGGTCTCATGCCTATCAAAGAATAAAAAACGGTAGGGTAGATTCCTTAGTGCTGTTGTCTCAGGCTTTTCTAAGATTAAAAGGCCGATGTTTATCAGCGCATTTGCAGCTCTCTTTCCCCAAAATGGGGAAAGATGTCGAACGTAGTGAGACAGAAAGGGGACTAGAGCGCTCGCACGCGAGCGCTCCAATTTAGAATTTAGAATTAGGAATTTAGAAAGGAGAGGCTTTGGGGCGCCGACGCTCCAACCCAAGACTTTCTCAATTCTAAATTCTTCATTCTCAATTCGCGCGCGCAGCGCGCGGTAGCGTAGATTCCTCAGTGCTGTTGTCTCAGGCTTTTTTAAGATTAAAAGGCTGGTGTTTATCAGCACATTTGCAGCCCTCTTTCCCCAAAATGGGGAAAGATGTCGAACGTAGTGAGACAGAAAGGGGACTAGAGCGCTCGCACGCGAGCGCTCCAATTTAGAATTTAGAATTAGGAATTTAGAAAGGCGGTGAGTCAGGCATTGGCTACTCAAAGCACCGCCTTTCTAAATTCTAAACTCTCCATTCTAACTTGCGCACGCGCGCGAGCGCGGGCGTTTAGATTCCTGAGTGCTGTTCGCTAAAGTTGAGTGCTGTTCGCTAAAGTCTTTCGAAGAAGAAAAGAAAAGTCCCTTCTCCATTCATGGAGAAGGGATTTAGGGATGAGGTTGTGCGGAATACCGCCCACGCTCATAAGCACCCCTTAGCCGCTAAAAATCAAAAAAATCAAAAAATCTTCGCCTCAAGACGCAACTTTTTACGCGCGCACACGATACCTATAGCAGGTCCATAGACAAGCGATGGTTGTAGGTGCGCGATGGCGAAGAAATTATGGTCGAAGAAATCGATTCGACCGCATGAAGAGTTGGCGCAGGAGATACTGCGCAAGCTCGCGTTGCAGGTGGATGCTGATGCTGCGGAACGTTTGGTACAGCAGTATCACGTGCGGAACTTGGCGCGCCGCATCGACCTGTACATTCCTGGGCGGTATTTGCGGGATGCCGTTCCGCCGTTGTTGTACGCGGAAGTCCAGCAACGTGAAATGTTGGTCGAGCTCGAATCGACGCCTTTGAAAATCACGCGCTTGCGAACGATGGCAGCGGCGCATGTGAACGCGGAGGCTCAGATCAGAGAAGAATGGATGCGTGAGCGTTATGACACGTCTGTAAAGGACGGCGCATTTCAATCGCCTGGGTTGCTGATTTACGCGCATGGCGTGCGAGGCGACACGCTGGAGCACTTTGAATCAACGGATGTCGAATGCGTTTTCCGTGCCAATGTCTTTGGTCTGCCGATGTATTTGCTGGATCTACTTCGTGTACCGCAAGAAAGCAGTTATACTCACCTACGACTGATGACTGTGCCGCACGCCCAAACCGAAGAAGAACTCGCCGAAAAAATTCAGGAGCGCTTGTTGAGCACTCGAACGCACTCGTCCCTCAAAGAATCTCAAGTCCAGGAGCTGATGATGTCTTACCTCACAAAAACCGTCCAAGATAAATTCCGGCGCGAAGACATCTTCCAAATGACGATGCACGATGCGTATCGAGAGGGAGAGATGGTTGCTCTTCGCAAAAACATCCTCGAGCTCGCAGCGCTGCGCAACCTCACACTCAGCGCCGAAAGCAAAGAACGTGTTTTGGCATGCGAAGATATCGATCAGTTGCAGGCATGGTTTCGAGTGATCGCGACGGCGGAAGGAGGCGCTCTGGAGCTCTGATCGCGGCTTACGCCCGAATCCAAGCCTTTCAAAATTCTGAATTCTTACTTGGAACGCAACGGCTAGGCTGGTGCACCTCACCCCCTAGCCCCCTCTCCATGAATGTAGAGGGGGAACAGCTGCATCGAGAGCCAGAGCGCTGAATGTAACCCACGCGCTTTAGAAGATGTCTCGCTGTGCGAGACAGAGGGAGGAAAGGCGCGCGGAACATCTCCGATGCGCTTTTCAAGAAAGTCCCTTCTCCATTCATGGAGAAGGGATTTAGGGATGAGGTCGCGCTGAATGCAACCCACGCGCTTTAGAAGATGTCTCGCTGTGCGAGACAAAACGAGAAAGGAGGTGATTTGGGCAACATAGTCCCAACCCACCCCCTTTCAAAATTCTAAATTCTCAATTCTAAATTAGCGTTGTGGCCTGCGCCCTTGGCGCAGGCCACAATGCGTCACGCGTTATCTTTGACGTAGGCGCGCTGAAGGATGATCTGCGTATCGGGTGGCTGGTAGCCGGTGGCGGCGCGCAGCATGGATTGGGCGAGCTTCTCGGCGTCGACTTCTTCGGCGTCGGTGATCACAACCTCGTAGCGGCCGACGATGGGTTCGCCGGGGTCGCCGGGCGTGGCCAGCAGGTAGTCGTAGCTTGTAACGCCGTAGCGCTCGAGTACTTGCTGGACTTGCAGGCGCGAAGCTTCGCGGATGCGGACGGTGATGACGGTCGCGTTGGGTTCAAACATGATGTGACCTCTAGCAAGGTGACGCGCGGCGTTGATCTGCGCGCGGGGAATGAACGAAATTCAGTAGCCGCGGAGCGTGGCCCAGCGGTCGCGTTGCCAGTTGGCATCGCCAAAGGTTGCGGCAACGACGTGCGCGCGTTTTAAGTACAAGCCAATATCGTATTCGTCGGTGACGCCAACGCCGCCGTGGAATTGAATGCCCTCGCGTGCAACGTGCAGAAAGGCTTCGTCCAAGGTTGCTTTGGCGGCAGCAGCCAGTTCTGGTACCAGCGAAGGATCCTGATCCACAGCGCGGGCTGCAGCCATGGTAATGGAACGTGCGAGTTCGACTTCGGCAAAGAGGTCCGCAGCGCGGTGTTGCAGCGCTTGGAACGAGCCGATGGGTACGTCGAACTGTACGCGCTCTTTGATGTACTCAATCGAAATATTGAACGCGTGCTGCATGGCGCCGAGCGCTTCTGCGCAAAGGGCGATGGTGGCGCGATCGAGGACGCGGTCGAGTAAATCTGCGGCTTGGCCCACTTCACCGATTACTTCTTCTGCCTGCACGTTCTGGAGTTTCAGGTGTGCGGCGTTGCGCGAATCGATGCGGTTGAGGGGTGTTTTTTCGAGGCCGGCGGCGTTGCTGGTAATGCGGAAGACCCCTAGGCCTTCGCGGTCGTTGGCGTTGCCGCTGGTACGTGCGACCACCAGGATATCTGTGGCGTTTCCTGCGTCGAGGACGTGTATTTTCTGGCCGTTCAGGACCCATTGGCCGTCTTTTTCTGTGGCGGTGGTTTCACAGAAGGTGCGGCTATAGTTTGCCGGTTGTTCTTGGTGTGCCAGCGTAAAGATACGCGAACCGTCGGCGATGGAGGGCAGGAGCGCTTCTTTTTGTGCGTCGCTTCCGCCTTCCATGATGGTGACGCCGCCCAGGACCAAGGAGGAGATCAGCGGTTCGGGTGCGAGGCCTGCGCCTACGGCTTCGAGGATGATGGCGAGTTCGGCAAAGCCGAGTTCTACGCCGCCGTAGTTTTCGGGGATATGGACGGCGAGCCAGCCGAGTTCTGCCATTTGTTTCCACACTGCGGGGGTATATTGCAGTGGGTCTTGTGCGTCTCGGAGTTGTCGCAGTCGCGTGGGCTGGCAGTGTTTTTCTGCGAAGCTTTTCGCGATGCGCGCGAGCTCTTGTTGTTCTTCGTTATATTGTAGTTGGATCATGGTTAGCTTGGCAGACCGAGCACGCGTTTAGCGATGATATTTTTCTGAATTTCCGACGAGCCGCCTTCGATACTATTGGCGCGCGAGCGGAGGTATTCGCGGGTTTCGTTGATATCGTCGGCATCGAAGGCATCACCATCCCAGCCGGTGGCGTCGAGGCCGCCGATTTGCATCGAGAGTTCGTAGCGCATTTGTTTGAGGTTGGTGCCGGCGATTTTCATGATGGAGCTTTCGCTACCTGGTGCTTTGCCGGCTTCTTGCGCTTCGTAGATGCGTTGTCCTGTCATGCGCATGCATTCGTTCAGGATACCGAATCGCGCGATATCTTGGCGTGCGCTCTCGTCCAGGATGCGTCCGCTTTCGAGGGCGCCGCGTGTCGATCTTGCGCGTTCCACCAGGACGTTTTCTGCCACGCTCATTTGCCCTGTGATGGCGGCGCCGATCATGGAGCGCTCATAGCCGAGGAGGGCTTTGGCCACAGTCCAGCCACCGTTCAGGGGGCCGACCATATTGGTCATGGGGACGCGGACATTTTCTAGGAAGGTTTCGCAGAAGGGCGAGGCGCCGCTGATGAGCGGTATGGGTTGTGTGGAGACGCCTTCGGTTTCCATATCGATCAGCATGAAGCTGATGCCGCGTTGTTTTTTAACGTCGGGGTCTGTGCGCACAAGGCAGAAGATCCAATCGCTTTCATCGGCGTACGATGTCCAGACCTTTTGGCCGTTGATCAGCATGGTATCGCCTTCGACCACACCGCGTGTTTGCAACGACGCCAAATCCGATCCGGCGCTCGGCTCGGAGTAACCTTGGCACCAGCGGATATCGCCGTGGCAGATTTTGGGGATATGCTCGCGCTTTTGTTCTTCTGTGCCGTAGTCGAGCAGGGTGGGTCCGATCATGGCGAGTCCGAAGCCGACCACGGGCGGTGGTAGTTTGAACTCGACGAGCAGGTCTTCTAGGACTTCTGCGTATTCTTCGGAAAGGCCGCCTCCACCATACTCTTTGGGCCAGGTGGGTGCGGTCCATCCGCGTTCGAACATGACGTCACGCCAGCGCAGGACGTCGGGATTGGTTTCTTTATTTTTCTTTCCGCCCCAGAAGCCATCAAATCGGCCTTTACGTGTACCGAAGAGGGATTTGGGCGCGTTGGCCAAGAGCCATTCGCGGGTTTCTGCGCGAAAGGTTTCCAGTGAACTCATGTGGGCTCCCAAGAGTTGCGAGCAAATTACGGACCTTGGGGACTAGAACATGTTTCAGTGGAAACGTAAAGTGTGAAGACGGGCTTAATCGCAGTCGAAGAGGGGTTCGATCACATTTTTTTGGATCTCGTCGACCCGGTTTTTATCGGTTTTGACTTCGATGCGTCCTCCTTCGTCGGTTTTTTCGAAGGAGAGTTTGGCGGGTTTACGGTCTGTCCATTTGTCGACGGTATCTTTGGCTGCGCTATCGGTTTTGGAGCTGACGAGTGCGCCGCCGCTTGGGAGTTGCATGATGACGTGGTCGTCATTTTTCTTCACGTCGACGCGTTTACGCGCTTGGGGGTTTTGGTTGACGCCGTGTTGGATGACATCTTTGACGGCGTCGAGGACATCGTCTTTTTCGTGTTCAAATTGGACGTAGATGCCGTCGCTTCCATCATGTTTTGAAGCTTTGACATCTTTGAAGGCGTCTTCGAGCTTTTGGCGTTCGTCGACGGCTTTTTCTGCTTTGTCGCGCAGTTTGTTTTGAAGGCTTTCGTCACTTGCGGCGAATTCGAAAGCGGCGCCGCCGCTGATGGACTGTTTGGTTGCGATGACTCCTTTGTCTTTGTATTCGTTGCAGACTTTGAGCTCATCTCCTTTGAGGTCGGGGGTGTCCTCAGATTTGCTGGTGGAGGCGTGCGATTGGCTGCTGGATTTGGCGTCTTGTTTGGAGCCACATGCGCCGAGGGTCATGGCGAGGGCAACACAAGAGATCGCAAAAAGAATACGGAGGTATGAGCGAGAAAGCATAGGCGTTCCGTGTGTTTGGGTGGTGGGGCGGGCGTTAATGTGTGATACTGAGGGTTTGTTCGAGGCTGACTTGGGGTGTGTAGCGCAGGATGTTGCGTGCGTGGGAATCGTCGACCATGCACACATATTTGAGGTAATCGAGCTGCGCGGTGGGGATGCCGGCTACGCCGAGGCCAAAAGCCATACTCAGCATGGATCGTAGGGCGGGTTCAGGGACGGGCAGGCGGGTACGTCCTGTCATGCGAATGATCTCGCTGAGCGGTGCGGGTTCAGCGCCTGCGAGGTTGAAAATGCCTCGGATGCCTGGCTTCATGGCCAAGCGAATCGCGTGGATGAGATCTTCTGGCGCCATGATCTGCATCATGGGGTCAAAGCCCATGAGCGTGGGAATCACGCGCTGATTCAGGTAGATAGACGACGTGTTGCCCAAGCGCCCAACGATGTGCGCGGGGCGTAAGACCACGGTATCGATCTCTGGGTTTTGCCAAAAGAACGAGGTGGCGTAGATGTCTGCTTCGACCAAGTCGCGCATGGCGGAGTAGCCAAAGCCACCTTGGAGCGGCATGCTTTCGGTCAGGAATTGGTCATTGTCAGCGTGGGCGCCGTAGAGCGCTGCACTCGAGAGCAGAACGAGTTTTGAGACGCGGTATTTTCTGCAGTAATCGAGGATTCTGCGCGTGCCCATCAGCGTGATATTGCGGTGTTCGCGTCGTTGCCTCGCGCCGCCCCATGCGGGCGTGGGGTTCATGTGGATAACGGCGTCGACGTGGGTGCGGCGAAAGAGGTCTTCGGCTTTTTTACGCCGCAGGTCGACCGCGTGGACGGGAATATCTGCGGGCAAGTGTACGGCGCCGCGCGGGTCAAGGCCGATGACGTTGTGATCGCGTCGCAGATCGCGTGCGAGCATGCGTCCAAACCGTCCTGCGATGCCGGTGATCACGATGGTGGGGCGCTTGCGCGCGTCTTTGATGGTGGGAAGTACGGTCATGCCCATGCAGGATATCGATAACGGGATGAAAGAATAACAACAAAGACGCCAGATTTATTCAAAAATCGACGGTCGATCGGCGCGCCCTTGGGCGATCAAATCTTCGATATGTTGGCGCACAACATTCACTTTGGCGCGGATCACGCGATCTTCATCATCGGGATCGCCCTGGAAGGTCAGGGGCTCACCAAAGTAAATGCGATAGCGTACTGGGAGGGGGATCAAGGGTGTCAACGCGATGGGGAGCGAGGGTAAGCCGAGTAGCTTCCCTAATTTACGCGCGTTATACACCGTTGGAATCTGCTCTTCGGCACCGACGACACCAATGGGGACAATGGGTGTCTGGGTTTGAAGCGCAAGGCGCATAAAACCCAGGCCAAATTCCTCGAGTTGGTAGCGTTGGCTCCATGTTTTGGAGATGCCTCGTGCGCCTTCTGGAAAAACCATGATCTGCTCGCCTCGCTCCAGCAGTAGGCGCGCATTGGCGGGCGTTCCCACCACTTGGCCGCCGCGCGAGAAAAGCATGGAGACAAAAGGCAGGGTGGGTACCCACTTTTCTACCATCGCACGCGTCATTTTGGGGGGGTCGCGATCGAGAACCTGCGATGTGGCGATCATCAATCCATCGAGCGGGATTTGCCCAGAGTGGTTGGCAATGAGCAGCGCCCGTCCATCCGGAATGTGCTCAATGCCGCGCGTGATGACGCGAAAATATTTGCGATACAGCGTGGCGGCGACGGGCAGCACGCTATCCAAAAAGGCGGGATTGAACCCAAAGGGGTCATATCCTTGCTGCTTTTGTTGGGCTTTGATGCGCCGAATGGCGCGCTGTACTTCTTCCCGCATGCTTTGTGCGGAAGCTTCGTTGCTCATACTGTGATCCGCATGGTGCGCGCAAAAACCAAGGCGTGAAGGTTGCGCGCAGGGTGGCCTACCGTGGCCAAGAACACGTGGATTGAGGGCACAAGTACCTCCCTTCTGTGGAAGTGTGCTGCGCGCTTCAGCGTGTTGCAATGATCGCTCTATAGCACAGAATTCGTCAACGATCGTGCATCTGTGCACGTCGCGACATTACGCCGCGGTCATGCACGATCTTGCGCCTGAATCAGGCATGGGGTCCGCGTTTTTCCGCCACGCTCCCGCCCTCGAAGGCAGAAGCGATGCGATGCATGGGGGCGCCCAAGATCGCCACGCCTCCACCTTCGAAAGCGGGGGTTATTCGGTGGTGCGCAGGGTTTCTAGCGCCAGTGTCAAAGCGGGGTCGTCGCTTGGGGCCGGAATCTTCACCTTGGCTAGGCGATCGCTTGTGGCGTGGCCTCTGCAAGTTTCTTCGGCTCTGGCGTTGGCTTCGTCCGCTTCTTTTTGTGCATCTTTGAGCGGTGTGGGACGAAGGTTCGGCACCACGCCGCGTCCATCGATGCAATGATCGTTCGGGCTATAATAGGCGCTGACGGTGAGTTTGAGCGCGCTTTGGTCGGAGAGTGGAAACAGCCGTTGCACGGTGCCTTTGCCAAAGCTGCGTTCGCCGATCACTTGGGCGCGATCGTTTTCTTGCAGTGCGGACGCAACAATTTCTGCGCTCGACGCCGAATATTCGTTGATCAGGACCACGAGCGGGCCGGTATAGCGCACTTTCTTGGGATCGGCGTGCCATGCGTGGCGTCCGCGTTGTTGGCCATCATCGACGCGTACGATCACGCCTTCGTGCAGAAATCGCTGTGCGACGGCGATGGCCTCAGAGAAGAGGCCGCCCGGATTGTTGCGTAGATCTAGGATCACGCCCGCTTCGCTGTTTTTGCTGCGCGCGTGTTTCTTGAGCGCCTCGTCGAGTTGGTGGTGGGTTTGGGCATCGAAGTAGCGCAGTTTCAGCCATAGGACGCCGTCCGTGGTGGTGGAGGTTTCTAGGGCTTGGAGGTCGATTTTCTCCCTACGGATCTCTATATCGATGACTTGCGTATCGCGCTGAATTTTAAGAAGAATTGCTGAAGAATCGCCGCCGCGTATTTGTTCGATGAGCGTTTGTGCGGTGTCGTTCGAGATGGGGGTATGGTTGATTTGCAGCAGGATGTCGCCTGCGCGCAGTCCCTGGCGCGCTGCGGGGCTTTGCGGCAGCACGCGCGTGATGCGCGGGCCTTGATCGCTGGTTTCAAGGGTGATGCCGATGCCTTCGTACGCGCCTTGGCTGTCTTCTTGGAGGATTTTTGCGCGTGCTTCGTTCAGGTGTTCCGAATAGGTATCGAGCGCGCTGGTCATGCCTTCGATGGCGTGAGCGATGAGGGTGTCTACCGGCGGCGGATCCAGGTGTTGCGTGCGTATGTGGTGCAGGGCTTCGGCAAAGACCGAGAGTTCTGCGTAGGCGCGATCGCGTTCTGTGAGTGCGGCGTCGCGTGCGTTGGCTTCCGCGTTGGGCAGCGCTTGGCCTGCGAGCACGCCGAGACCAAAGACGGCGAGCAAAACGAAGATAAGGGCGCGTTGTTTCATGTGGGGGCGGCGCGAGGATCTAGGCGCCGATGGCTTCACGGATGGCGTTGGCGAGCGGTGTGTTGAAATCGCCATCGAAACCGCGCCAAGTGCGCGCATCGACGTTCAGAATTGTAGCAATATCCGGCACTTCTGCATGTTGCGGGGTATCGACAAAATCGTCTGCGTCGGTGGTTTCGAGCTGTGCGGTGAGGGTGCGATCGCCTTGGGTGGGTTTGGGCTGCGTGGTGGGCGGTGCGTCCGGTACGTCGGCGGCCTCTAGGGGCAGCTTTTCGTTGTACGCGCCCTCGTGAATGCGATTCAAAAAGTGCTTATGAATCGCGCGCATACGACGCGTGATCTCTTGATCGCGCTCGGTGTCGGGCATGCCCTCAATCGCGTTGGTGTACGAGATGGTGCGCGAGTCTAAGATGCGTCCGCTAAAGAACACTTGGGTGGTGATTTTACTGTCACCGATGCCGTGATCTTCGGTTTGGACGTGCACGGTGACGCCCAGGTGATCGACATCTGTATTGTAACCCATTTGCATGGCGGAGACCTCAGAGGATGCGAATCTTGCGTATGCGCTAGGGCCCGGTCGGCAATTCCACGTGTTCTGCGTGCGCGACATCTTCGAGCAAGAAGCGTGCGGCCAAGGTGCGGAAGCGGTCGGGAGCGTCTGTGACAAGAAATTGACACGTGCCTTGCGGCTGCTGCGTGCCAGGCTGCAACTGCAGCTGTCGGCCCAATACTGCGGCCGTCGGCTGTCCACTGTCAATCAGTTCGAGCTTTGTGTCGGGCAGGAATGCGCGCGCGCGCGCCGCAATGGCATCGCGCAAAATCGGATAGTGCGTGCAGCCGAGCACGATCAAGTCAGGTGTGTGCTCTTGCAAGGGTGCTTCCAAATAACGGTCGATGATCGCATCTACAATGGGCCCATCGGTCCAGCCTTCTTCCACCAGGGGCACAAAAAGGCTGCACGCTTGCTGCGCTACCTGCACCTGTGGCGCCTGCGCTTGAATCGCCTTGGGATACGCTTTGCTCTGCACCGTGCCGTGCGTGCCGAGGATGAGCACGCGCTGATGTTGGCGCTGGGCGATGTGTGTGGCGAGGGGTGCGATGACGTCGATGACTGGCACTTGCAAACGCTCGCGCAGGCTGTCTGCCGCAAAGGCGCTTGCGGTGTTGCAGGCAATGACGATGGCGCCGCATCCGCGATCGAGCAGATACTGCGCCGCGTTGTGCGCGTAACGGCTGATGGTCTCTGGGCTTTTGTTGCCGTAAGGCACGCGCGCGGTGTCGCCAAGATACACAAAATCAGCGTGGGGATACTGCGCGCGTAGCGCCCGCAGCACCGTCAGGCCACCGACGCCCGAATCAAAGATGCCGATCGTCGGCATGGGCACTTCCTGCATAGGTGTAGGCCTTTAGTCCGCGGTCACTGGAACGATCTTGCTCTCGAAGAAAGCAAGCAAACGTTCTGCGTGCGTATCGCCATCGAGCTCGAAGAGCAACTCGTGAAACGCGTTCGGAACTTCCTCGTACGCCACGAATTTCGCCGGCGCTGCGCCCACCCACTGGCGTGTGGCCTCTGCGCTCACAATGCGATCGTCGCCCGATTGCATCACCAGCATCGGTAGATTCACACGTCCTGCGTTGCGGAACGCATCTTCGATGGCATCCATCGCTTCGGTAAACCAGCGCGCGTTGTTCACCTTGTGGCCGAGCGGATCTTTTTCATATGCGGCGACGACCTCGGGATCGTGACTCAAAAGTTTGGGGTCGATCTCTGTGGGCAGGGAGACTTTGGGTGCGATCTTCGAAAGCAGGCGCGCCCCGAAAAGCTTCCAGCGCGGGGCCTCAATGGATAAGCCGAGCATGGGAGAAGTGACGGCGCTCGCAGCAAAGAAGGTGGGTTCAATGAGGCTGCGTGTGACCACGATCAGGCCGCCGTTCGAATGGCCCAAAAGCCCCGTGGATTCGCGCGGGGTGTGGATATGTTCTGCCAAAAGATCGAGGTCTTCTAGATAGAGCGAAAAGCGCATGGTGTGACCGCGGCGGCCTTCGCTTTGTCCATGTCCTCGGACGTCGGGCACCAATACGCGGTATCCCGCCGCCACAAAACGTTGGGCGTGATGATGGTATCGGCCGCCGTGTTCGCCGTACCCATGCTCTATCACCAAGGTCTTGGCTGCGTTCGGATCGCCGTGGTCATACGCGTGCAGTCGCAGCCCATCGCTGCTATCCCACCATAGTGACCTTGGGGTTGAAGTGCTCATGAATCTATCCTTCGCTTTCGATCGAAAGCCGATACTAAAATGATTCGGGCCCGATCAATTTTGAATATCTAAGCCGAAATTCTATCTAATACGTGCTATAAACCTAATCGCTCACACATGAAACAGTCTACAACGGTGAAAAGATCATGAGATTTGCTCTTACATCAAAACGCATGCGTCCAGCTTTAGCCATCACCGGCGCTCTTTGTATTGCGTTCGGTGCGCTCAACGCGCAAGCAGAACGTCTTTATCTGAACGATGTAGACATTACGAATGCCAAACTCAAAAACTGGACCCTCAAGAATGTGGACCAAGTCGAGTTCGATGAGAATGGCGATGTGCGCATTACCGCACCTGGGTATAACGTCAAAGTTGTCTCAAGCAGTAGTACATCGTCCGGCGCAGAATCGAGCCGTGAGTCGACGGCATCGCAGGTCAGAAAAGAAGATCTGAGCGCCCCCATCACCGTGCACTATGAAGCGGATGTCAGCCTCTCGCACCGCTACCTTCTTACCCTTGCGAACCCCGACCGCACCAAGGTGCCTTACGACGTCGACGTGCTCATCAACGGCAAACACGCGGTCACCTACACCCACACCCGCGGTAACGCTTCGATGGACGTCTCCGAATTCATGGAACGCGGCGAAAATACCATCAGCTTCATCGCACGACGCGTCCCCGGCCAATCCCCCTCCCAAGGCCACGCCATGAAAGTACTGCTCGGCGTGGGCTCCTATAACGGCAGAGTCGCCAAATACGAGCATATCTTGGTCGGCATGGAATACAAGTCCACCGACGATCGCTCCGACATCCGCAACTCCCAAAAATTCACCATCAAATAACTTTACGATTTAAGGCCCTGCTGACTGAGCACGTCGTGCTGCATTTGGTTTTTTTGCGATTTAAGGCCTGCTGGTTAAGCGGGCCTTCGCTTTCGAAGCAGCGTCAGGGGCCGTCGTTGTTGAGCAGGCGGTTGAACGCGCGCGGTGTGGGGAGCATGGCAAAAAAATCAGCCATGGTGCCGGTCGGCGTGGCGCCATCCGGCGCTCTGCCCAAACTTTGGCCGGGCGGAAGCACCGGCGACGCTTCGCCATAGGGCGCAAGATGATCGGTAAAACCGCCGTAGGTCATGGTGTCGAGCCAAGTGCCGTCGCACGCCTCAAGATAGAGCGCCTCAGGGCCGTTCTGTAGCTGACCAGGTAAGGTGTGATCGCGTCCTTCAATTTCATCTCCGCCTATAAGATAAAACCCGTCTGCATCCGTGCTTCCTTCGAGTACCATGGGCCGAAGAAAAGGCTCGCCATCATGGCCATTGATGGCCCAAAGTGTCACTTGAGTGATGGGCATGTTCGGCTCGCCCATGAGTTCAATGAACTCTCCACCGCCGTCGGGCCCCACAAGGTCGTAGAGCACTTCGTTGAAGACGAGGCGCGGAGGCACAGCACATGGCGCAGGGCAGGCATCCTCATTTCGCCATTCGATGGCGGGGTTGCCGGGTGTCGGGCGACTTTGCGCCCAACGCTCGGTGGTCTCGCACCAAGAAAACGAATAACCGCTGGCGGATTTTAAACCGTTTGAGGCGGCGTATCCCCACGTGATCTGATCGAGCAGGGCGCCGTCGCAGCCCAACAATTCCAGCACGCCGCCGGTGTTTCGAAGGCAACCACCATGCGTTTTGCAACCGAATGCAATGCTCTGAGGCTGGTCGTCTGCCACGAGCACAAGGCTCTGGGGTTGTACCTTGCCCCGCAACGCCACCGCCATCGAAGGATCATCCAAAAGGGTGTCTCGTATCACCAATTGCATGCCGTCCAACACGCCGCTTTCTAATACCTGAAACTCCACCCACTCGCGTCCTTGGTCCGGTCCTTCGGGATCGATAAGCACTTCATGAAACGCCAAAGAAGCAGGATTTTCGGGACAGCGACCTTGGGGCGGCAATTCCTCCTCCACACCTTGAAAAACAGGTTCTGGCGCAGGCGCGTTTTCCGTCGGTGTAAAGGTCTGCGGCGCGTCATTTGGCGCACAAATAAAATTTTTCTGACGCGTCATACCGCTCGGACATGCATGGTCCAAGGGTTCATGAAAGCACGCTGAAAGCGTGGTGAGCAACGTGCACTTCATCAAGAGGACCCATGTATGATTCATGATGTTTTTATAGATAGAGTTGACGGTCCAATTCCTGAACTTCTTTACGAAATCATTCACGAAATACTTCAGTGAATTCCTCGGTAAATTGTTCAATATCTGACGCACGAAATGCTTCATGATGTACTCCCGCATGTGAATCGATAAAAGCCTCGCCAAACACTCCTTGAAGCGGCTCCCTATCTGCTTCAGCCTGTACACAGCGAAGTAGAAGGTGAACCGCTTCGGCATCGCGCATCGCCTTGGACGCCCGTTCGATGCTAGCCAGCAACGCCACAGCGCGCCGCCTATCTGCTGTATCGGCACTCCGCGCCAAAAGTTGCGTGCCGCAGGGGATTTTTTCGCACTTTCGATGTTTTTGATGGATTCGCGCGCGCCCAGAAGGAGCCACACGCGACGCATGCGCACACGCCACGAACGACGGACCCGCCAAAAACACCACACGCAAACGGCGTGTGAACAGTGCGCTGGGGTGCAGGAGCTTCAGGCGGACAAAAACCGCCGCGCGCACGAAAGACAGAAGCGTTTTACATCTAAGTGAGCGTCCACTAACATGTGGCCAGTTTCACTTTTCTTCTTCCACCCCCACGAGAGTCCCCGATGTCGAAAGACCGCGTCGCCATCACCTGTTCGCTCAACGGCATCCTCACCGACCCGCGCAAACACCCCGTGCCCGTCACCCCAGAGCAAATGGCCCAATCCGCCAAAGAAGCCTACAACGCCGGCGCATCCATCGTGCACATCCACTTTCGACAGCAAAAGCCAGGCTTAGGACACTTTCCCTCATGGGAACCCGACGTCGCCAAAGCCATCACCGACGCCATCCGCGACGCCTGCCCAGATATCGTGGTCAACTACACCACCGGCATCATGGGTGACGCCGTAGAAGCGCCCATTCAATGCCTCGAAGCCGGACTGCCAGAAATGGCCGCCATGAACGCCGGCTCGCTCAACTACCTGCGCACACGTCAAGACGGCAACTGGGCCTGGCCCCCCATGCTCTTTGATAACCCCGTCGAGAAAATCCAAAAGATGCTCGACGCCATGTACCGCCTGAACATCGTCCCGGAATGCGAATGCTTCGATACCGGCATCGTGCGCTCCATCCGCATGTACATAGAAAACGGCATGCTGAAATCGCCACCCTTTGTGTCGCTCGTCATGGGCGTCGCCTCAGGGATGCCCGCACGCGCAGACCTTTTGCCCATCCTCCTCGATGAACTCGTGGATGATGCACACTGGCAAACCATCGTCATCGGACGCGAAGAAGTTTGGCCCGTGCACCGCGCCGCCGCAGCCCTCGGTGGAAATCTACGCACCGGCCTCGAAGACACCTTCTATATGCCCGACGGCAGCCGCGCGACCAGCAACGGACAGCTTATTGAAGCGCTTGTTCAAGTCGCCCGCGACGCCGGACGTGAACCCATGAGCCCCCAAGAAACCCGTCAAATGCTCGGAATCGGAGAGGCCTCCTAATGTCGACCTCGCAACACCTCGCCATCCACCGCTACCCCGTGCTGCAAAGCAAACTCGATACACGCGGTGAAACCTATAAAGAAAACCGTGAAGCAACCCTCGAAGCCCTCGAGGAAATCGAGCAATTGCTCGCCAAAGCACGCCAAGGCGGCGGACAAAAGTACGTCGAACGCTTTAAAAACGCCGGCAAACTCCTGCCACGACAACGCGTCGAACAACTCCTCGATAAAGACAGCTACTTCCTAGAGATCGCCGCGCTCGCAGGCAACGGCATGCAAGGCATCCACCCAGGCGGTAGCGTCATCGGCGGCGTTGGCGTCGTCTCCGGCACCGAATGCCTCATCGTCGCAAGCGACGCCACCGTCAAAGGCGGCGCCATCAACGAGATCGGCGTCCTGAAATCCAACCGCCTCGCCGATATCGCAGAAGATAACCAACTGCCCGGCATCTCGCTCATCGAAAGCGCAGGCGCTGATCTGCCCAACCAACGTAAAGTCTTTGTCCCAGGCGGTCGAAACTTCCGCGATATCACCCGACGCAGCGCCCAAGGACAACCGAGCGTCTGCCTCGTCTTTGGATCCTCCACCGCAGGCGGTGCCTACGTGCCCGGCATGAGCGACTATACCGTCATGGTCAAAGACCAAGCGCGCGTTTACCTCGGCGGACCACCGCTCGTAAAAATGGCGACCGGCGAAGAATCCACCCACGAACAACTCGGCGGCGCGCACATGCATAGCACCGTCTCAGGCGTGTCAGATTACCTGGCAGAAAACGACCAAGACGCCATTCGCATCGGACGCGAGATCATGGCCCACCTGCGATGGGAAAAACAAGGCCTCACACCCGAAATGCCCGTCGAAGAACCCCTCTACGACCCCGAAGAACTCTGTGGCATCGCCTCATCGAACCTCCGCCACCCCTTCGACGTCCGTGAAGTCATCGCCCGCGTGGTCGACGGTTCCAGATTCAGCGAATTCAAACCACTCTACGGCGATACCCTCGTTTGCGGATGGGCGCATATCCACGGTTACCCCGCAGGAATACTCGGCAATAACGGCATTCTCTTCAGTGAAGCAGCCAATAAAGGGTCGCAATTTATCCAGCTTTGTAACCAACGCAATATCCCGCTCATCTTCATGCAAAACATCACCGGATTTATGGTGGGACGCGCATACGAAGAAAGCGGCATTATCAAGAACGGCGCCAAACTCATCAACGCCGTTTCCAACTCCACCGTCCCCGCCATCACGCTCATGCTCGGCGCGAGCTACGGCGCAGGCAACTACGGCATGAACGGACGCGCCTACGCACCGCGCTACGTGTTTAGCTGGCCAAGCCACCGCATCGCCGTCATGGGCGGAAAACAGCTGGCAGGGGTTCTAGAGATTATCAAACGCGATGCGGCAGCCAAAAAAGGAGAAGAAGTCGATGAAGACAATCTGAAACTCGTACGCATGATGATCGAACAGCAGATCGATAACGAGTCGACCGCGCTCTTTGCCACGGCGCGACTATGGGACGACGGTGTCATCGACCCGCGCGATACCCGCAACACGCTCGCCATCTGCCTGTCCACCACCCAAAGCGCGCCCTGCCAAGGCACCACCCGTTACGGCGTTTTCAGACACTGAGGTCTTCATGCATAACCAACCTTCTGCGCACAAAAGCATCCGCCGTCTGCTGGTCGCCAACCGCGGCGAAATCGCCATCCGCATCATGCGCACCGCCCACCAAATGGGCATCGAAACCGTGGCGGTTTATTCGAGCGCAGACGCCAACGCCGCACACGTCGCCTACGCAGATCGTGCAATTCACATCGGCGATGCTCCTTCGGAAGCATCGTACTTGCTGAATAAGAACATCATCTGGGCCGCCAAACAAACCGGCGCAGATGCCATCCACCCAGGCTATGGCTTTCTCTCAGAAAACGCCGGCCTCGCGCGCGCCTGTACCGACACAGAGATCTGCTTTGTGGGGCCGCCTGCCCGCGTCATCGACGAGATGGGCGCCAAGAAAGTCGCGAAAAATATCGCCCAAGAAGCCGGCGTTCCCGTGGTGCCAGGCTACAGCGGTGAAGCCCAAGACGACGCGCGTTTGATCGAAGAAGCCAAGAAAATCGGCTTTCCGCTCCTCATTAAAGCCAGCGCAGGCGGCGGTGGACGCGGTATGCGCCTGGTCCAACACGAAAGCGAGCTCCAAGAAGCGCTCACCGAAGCACGATCCGAAAGCCAACGCGCCTTCGGCAACGATACCCTGCTGCTCGAGCGCTATATCGAACAACCGCGCCACATCGAGATTCAAATCCTCGCCGACGCGCACGGAAATGTGATCCACCTTGGCGAACGCGAATGCTCCATCCAACGTCGCTACCAAAAGATCCTCGAAGAAAGCCCCTCGACAGCCGTCGACGCCGATCTTCGAGAGCGGATGGGTGCCGACGCTGTCGCCTTGGCCAAAAAAGTGGGTTACGTGAACGCCGGAACGGTGGAATTCATTCTCGATCAAGAAGGCAATTATTACTTCTTAGAGATGAATACGCGCCTGCAAGTCGAGCACCCGATCACCGAAGAAGTGTACGGCGTGGATCTTGTGCGCGCACAGCTGCAAATCGCCATGGGCATGCCGCTCGAAATCACGCAGGCATACGTAGAACCCATGGCTTTCGCGCTCGAAGCACGTCTCTACGCAGAAGATCCCGCCAATGATTTCATGCCGTCGAACGGCACGCTCTGGCGCTGGAAACTTCCCGAGACCGAGGGCGTGCGCATCGATAGCGGCGTACGAGAAAACGATGTGGTTTCAACGTATTACGATCCGATGTTGGCGAAGGTGATCGCGCGCGGGCCCACACGTGAGGAAACGCGCCTGCGCATGCTCCGCGCCTTACGCGCCTTCGAAATTGCGGGCGTTCAAACCAACCGCGACTTTCTGATCGATGTGTTGGAGCAGCCGGCGTGGATTGCGGGCGATACGCATACGCATTTTATCAGCACACATTTTCCTGAGGGCTGGGCGCCAAAGATCAACGATGCACTGGCGCATCAAGCCGCGCTCGCAGCGACTTTTTACGAGGTGCATGAACGGCTTTGTAGGCGCACACACCTTCCCCAGCTTGTCGGCGGCTTCCGAAACAACTTTTACGCCCCTGCCGAAGAAACTTTTACGCTGCGCGATCAGGAACTCTCTGTTTTTTATCGCATCAGAGGTCGTCATTTCACGCCGCAGCACCTTGCCTTTGACGTTTACGATGCGCCAACCGCCACCCCCACCCCCTGGAAGGCGCGTATTGAAGGGCACACGGTGGAACTCACCTCTCCCGATGGCTTGATGCATCGGTGGTCCGTGCATTTGCGTTCATCTGCAAGTGATGCGGCGCAGGAAATTTCCGTCCACACCCAGGATGCTGCTTTTGTACTGACCCGCGCCCCGCGCTTTGCGCTTCCTGTAGAAACCATTGAAGAAGGCAGCTGCGTTTCGCCCATGAGCGGCACGGTCTTGCGGCAACTTGTGCAAGAAGGCGACACCGTCACCGCAGGCCAAACGCTTCTGGTTTTAGAGGCGATGAAGATGGAGCACCGCGTGACCGCACCCACCGATGGGATTGTCACCACCCTGCACGTCCAAGAAGGCGAAGTCGTGGAATCCGGCATCGTCCTCGCCGTTGTGGAGCGCGCGCATTAGCGCGGACCACCCCCTGCCTACGCGCGCAGGCGGCACATCGCACAACCTCATCCCTAAATCCCTTCCCAAAATGCGAAAAGCCTTGGCTCGAATCACCGCCGACGTGCGAATCCTCAGCAGCTCCCCAACCCAAGACTTTCTCAATTCTAAATTCCTAATTCTAAATTGTTCAGTGGGGAATCGACAGTCGTGCACAATCAGATAGGTATCCGTCGAATTCCCCAAAAATGCGAAAAGCCTTGGCTCGAATCACTGCCGACGTGCGAATCCTCAGCAGCTCCCCAACCCAAGACTTTCTCAATTCCTAATTCCTAATTCTTAATTGTTCATGGCGTGGTGCGCGCGCTCGCGCGCGCACCACCCGCCATGAACTCAGGTCCCATAAACCTTTTGTGGCGGTTCGATTTTGCTGAGGATATCTTTCATGGCTGGGCCGACTTCGGCGGGCTCGTAGCGTTTGCCGCCGTTATGGGCTTTGGGTCCGGAGCGCCAGCCGTCTGCGGGTGCGAACCAGTCTCCGGCGGCTTCGAAGACGCGGCCGGTGACACTGCCGCCTTCTTCGGAGGCGAGCCAGACGACGAGTGGCGAGACGTTTTCTGGGGCGTATTCGTCGAAGGCGTCGCCTTCCGGTTTTTTCATCATGTCAGCGAAGAGCGTTTCGGTCATTTGCGTACGCGCGACGGGGGCGATGGCGTTGGCGGTGATGCCGTAGCGACCGAGCTCTGCTGCTTGGACGAGGGTGAGGGCGGCGATACCAGCTTTGGCGGCGCTGTAGTTTGCTTGTGCGATGCTACCGTTGAGGCCGGCGCCGCTGGTGGTATTGATGATACGGCCGCTGACTTCGTGTCCGGCTTTGGCTTGTGCGCGCCAGTGTGCTGCGGCGTGTTTGGCGATGTTGAAGTGTCCGCGCAGGTGGACGGCCATGACGGCGTCCCAGTCGTCGACGCTGGTGGAGACGAACATTTTATCGCGCAGGTTCCCGGCGTTGTTCACGACGACGTGCAGGTCGCCGAATTGGCGGATGGCGGTTTGCACCATATCTGCGGTTTCTTCCCAGCTCGAGACGTCGGCGCCGTGGGCGATGGCTTGTCCGCCGAGTGCTTCGATCTCTTTGACGACATCACCGGCGGGGCCTTTGGCTCCGCCGAGGTCGTTGACGACGACTTTGGCGCCTTCTTTGGCGAACGCAAGAGCGTGCGCGCGACCCAGACCACCACCAGCACCGGTAACGATGACCACGCGTCCTTCGACGATTCCAGCCATGAGAATTCTCCTCTAAAGATTGGATATGAAAAGGAAAAAGGGCGCGTTCGGTACCAAGTTCATGTCGCACTGTCGACGCGCCCGTAATTTATGGTAGAACGCGTTCTAACATGCAGACTCGGTCGTGGGAAGAGCCCCGCGGTGCTGAGCGACGGAATTGTGGCGGCAAGACGCCTGTGTATCATGAGGAAGAAGATGAGCGTGAAGATCGATCAGAGCGGACGTGTCGTATTGGTCACGGGCGGCACGCGAGGAATTGGGCGAGGCATTGCGGAAGCGTTTTTGGCTGCGGGTGCTTCGGTCTGGGTGTGCGGTCGCAAAGAGCCAGAGGATTTGCCGACGCGCGACGGGCAGTCTGCGCGCTTTATTTCGTGCAACGTGCGCGATCCTGAAGATGTCGACAAGATGATCACGCAGATTGTCAGCGAGAGCGGTCGTTTGGATGTGCTTGTGAACAATGCCGGCGGTGCACCGAATGCCGATGCGGCGACGGTATCGCCGCGCTTTACTGCTTCGATCATCGATCTGAACCTGACGGCGGCAATTCATTGCGCGCAGCGTGCGAATGCGCAGATGCAGCAACAGGAGACAGGCGGCGAGATTGTGAATATCGCTTCGGTGAGCGGCAAGCGTCCGTCCCCTGGTACGGCGGCTTATGGTGCGGCCAAGGCGGGTCTGCTCAATATTACGCGTTCGCTTGCGGTGGAGTGGGCGCCCAAAGTTCGCCTCAACTGCGTGACGGCTGGGCTGATTGAAACCGAGCTTTCGGAGATGCACTACGGCGATACCGAAGGCCTTGCACAGGTCGCGGCGACGGTGCCTTTGGGCCGCATGGGCAAACCAGAAGATATTGCGAATGCCTGCCTGTTCCTTTCGAGCCCGCTTTCGAGCTACATGTCTGGCGCGGAGATCACGCTCGATGGGGGCGGCGAAAAGCCGGCGTTCTTGGACGCTGCAAACGCGCAAAAGTCCTAAGTATTTGACGCCGTGCAATGTCTGACCGCCGTGCGAAATGGCGGTCAGACCAAAAGAAAACTCGCAACACACGCGCGCAATTGGTTGAATTGCGCGCACATGTGTACATTCTAGGCGCTGTCGAAGACGTCCGCGCACGGTCATGCAAGAATACGTTCGGACGAAAATGTGGGGAGAACGATGATCAAACGGCATTCAGTGCAGGTGTTTCCCGTTGAGGAAGTAACCACGGTTGCAACGACCGAAGTACCCGCAGAAAACGTCGGCTTGCGCCAACGCGATATCGAAAAGATCTGGAAGGCGTGTGTCGCCTACTACAAAACAGGCGTCCAGCCGGCCATGGCAATCTGCGTGCGCCACCGAGGCGAGGTGGTTCTCGATCGCGCCATTGGTCACGCATGGGGCAACGGTCCGGGCGATTCGCCGGATACGCCCAAACGCTTGGCCACACCCGATACGCTCTATAACCTCTTCTCGGGATCCAAACCTTTTATTGCCATGTTGATCCATCACTTGGCACAGGAAGGAAAGCTTCACCTTGATGATTACGTTGCGGAGTACGTGCCGGAGTTTCGGGTCGAGGGCAAAGACAAGATCACCATTGCGCACTTGCTTGAACACAAGGCAGGCATTCCTACCACCGGCGGGAACATGGATCTTGAGCTCCTGACCGATCCCGTGAAAATCCGTGAACATTATCACGATGCGGAGCCGTGGTATCGCCCAGGTCGGCGCGTTGCGTATCACGCGATCTCCGCGGGTTTTGTTCTTTCGGATATCGTCGAGCATCTCACAGGCAAGGATATCAACACCTATATCGATGAGATCATCGGAAAACCGCTGGGCATTTCGTTGCGGTGGGGCGTGGAGCCGGAGGACTTAGATAATCTCGCGCGCGATCGTTACACGGGGTGGGAACAGCTACCTGTCATCGACAATGCATTCCGGCGCGCCTTTGGCGCCACCATGCAAGAAGTCGTTGAACTGACGGACGATGAGCGCTTTCTGACAGGCGTGGTACCCTCGGGTAACTGTATGGCGACGCCCAATGACGCCTGTAAATTCTTCGAATTGCTCCTGCGCGGCGGCACCTTAGATGGCCACACCATCTTCACGCGCGAAACCGTACGACGCGCCGTGCGCGAGTCCAACTTCGGCGAATTTGATGGCGTGCTGATGGCTCCCATCCGTTACGGGGCAGGTTTCATGCTCGGCGCCAAGGTTGTGAGCATTTATGGGCTGCGAACCTCTAAGGTATTCGGTCACTTAGGGCTTTCGAACGTGTTGGTATGGGCGGATCCGGAGCGCGATCTTAGCATTTGTCTGATGACTACCGGAAAACCGGGCCTCACACCCGAAGCCGTGCGTTGGATCATCATCCCACAAATTATCAGCCGAACGATTCCTCGTATTTATCCTGGGCGTACGATATAGGGGCAGGTGATGACACATTTCCGTCGCAACCGTGAACGCACAGACGCGTCTGCGCGGTGGAGTCTATCGTATCAGGTCGCAGTAGGAAGTAAGCACGCCGTGAGCTGGGGGCGCGTGGACGTTGCGCTTTCTGCCATGCCTGTGTTAAACGCTCCCAATGCCCCACAGGCTTATCGCGCAGCGGACACAATATGGCGCTGAAAATTACATTCGAAGCTCAGACCGATGTAGGGCTTGAGCGGAGCGACAACCAAGATCACTTCGGTTCCTCACGACAAGAAAACGTTGAGTTTTTCATCGTTTGTGACGGAATGGGAGGGCACGCAGGGGGCTCTACCGCCTCGCGTTTGGGTGTCCAAGCCATCGAAAATACCCTCGAAGAAAGCGACGCACCCGTGCCAGAACGCATGGAGGCCGCCATCCACGTCGCCAACGACGCCATCCACTCCATGGCGGCCGAACGACGTGAACTCCGTGGCATGGGCACCACCGTGGCCATCCTCGGCGTGGATCACACCACCGCCCAAGCGTACGTGGCCCACGTAGGCGATAGCCGTATCTACAGACTCAGAGACCATACCTTCGAACGACTCACACGCGACCACACCATGGTCCAACGCCTCGTCGACGAAGGTATCATCACAGAAGAAGAAGCCGAAAACCACCCACAATCGAACGTGATCTCACGCTCGCTCGGTGGGCATCCCTCGGTGGAAGTCGAACACGGCCCGAACGTACTCGACCTGAAAGACGGCGATATTTTCTTACTCTGTTCCGACGGTCTTTGCGGCTTGGTTTCCGAGCCAGATATGGCCGAAACCTTGGCCAATCTGCCACCCGATCAAGCCACCATCCGCCTGATCGAACAAGCGAATGACGCGGGCGGCCACGATAATATCACCGCCCAAGTCATCCTGATCGGTGAACAAGCGCCGCCCTACGATCCCGCAGCGCTCCAACTGATTCACCCGCCCAAAGGTCCTTCTGCCGAAGAGCGTCAAGCGCGCATCGAAGCCGCCGAAAACGAGCGTCGTCAGCGTAAACTCCAAATGGAGCGTGAGGCAGAACGCCTCGCCGCCGCTTTCGAAAACGACGAGACCATCGAGACAGAACGACCCCATTTTTCAGAAGAAGAACTCGAAAGAGCACGCGCTGCGCGACGTCAGAAAAATCCCGCCCCCACAGAAAACACACGTGGAGCCCCCGTCCTAGAAGACCAAAGCAGCGGTAAACTATTGATCGCGCTCGCTGGACTGATCGCGCTGCTCATCCTCCTCGTCATCGGACTCATCTTAAAAACTTCGACGCAAAAAGAACCTGACGTGGTGGTGCCGACGCAAAATACCGACATCCAGCACGCCGACGATGACGACGAAGAACAACCGCTCTACCAGCGCTTCGGAGACGATGAACCCCAGCCTGTGTATGACGCCGGTTACGGCTATGGCGAGGTTTACGACGTCGAAGACACCGAACCAAACGATGGCCGAAGCGCCAGAGAACGCGCGGCGTCTCAGCCCAAAGCTGACGCCAAAGACGACGGTACGGGCACAAGCGATAACCCCTTTGCCGAAGGTGTGGGTGAAAGCGGCGGCAAACGCCCCGCGTTCCAAGTTCCCTCGCGCGAAAACCCCTTCGCCACAGACGACGATACGCCCTCGAAATCCACGGGGAAAACGGGGCCTGCAGCTTCGCCCACGTCCGGCAAAGAATCGCCATCGAACGTGATTCCGAAAAAGTCCGTGCCCACGCCGAGCAAAAACAACCCCTTTGATGCGCCCGACGAGCCCAAGCCGGCACATACAGAGCGAAAAGCGCCTGCGAAACCACCGGCGCCTCCTGTCAAACCAGGTGAGAATCCCTTCTGATCCCGCGCGGGATTTGGCTTGCCGCGAAAGGTTCTTGGCAGCCGTGCGGGCGGCAGGGCGCGAACTTAATCGTCCGCGTCGTGTTGCGGTCCGTGGTAGCGTTGGTGGATCTGAAGGATGCGTGCGGCGGTCTCTTCGACAGCAAGGCGACTCACGTTAATCACGGGCCACCCATGCTTTCGAAATAGATCATCGGCCCAGCGCAGTTCTTCGACCACGTGATCAAAATCGGCGTACTCCCCAGGCATGTCCACGCCGAGTTGGGTCAAGCGCGCACTGCGGATTTCGGCGAGTTTGTCGGGGTCGACTGTGAGGGCGAAGACGGTGCCACGTGCGAGGTCGCCAAGAAGTTTGGGCGGCTCTACGTTTTTGATGAGCGGCACGTTCGCAACTTTGTAACCGTGGCCGGCGAGGTACGCTGCGACGGGTGTTTTGGAGGTTCGACTCGTGCCGACCAGCACAATGTCGGCTTCGTTGAGACGGTCGAGTCCGCGTCCATCGTCTGCGTTGACGGTGAATTCCACGGCTTCCATGCGCCGGAAGTAGGCCGCGTTGAGTTTGGGGTGACGCCCTGGGCGTCCGCGCGGCGTTTGTTGCATGAAGATGGAGAGTTTGGAGAGCAGCGGGCCGATGAGGTCGACGCATTCAACTTTGGCTAGGCGTGCTTTGAGGTTCAGGGCGTCGGCGTGTTCTGGTGTGACCAAGGTGTGGATGATCATGGCGCCGCTTTGCGCTGCGGATTCGACGATGGTGTCGATGTCCTCGGTGCTGCGCACGCGCGGCCAGACGCGTATGGAGGGCAGGGTGCCGCGAAATTGAAAGAGGGCTGCGCGGACCATCTGCTCTGCGCTGTTGCCGGTCGCGTCGCTCAATACATAGAGAGGTGCAGTCATAGGTGGCACGTAGATGAGGATGGAATCGGCGTTAGAATACTGTAGATTCAAGGCAATGTAACGCGTGCTCATCAAAGCGCTTTTGTGCGCGGCACGAATCCTCTACGCTCGTGTATCCGAACTACATGGCCATGCGCTTTGGTCGTTGTCGTCACGGCCCGCCTCTGTTAGCGGTGCCGCCGACGCAAAGATCCCCGTTTTGCCCTCCACGTTGTCTAGCCTGAGGAAGAGATGAAGTTCTTTATTGATAGTGCGAATGTCGATGAGATCGCGACCGCAGCTGCCTATGGCGTGCTCGATGGCGTGACCACCAACCCGAGCCTGATCGCCAAGTCTGGCCGTCCTTTTCACACCGTCATCGAAGAGATCTGCAAGCTCGTCGACGGTCCTGTGTCGGCCGAAGCGGTGTCCGAAAAAGCAGAAGACATGATCCAAGAAGGCAAGGATCTGGCGGCGATCCATTCGAACGTCGTGGTGAAGCTGCCGCTAAATATGGATGGTCTGAAAGCCTGTAAAGCGCTGACCGATCAGGGAATTCGCACCAACGTCACGCTTTGTTTCTCTGCGAGCCAAGCGCTATTGGCCGCCAAAGCCGGCGCCACGTGGGTTTCACCCTTTGTGGGTCGTCTCGATGACATCAGCCACTCCGGAATGGATCTGATCGCGCAGTGCGTGCAGATCTTTGCGAACTACCCTGCACTTCAGACCGAGGTACTGGTGGCGTCTGTGCGCCATCCCCTGCATGTGGTCGAAGCGGCGATGATGGGCGCAGACGTTGCGACCATTCCCTTCTCGGTGATCGACAAGCTTGTGCGTCACCCGCTGACCGATTCAGGCATTGCGGCATTCATGAAGGATTGGGAAAACGCCAAGGTCTAAAAGATCGGACGTTGTACATCCTGTGGGCATGCGGACGTTCACGCTGCATGCAAAAGGCGCCATGAGGCGCCTTTTCTGTTGCAAAACGAAGTGTTAGCGCACGGTGTTTAACTGCGCGGGCCCACATATCGCCGTTCCGCTTGGCCATTGGCGGTGCGCAGGGTGAGCGGCAACAGCTGTGCATTGAGGCGTGCGAGCCCGAGCGCATCCCCTCCGCCTTCGAAGGCGGGAGCGACCCAAGGATCTGAAGCCTCAACGCTTGCTGCTTGCGGTGTGTCGAGCTCTTGTGGGTCGACGTGCGTTGGGGTTTCGATGGGCGCTTCGGCGACGCTTGGGCGCATGGCTTCGATGGCGCGGTAGATCTCTTGAAAGGAGGTTGGCTGGTAGGTGGGATGGTGTGAAGTGCGGAACATGCCTGGGTAGGCGGCGGTGATGGTTTGTTGCTCGTCTGCGATGAGGTTGGCTTTGAGCGCCGCGGATCGCATGCGGACGGCTTCTTCGTGAGAATGCGCCACGGTGAATTCTCCCATGCGATGGCCGATGGAGGTGACCACGGCGATATCGAACCAGATCAGCGATTGGAGCATGAAGACGCTGGTGCCGATGAGGCAGAGATGCAGGAGCAGGTGGGGCATATCGACGTTCACGCTTGTCGCCCACATGCCGGCTGCGCAGAGCGTGATGGCGAGCGCCGAAGCGCTCAGCAGCGGAACCAGCACCGCGAAGCTTCCCCAGAACATGCGTGCGCCGCGAATCGGCGACGCAAAAGCGGCGCCCAAGGCGCCAGGAATGAAGGTCGGACGCCACGTCATCCACGCGGCAAGATACATGCACATCACACGGATCCACGTGTAGAGGAGCATGCCGATGGTGACGGGGATGACCAGGGTGACAAAGAGATTCGATTCGCCACCGAGGAGGCCGCGCGCACCGACGCGGAGGATGATGGGTGCGGTACCCATGCCGGCGCCCATGGCGAGCGCAAATTGCACGAGGTTGGACGAGAAAAACGCCCATGTTTTGGATTTACCGGGCCGTTCGGTGGAGTCTTTGCCGCTGATGGTTTGGCGTAGCAGTGAATATCCGCGAGAATCGAGCATGCTTTTGAGCAGCAGCCACACAAAGATCCCCACCAAGGTACCGATGAGCCCTAGGGTGAGCACGGTGCTTGAGGGCATGGGCAGGCTTTGACCACTTTCGATGGCGGCGTGTGTGAGCGGGTTATTGCGGTCGCCGAGTAAGCCTGTGGAATACCCGCCGAGGATAAAGGGCAGGGCGAAGATGCACAGGCCCATGAGTTCTGAGAGAAAGCGGGTGGTGCGCAGGTTCGGCAAGATGGCGAGGAGCGCCGTGGCGAGCGCCAGGTAGCTTGAGAGCCGCAGCGGTGGCACCATGGTTTCTTCGAGTGCGGCTACGTCGGGCGGATCGGGAGATCCGCTGGGGGTGGTGAGATCTTGATGCCCTTGCTTTACGCGGTGGTTCTCGCTGCTGGATGGGCGAAGATCCTCGGGGCGAACACGCCGCTGTGGACTCACGTTATCATGCTCCGCGTTGGAAAGAAGGGTGTGCCGGCGACGCGGCGTCCGCAAGGACGCATGCGTCGGCGGGTGCAGGGGATTCAAAACCTTATGCGACGCGCTTAGATGCGTGTGGTTTCGTAGGTGTTGAGATCGATGATGAGGACCCCACGTTCAGAAACGTCGGTGTTCTGGGGCTCGTGGGTAGGGGGTGGCAGGGGGAAATCGTGCATGGGCACGGGAATTTGAAGCGGGATCTGCTGCGGCTGATCGTGGAGCTCACGCTCTTTTCGGCGTTGTTCCTCGATGATCAGGTAGTCGGGAATCATGTCTACCTCAGGTTTGCCGGTATGAAAGGGCTTCCGTTGAGAATGCGCGCGCGTACGGGCGGGGCATTCAGACGTCATAGTAGACACGAGTGCGATCGGCTGCAACCGCAACGCGGTGCCAAGTGGTGAGGATCGGTACAGAATCCGCTATCGTCTGGGGTGGCGACGGCGTGGCGGTCGGGCGTCGATGGTGTGGTGTTAGTCGAACAGCGCGGTGTTTTGGCGGTCGTAGTAGCGCAGGCGCGCGTTTTGGCCTTGGCATCCGACAAGGTGTGTACCTTGGGGAACCTCGACGGTTTTGGTACGTATACGCTCGCCGTTGAGGGTGGGGCGGCAGCCTTCTGGCGCCTCGATGGGCAGGGTATAACGCGGCGCATTCGCGGCTTGGTTCGCTGCGCTTTCGAGGCGATCTTTCCCGACGGTGGGCTTGGCTGCGAGCGCGAGGGTGGTGACGCGCTCGAGTGCTGCATAGTCTTGCAGATGGATCAGCGCATCGAGGAAGGGGATGAGCAGGCGTGCATCGGTTTTTTGCAGTCGATCGACGGTTCCTGCGGATGCGAGAAAGACGATGGCGTCGCGCAGTTTGGGCAGGGTGCGGCTTTCGCGCATTTGGGGGATTGAGAAGCTGACGGCACGGAGCGCGAGTTCGACGTAGGGCTCTTGGGAGCAGTGTGCTGCGGCGTCGAGCAAGATGGCGGCTTGTAGCTGGGTGCGTCGATTTTCGGTACGGCGGTCGGCATCCTGCGCAAAAGCTTGTTGTGCGCCTTCGAGGGTGTTTTCGCACCGGCGCTCGGTCCAGGTTGCGCTGCCGATGGTGGCTTGGTCTGCGACGGCGTCGAGCCACGCGGCTTGACGAGACCAGGTGGGATCGTCGGGAAAGAGAAGGCTTAGGGCTTCGCTTTGTTGCTGGCGTGGTTGCAGGGCGTAATAGAGGGCTGCACGGGTATTGTCTTTGTCGGCGTCGGCTGCCGGCAAATCGATCTCGTGCATTTCCGCGGCGGTTTCAGCGTCGCTTGTCGCCTCGTTGTCATCGTCGTTTTGGGCGAAGGCGTTGGTGTAGAGGGTCAGCGTTGCGGCCAAGGCGCATAAGAGCGTGGTCAAGTGGGGGGGGCGCATCCACGCGAAGAGAGGCGATTTCGAAAGCATGGTCTTGCGGGAGGGTAGAAGAACAGAAATGGGTTCAGCGGCGTGCTTTCAACGTAACGTCAAAGGGTGGATTCTGGCAACCCTGCGCGCGGGGGGCGGTTTGATGGCGCGATCTTCTTACGTTATGGTAAAAAATCTTGTACAGTGCTTTTAGGAAGTGAAGTACGGAAGCTGCGACGATCGTTATACCGACGGAAACGAAGTCGCTGAGATATCTATAATCTGATGGAGCGATGAATGAGCCGATATGCTCTGGTCAACCCCGAATCGAGCGCAGCGATGGAAGTGCGCGATCGGCTCGATACGTTGGGGTATCAGGAAGCCGACGATCCGGGAACGTCGGAGATTTTGGTCGTCGCGGTCGGTCGTTTAGAAGGCCGTCAGTGTGTTCGTTTGGTGCAGATGCTTCGCGCGGAGGGGCATCAAGGTGTGGCGGCGGTGATGTCTGCACGTTGCGAGACCGACGATTGGAGTGCGCTGCTGGGCTTTGTTCCTGCCATGGTTTCATGTGGTGCTGCGCGTCCGGAGTTGAGTGCGCGTTTGGCGGATGCGGCGGATGCGACGCAGCGGATGGAACTTGCGCGCACCGGCCAACGAAAACTGTCGTTATTGCGCGCATCGCTCGAAGAAGTTTCGATGATCGATATGCGCACGGGAATGTACAACCGCAGATTCCTGTTGACTCGGTTGCGTGAGGCGCTTTCTGCGACCCGTCGTTATGGACGCCCATTGACGCTCTGTGTTTTCCGTGTCCGCGCGTATGATGCCTTGGTGCGAACGCTTGGAGATGATCGTGTAGGACGGTTGGTCGAGGCATTGAGCGACAAATTGGCCGCGTCGTTGCGCAGCGCAGATGTACAAGCGTGGATCGGTACCGACGAATTTGCGCTATTGTTACCAGAGACGCCCGAAGAAGGGGCGCAGCGCGTGGTCAATCGTGTGATTGAACAGGCGGTGGAGGTTGGACAGGAGCATGGAATTGAGTTTGCGGTCTTTGGGCAATTTTCCAATCCGACAGACGTCGACAATTCCGCTGAGGAGTTCTTGGAACGCCTGCGCATGCAACTGCATCAAGAATCACTGCGCGCACCTTAAATCGATTTCTTTCTTTGCCCTCACTAGAAATTTTGGCTATAAGAATTCTCACGGACACGCTTATTACGGTATTCCGCGCATGAGGAATAAGGTCTTTAGCCCGAATGATTGATGCGAGTAACGTGCAAAAACACGACGTGAAACGAGAAGCCGCTGCGCTACCCCTTCTTTGAAGGGTGATGACAGACGCTACTGTAAAACGAGAGACGTAAAGATGAGCGGAGGTGCCCCTTGCGCCGCCGAACATGCGGTACGTCTCGGAATCCAAGGTAAGAAGCCGTTCCGCTAGGCCCCGTCCTAGATGCGCTTTTTGAAGAAATGTTCAGGATCGATCATCCCCCGCGTGCGGATCACGTAGGCACAATGTGCGGTGTGGAGTTTTGAGTTTAACACGGTAGCGCACGGTCGTTACCCTCATTAAAATTGAGCATAGTGCTACGAGAATACGTTGTGTTCTCTCATTTTTTTCACGTTCCATATCAGTTTCAACGGAGAGTATGATGACCGTGAAGCAATGGATGGCAGGATTGGCGATGGCAGCGCTTGCGCTTCCTTCTGTCGCATCCGCCCAATCGACCAATCTCACCGGAAGTGGTGCAAACGCAGAGCACTTCCGGCCCCAACCAAGCCAAATGAACAACTACTTCAACGTGGCCTCGCCGCGTGTTCAGGATGCTTGGCGCTTTGAGATCGGCGCGCTGGCAACCTACGCAGATGACCCGCTGGTCCTGCGTAATAGCGATGGCGACCGTCTGAAGAACGGCGACATCATCGGACAGCAGCTCGTCACCAACGTCATGGCGTCGGTGGGTATCGCTGGAATCCTCGATGTCGGTATCGTGGTCCCCATGTTCGCAATGCAACGTGGGGATGATCCGCTCGTCGCAGGCTACACCTCGCTGAACGGCACTGGGAAAGCCGACTTTGGCGTGGGCGATATCCGTATCGTCCCCAAAGTTCAGCTCTTTACCCAAGCAACCGAAGAGGACCCTAGCGGATTCTCGCTCGGTTTGCTCGCAGACATCTCCGTCCCAACCGGCGATAAAGACGTCTACCAAGGGGGTGTTTTCTCCGTTACGCCCACCGTGCTTCTCGGCTACCAGTTCGGTGACCGCGCAAGCATCGCAGGTAACGTCGGTTATACCATTCGCGATACCGCGACCATCGGCTCCATCGAGCTCGACGACTCCATCGACTACGGCCTCGCAGTCGACGTCGGCGTCGGTAAAAAAGTCGGCGAAAGCGGCAAGCGTATCTTCCACATCGTGCCCGAACTTGTTGGCTCCACCGTCTACGGCGTGGACAACATGTACAAAGAGCACAGCCCACTTGAAGGGATCCTCGGCGGGAAAGTCTACCCCATCGAAGACCTCATGATCTCCGCAGGTACCGGCGCGGGCTTCATCCCAGGCTTCTCCGTACCCGACTGGCGCGTGTTCCTCGGTCTGGCTTACTCGCCATCCTTGGGTAAAAAGTCCAAGCCTGACGCCGACGGCGACGGCATCCCAGATGACGAAGACAACTGCCCATACGACTACAACCCAGACCAGAAAGACACCGACGGTGACGGTGTTGGCGACGTCTGCGACGATGATATCGACGGCGATGGTATCCCCAACGACGAAGATAACTGCCCCTACGTCCACAACCCCGGCCAAGAAGATATGGACGGTGATGGCGTAGGCGATGCATGTGACGACGACATCGACGGCGACGGCATCCCGAACGATAAAGACAACTGCCCCACCGTGCCGAACCCAGACCAAGAAGACATGGATGGTGACGGCGTAGGTGACGCATGTGACGACGATATCGACGGCGACGGCGTACCCAACGATAAGGACAACTGCCCTCTGGTAGCCAACCCAGATCAAGCTGACCTCGACGGCGACGGCGTAGGCGATGCGTGCGACGACGATATCGACGGCGACGGCATCCCCAACGATAAGGATCAGTGCCCCTACGAGCCAGAAACCTACAACGGTTTCGAAGATGAAGACGGTTGCCCAGACGAAGCTGAAATCGTCATGAAAGACTGCTCCATCGACCTGCAAGGATCGACCATCGAGTTCTCCACGAACTCCGACCGAATCCGTAGCGGTTCGTACAAACTCCTCGACGCTGTCGCACGCGTGCTCAACACCCGTAGCGATATCGAGCGCATCCGCATTGAAGGCCACACCGATAACGTCGGTAAAGCTGCCTACAACAAGCAGCTCTCCGACCGTCGCGCCAAATCCGTGATGAAGTACCTCGTCGATAAAGGAAGCGTGAGTGCTGACCGCCTCACCGCTGTAGGTTACGGCCTAGAGCGTCCCATCGAGAGCAACGACACCGACGAAGGCCGACAAGCCAACCGTCGCGTTGAGTTCAACTTCCTCATCGAAGGTTGTGACGAAGTCACTTCAGACGAAGAGTAATCTCTTCTCGTAAGGGCGCCTTCGCACGTCCTTACATGACATCTACGGCGCTCGCCATCGGCGAGCGCCGTTTCGTTTTTGCGCGCGCTGCCCACCATGCCGAGCGTCCACCACCGAGCCCCACCGGCATCAGCTCCCGCCCACCATGCCTAGAATCAACGTCGATCAAGCAACGAGAATGTCCGTCTGTACTCCCAAGCCTCTGTTCTCGTTCAATTGCATCAGTTGGTGAAATGTTTGCATGAATCCCGTGAAACCTTCTGACATCCGCATGAAATCATCATGAAATTTCTGTTAAATAACAATTCGTCAATAGATGGAATTATGGCGCGAGCGCTGCTCAACAGACGACTTCACCATAAAATTCATCAATGAAGGTGTGTTGTTGTCTTTCGTGTATAAATAAACAGGGTTGCAGGCTTATAATATTGCCGCAATTGATGGAATGTGTGGATCTGAGTGCCAAATTCACATTTAGGAAGATCGAAAAGATCATTCCCGCTCGTTTTCTCGTGAGGTGAAATGTAGATCAGGCCTGTTCTGAGCGGGTGGGATATGGCTTTAAAGGCCGTAAGCATCTGAATATACGTTGTTTTTGAGTTTGATTCTTGAGAGGGTAGAAAATTCTTTTGGAATGTGACGTTTTTGGTTAACTGTGTGTCTAGGTGTGCGTAGATGTCATTCTGTGCGAACTGCTGACCTGCAAATGGTTATGCATCGAACATCTTAAATTTAATTAAAAAACGTCGATAACCTCGTTGATCACGTCCTTGGTGGTCGACTTCGCGCGCGTTCTGCGCGCTGTAAAAGGCTGTGTGATTTCTATGATTTCCGGACACAATGCCGGCCTGTATATGTCGTTATTTATGCTCTCCGTGATGCTCGTTCTCGGTCTTCGCCGACGTACGCGACACGAGCGGCGCGCTTAAATATCACGCGGGCGGTGCGTTAGCCGCCCGCGTGCTCCTTTCTTTCTTTGGACGAAACGCACTTTTAAGTTTTTAAGGACTGTGGCTTTGGGCGCAGCCGTGTTGGCCAGCAGCGTAACTGCACAGACCAAAGGCTTTGGCTTCAACAATTTGACCCAGCCCCGAACCAGCAAGACAACGGTTTTGTCTTGCAAAGCGGGTACATCCTTGACCACGGCCAAGCCCATGTGGGTATCTTGGCAAACTACGCGCATAACCCTTTGGTCTGGCGCGATAGCTCAGGCAAAATGCTGGACCCCATCGTCTCGCGCCAACTGGTGACAGATATCCACGCGGCCGTAGGCTTGTTCGACCGCTTGGAAATCGGCTTGAGCGTTCCGGTTGTTTGGCTTCAAGATGGTGGCGAAGGCCCCATTACCGGCCAAGACTTCAGCAAGAACGGCATCGGCGTAGAAGATCTTCGCCTGGTGCCCAAACTCATGCTGTTCCAGAAGTTCAACGACCCACAGGACGAAGGTAACTACCGCGGCGTCGGTATGGCGCTTTTGGCCGACTTCCACCTGCCGATTGGCAATGGTGACGCCTACCAAGGCGGAGAGTTTCGCGCACAACCGCGTGTGGCCTTACACGCGTCCACCAAGCGCGGAACCCAGTTCAATATCAACGCAGGTTATTTGGTCCGGCCCAAATCGCGTCTCGCCAATATCGAAGTGGATGATGCCGTCACCTACGGCTTTGGCGTGGATATTCCCGTGATGAAGTCGCGCGCCATGCACCTGATCGGCGAACTCTATGGACAAACCTCCGTGTTGGCAGAGGATGTCACCAAAAATGAATCGCCGCTCGAAGGACTCGCGGGCCTGAAGTACTTCTTCGAAAACGGACTTGCCGTCCAAGGTGGTGTGGGAACCGGATTTATCCAAGGCTACGGCTCACCCGATTGGCGCGTGCTCGCAGGCTTGTTCTATACCACCAAGACCAAGCAAGAGCGCATGATCGATACCGATGGTGACGGTATTCCCGATGATAAAGACAACTGCCCATACGACTACAACCCAGACCAGAAGGACACCGATGGTGATGGCGTAGGCGACGTGTGCGAGGATGATATCGACGGCGACGGCATCTTGAATGACGACGACAACTGCCCCTACATCCATAACCCAGGCCAAGAAGACATGGACGGTGATGGCGTAGGCGACGCGTGCGATGATGACATCGACGGCGATGGCATTCCGAATGCCAAAGACAATTGCCCCTATGTTTACAATCCTGATCAAGCAGATCTGGACGGCGATGGCGTAGGCGATGCATGCGATGATGACATCGATGGCGACGGCATCCCGAACGATAAGGACAATTGCCCGTTTGTGCCCAACCTCGACCAAGCTGACTTGGATGGCGATGGCGTAGGCGATGCATGCGATGATGACATCGATGGCGACGGCATTCCGAATGATAAGGATCAGTGCCCCTACGAACCAGAAACCTATAACGGTTTCGAAGATGAAGACGGTTGCCCCGATGAAGCGGAAATCGTCATGAAAGACTGCTCTATCGACCTGCAAGGCTCTACGGTTGAATTCGCGACAAACTCGGATCGTATCCGACCGAGCTCCTACAGACTGCTGGATGCCGTGGCGCGCGTGCTCAATACGCGTGGGGATATCGAGAAGATCCGAGTCGAAGGTCACACCGACAACGTGGGACGCGCAGCCTACAACAAAGATCTTTCGAACCGACGTGCACACTCGGTCATGAAGTATCTGGTGGAAAAGGGCGGCGTGAGCCCCGCGCGCTTGATCGCCGCGGGGTACGGACTCGAACGCCCCATCGATACCAACGAGACCGAAGAAGGTCGCCAATCGAACCGCCGTGTGGAGTTTAACTTCCTCATCGATGGTTGTGACGAAGTCTTTTCTGACAACTAGCCAGCAGACGCAGTGTCGATCAGACAGCTGACAATGCGAGCGCTCGCCCATGGCGAGCGCTTTTCGTTTTTGTGTGTACAAAAATTGGGACGCCCTCAATCCGAGAAGAACGGGTGAGGGCGTCTATGTAAACGGACGAAGGAGCAATATTACAGTTTCTGTTTCACCGTTTGCGAGAAATCGCCGTCTGTGCACGTCATCTCAATCGTGCCTTCGGCGGACGGATTATAGGGGATGGCTTCGAACACATCGTTGGACGAAATCATCCCCGAGTAATCATTCGGTGCTGCCAAGGGCTGCCAGCTTTGAGCGGGCAGATCTGCCGTCTGTCCGTCGTAGGTGAGTGTTCCTGCGCAGGATCCGTCCATAATGTGCAGACCTGTGATGTTGATTGTAACGGCAAGGTCGCCCTGCCCATCGTCCCCGGTCCATGCGTTGAAGTGGCTGATGCCTGGCCCCACGGCAATCAAATGGACGTTGTCTTCGCCAGCGATATAAACATCGTCGTTCGCGTCCACGCACTCCAAGGTGGCTTGACCGCCCTCGGTGAGATAGATGGGGGTGCTTTGCGTATTTGCAGGGAAATCGTAGCGCGTATCGTTGATGACGAGCTCACAGCTTTCCATACCGACGCTTTGGGTGACAAAGGAGAAGGCTCCGCCGGACGATGGTCCATAGTTACTGCCTACAGGAGCGAATGAATAAATACCTTCGTTCAGGTAACGTGCGAAGGTGTATTGGTGGGTTTCAGCATCGCTGTTTTCGCAAGTGACCGAGGGGCCGGTGTAGTAATGGTTATTGTAAATCTGCTCTGCGAGCACCGTGACATCAATGCAGCCGTGCACGTCTGGGAGCTGGACTTCATCGGGGTTTTGGTACGTGCCCTTATTCATTTTGCACGATACGGCATTGCGTGATTCCCAACAAATTTCGATGTCTTGTCCTGCAACGGGGAAGTCGTCGGTAAAGACGCGGACGTTGAGTGACGCATCCAGCCCGGGTGGAAGCATGACCGTTTGCGTGGCGATGGCACAGTCATCTGCGATGGTGAGCTGCGTGTTCGCATAGCTCGACGGCTGGAAATCTATCCAAACCAAGCGTGCATCATCATCATCCACGTTCCAAGCGAAGTCCGCATCCGGAGCGAACGCTTGGTTATATTGTTCGACGTACAGATTTGAAGCATCGACGTCGCGGTTGAGCTGTACGCGGACTTTATACACGTTTCCTGTGTCGTAGTTGCCGAAGATATCGGGCTCGACCTCAACGGTTTGAATGATGAGTGGATCCGCGTCATCGCAGGCATCGCTGTTGCATTGGGTCACCGAACTCTGACGCTCGTCTGTATCCAGTTCCCCGTTGTCGTTGTCATCGTATCCGCTGTGGATGATCACACCGCCATCGGGACAGGTCGCATCACCAGCGTCCACGGTTTCCACATCGATCAAAAATCCTGTGCCGCCGCTCGAGTTTTGAGCACAAACATAGGAAACGCCATCGACTTCATCGCTGTCGAGTTCTCCGTTGTCGTTAGCGTCAATGCCTGTGCGCAAGGCTTGACCGCCGTAAGGGCAATTCGGGCCTACAGGTTCGCTGATCACATCATTGAGGCGTGCGCCGCTTGCGGAAGTCCCGGGGTCTGGTTCACACACACCGTCGTCGTTGCAGATCTGGCCGGTAGGGCAAGGGTCGCTCTGCGAGCAGTCGTTGCCGACCTCATTTTCGCAGGTGTTGCTGTCGTTACAGAACTGACCGCTTGGACATGGCTCCTCATCCGAACATTCGCCGCCTTCTTCATGTTCACACACATTCTGTGCGTTACAGAATTGGCCGGTAGGACAAGGATCGGTGGAGGAGCATTCCGGCGTATTGCTAGGGTCTTCACCGCCATCGGAGCAGGCGCTAAGCCCCATGCCGAACATGCACGCTGCCGCGAATAGAAAGCTGAATTTTCGCGCATTTTTCGCAGACGAAAGGCGCACGACGCCGTCCGGTCGTTCAGAGACACACATACACTTACCTCGTGTAAACAATGCGGTTTTGTGCATCCGCTACGTATGCATCAAAACCAAGTTTCAAAATGATGGCAGGACGACACATGTCCTCGCCGTTGCTGCTACATGATCAAAGCAGTCTTCGAAGTTCGAAGCAAGGCAGGGCGCTAAATTTATTCATATTTTATGACAACGACGCGCGTTTACTTGCGCCAAAGCCCGTGCATGACGGCCTCTGCGCAGGCGTCATGTATCCCTCTAAAACGAAGTTTTTGCTGAAAAACGCACGAAAATAAGACGAAATTCCTAGCTCTCGCCCAACAATTCTTCCGCGTGTGCTTCTGCTCTTGCGCGCTCTTCGAGTTGCCAAAACGGCTGCTTGAGCGCTTTACGAACTTCTGCAGCGTCGGGTGCGTGCGCGAGGATGGTCACATGATCCCAGCCGCAGAGATAGGTATTCCCTTTGGGCAGAACGATTTCAGATCCTCGTGTCACCATGGTGATCACCGCTCCTTCAGGAAGACATAGCTCTCGAATGCGGGGGCCTCGCGCGCCAGGTGGGCCCGGAAGCTCCACCGTCACCAAATCGTAGTCGCTGGACGTCATGGTCATGAGTTCGAGCTGATAGAGCGGTTTGGGGCGTGACGGCGCAGAAAGATTGAGCCATTTGGCGACCGCGCCAAGCGTCGAGCCTTGGAGCACAATCGAAAGCAAAACGGCCACAAAGACGAGGTTGAATACCTCAATACCAATCTCTAAGCCCGCAGCTGCGGGATAGGTCGCAAGCACGATGGGAACGGAACCACGCAACCCCGCCCACGAGATGAAAAGCTTGTTCTTGGTGCCGAGCTTCATGCCGAGCGTGCCAAGGAACACGGCGAGCGGACGCGCGATAAAGGTGACCACGATGAAGAGCAGCACGCCTTGGAGCCAGAAATCCGTCCAACTCGCTGGCGATACCAGTAGACCGAGCATGGCGAACATGCCGATGTTGCCAATGGTGGAGAGCGCTTCAGAAAAGTTACGTATCCCTTGTTTATGCACAAAGGAGCTGTTGCCCATCACATAGCCGGCGGTAAAAACCGCCAACATGCCGCTGGCTTGCACAAAATCCGCCATGCCGTAGGTGATGGGAACCAAGCCCAAGAACAATACGTAATAGTATCCGCGGTCTTCTGGCGTCAGGCGGTTGAATAGCCATACCGCGCCCCAGCCCACGGCAAGACCAATCGCTGGACCCGCCGCAAATTGCCATAAAAATCCGGCCAGCATTTGGATATTGACGCTGGTTCCCGCGGCAAAGGCGGTGACGGCGATGGTGGTCAGCAAAATCGCCATGGGGTCGTTCGCCGCGCTTTCGATTTCGACGGTGGACGATAATTTGGCGGGAAGAGACTGGCGTCGCAGGATAGAAAAAATGGCCGCTGCGTCTGTTGAGGATACGATCACCGCAAGTAAGAGCGCCTTCTCATTTGACCAATTAAATCCCCAATGCAGCACGATATACGAGAAGATGGCGGTGAGGACGACGCCCCACGTTGCAAGCCCGCCTGCGGGTAACGCCACGGACTTAAAATCTTCGCGCCGCGTAGAAAATCCACCGTGAAAAAGGATAAAAACCAGCGCGATGTTCGCCAACAGGTTGGCCGCGGAGAAGTTGCTGAACTCGTAAAAATTCAGCACATCATTGCCAAAGACAATGCCCGCACCGAGCGCGACAACGATGACGGGCACACTCCAGCGATCGAGCCATACGGCGGCCAACACAACGGCAATCAGGAGGCTGGGCGCGGTGATATAGAGTAAGACGTTGATCGCGTCGATAGAAGAACTGGCGTCCATAGGGCTCCCATAATTGAAGTTCTCGGCACGCCTATAGCAACCGCGGCGTCTGTACTCAACGTGGGATCGACCGTATGCGCCGAGTTTTTATTTTTTGCGCACGGTTGGAGCGTAGGTTTAAGCGATGTTAATCGTGAAACTCGATATGTCCCTCGTCGTGAAAATCGCCATCGTCTCCGAAGTCATCCGCGTCGTCGTCTTGGAATTCTGGGAACGGATCGCCTGCAGATTCGCTCGCTGCGTAGGCTGTCGAGGTTCGCGTTGAGGATGAGACGCCATCTTTGGTCGTGCGGTCCTGCTTGCCAGCGTCGTTATTTTTTTCGAGGGCGGGAGCGTTGCGGTCGATCGCGTGTCTTGCGTTTGGATCGTGAATCGTCGTTTGGGCGGTGGGCTCAAAAAGGTCTTTTTTACCGAGTTTGATGCCGATATGTGCGCCAAGATTTAGCAACGTCAGTCCGTATTTTCCGTTACCTAGGTCGTAATCCGATGCGGTGACTTCGCGTGGGAGCGTATGTTGGACGGTGGCATCGATACCGATATCAAAGCGTCCTGGGAAATCGTGAAAGAGCCCTGCGCCGACGATAATTCGGTCACCATCTGGCGATGATGCATCGATGGTTGCGTCGGGCACGGCATTCTGCTGAAAGCCCAAGTGTCCGAAGATTGCGGTGTGTTCGTTAAATTTATAATCCAAGAATCCGTCCACGCCGAGGGAGTTTTTCCAGCGTCGGGGGAGGGTGACGTCTGCGGTGCGCGAAATGCCGAGTTCTGGTTGTGCCAAGTCATCGGAGCGCAGCACAACGTCGAAACTTTGGAGACGCGACCAGAAGGTATAACTTGTGGCTAACGCGACGCTCAGTTTGGGTGTGATATCCCAACCGATGCCAAGGTGAATGGAGTTGGGCAGGGTAAAGCTCAACGACGCGTCGCCGCGTACCGTCGGTTTGTATTGCAGACCTTGGGCTGCGAGGTCGCCGGTGAAGAAGTCGTTGTTCATGTCGAGGCGGAATTTGCCTCGAAAGTTCAGTCGTGTGCTGTGGTGGTACGACAATCCGATACGCACGGGATCAAATTTGAGCATGGTCCCCACGTTAAACGTATATCCAACGGCGAGCATTTCTTGGAGGGCTGTAGGTCGTGCGAGGACATCGAGCTCGCGTACGGCCGTGGGCGCGTCCTCGCCAAAATCGTTGGCTTGGTTGACGGGCGGACCTTCAAGAGCATCGCCCAGCAGATCTTTGCCCGCAAAATCCGTGATTCTGTTGATTTGGGCGTAGCCGATGACTGCGCTCGCGCCGGCCCCTACCGAGATATGTTCGTTGATGCGATATGCCAACGACGCGGTGAGTTCCACTGCGGCGATGAGCGCGTCTTGGATATGAAAGCGCTGCGCGCCGTGCGTGGGATAGTTCACGGTTGCGACGTAGGGCGCGGATAGACCGCCACCGACCACGAGCCCGGTATCACCGATGGGGATGGCGATGTGGCCATCGGGTTGGGGTCCGAGCACCATGTGGTTTGATTTGGGTGCCCAGCCGCTTTTGTTTGGGTCGATATCTTCTGTGGGGATGGGTGTTTTAAAATCGAAGCTATCTTCGCGCTGATAGATCCCGCGATAATTCCGTTGATAACGGATAGATCCCACGATGATATTGACGCCGAGGGTCATGCGCGGGCGCTCGATCATGCCGAGTGCGCCTGGGTTCCAGTAGACCGAAGAAGGGGCGATGTGCTCGGGGCTGGAACGTCCGTCGCCGACGCCTGGCGCAGAGAGTCCTGCGGCTTGTGCGCCGACCGGTAGGGCACAGAGTAGGAGTCCTGCGGCGAGGGCGTGGCGTCTTTTGCGACGGTGGGTTCGGGGGTGATGTTGCATGAGAAATATGGGGGTAGAGCCGTATTCATGCGCCCATGGCGTAGCGAAGAGGCGGGAATCGGAGCGATGCGGGGTTATTTGACGCGCGTGATCGATAGTTTCACGATGCGCTCACTTTGCTTCGGCAGCACCACGATTTCGAAGACGTCGTTGTGTGCGTTCTGCGTGTAGAACTTCATGCCTTCTTCGATCTTGAGCTTCTGGTGCGAGGTGTCGCCGTCGATGGCGACATCTGACGAGATACGATCGCTGAGTTCCTTGTCTCTGAAGAAGCCCACGCGCTCGTAGTTGTACGCGCGCACGGGTTTGCCATCGTCATCCAGCCCGATATCTTGGGGTGCGATGAAGTAGAGGTAATCGCCGCGTAGTTCCGGTTGATCTGCGCTAACCGGTCGGTAGTAGTAAAAGTCTGCTTCTCCGTGGGTACTGTCGAGTAGCCCTGCAGCGATGTCGAGCAAGGCTGCGGGGTCTGCTTCGATATTTTGGCGTATTTGGGCTTCGATTTCGCTTGATTTGAATCCGATGGCGAGGTTCTTGAGCGTGAATTCCACGTTGGCTTGGCCTTCGGGTATGCCGCCGTCATGGAGACGCGTTTGCCCAACCTCGAGCAAGAGATCCCAAATGTATTGGGGCATCGGAGGTGTACCTAAGCCTCCTGCGGTCTCTACGCTTGCCCATCCCTTGTCGACGATCATCTCCATCGCCGCGTCGTCGCTGTTCGGTAAATCATAGCGGATATGGCTTTGCAGGTCGTGAAAGCTTTCGATCGACGCGTCCACCAAAATGCGCTCAAGGGTCCATGGAGGAAGCTGCCAGACAGGAGAGTTGCCAACAAAGGGTGCTGGTTGCGGCGAGACACCGCCTGGGATGAACTCATCCGCCTCGACGATGCGGAAGGTCATCTCATCGATCACCAAATCTCCTTGCGGCAAGCCTTGGATGCGTAGCCAGTTTGGGTCCGAGAAATCGAACAAGTTATGGATTTGGCTGGCCACCGAGTTCACACTCGCGCTCGAAACGTTGCGCAGTTCCACGCCCTTATAGGGAAGGGCGTTCGCATTTGTGCGCACGGTCATTTCGAAGTCATCTTCAAAGACTTTGCCTTTGACCTCGCCGACGATAAACCCAGGATGGTAGACGCCATCTTGGTAAATTTCGCCGAAGCGGCGGCCCAAGGTTCCAAAATCACTCGCGGCATCGGCCAAGGTGACCGGAAGGCTGCCGGGTTTCACAGGATAGATCCCTTCGGGGTTATCTGGTGTGACGGGACCTCTGCGGCTCATGGCGTTGGGGTGGGTTGAGATCACGTTCTCGAGGATGGTTTTGGCCACGACGCTCGTGCTCAAAAAGGTATCCTCGATGTTGATCTGCAACATTTGTGCAAGAACGGACTGCGTGGAAACGCCGAGGACGGGCGCAAGAGTGATGAGCGGCTCAAAGCTCGTGCCGTTTAGGTTGGCGTTGGCCGGCGTCATTTGCAGCAATCGCTGCATGTTACGCGCGGCGCGGCTCAGTTCACTGCTCGGCATTTGTCGAATTTGCTCGAGCGAGTTGTCGAGCAGACGCGGCGTGGCGGAACCACCGGTGAGATCGAGATCCAGCAACCAGAGCCGGTCTTGTACCTCACGTGGCAGCTTCGAAAGCTCTTTCTTGGTGAGTGTCTGCTCAAAATCCACCACATCAAAGCGGGTAAAACGCAGCTCAATCTCGCGGGTTTCTCCGAGCAAAATGCGTGGTGGATCTTCGTAATCGGGTTCGTCGGTGCCGCAGGCGACGCAGACCAGAAGGCTTGCGGTGAGCGCAGCCATGGTGCGCAGCCCTTGATGTAGGAGGCGTGAACTCATGGGGTTTCCTCCTTGCTGACAAGGATATCGACTTGGTTGCTGCGCACATCGATGATCTCTAAGCGATACACATCGTTGTTTTGGTCTGCAAAGTAGTAGGTCTCGCCCTTACCAGCGCGCAGCTTGCGGTGTGTGGTGTTTTGCGAAGTGCCAATGGCGTCGGTGGTGTCTGCACGATTCGAAAGCGCGGCGTCGTGAAAGAAACCAGGACGTGCAAAAGTCGGCCCGCCCTGACTGTCGTCCGCATGTCTAAAGTAAAACAGCGCGTGATTGTCGGGGAGGGTTTCCACAAAGTAGAAATCCGCTTTCGAGGGAGCGACCCCTGAGTGCCCCAAGAGCATCTCGCTCAGCTGCTCCTCTTGCGCGGCGAGTTCTGGCCGAATCGCGGCGATCAGATCGTCCGATGTGACGCCGACAGGCACATTCTTCAGATCGAAGCGCGCGTTGGCTGCGCCTTCGGCCAGACCGCCGTCGTGGAGGCGTACTTGCGCGAGTTCAAGCAGGGTGTCCCAGACATATTGTGGGACGGGCGGCGTGCCCAAACCGCCTGCAGTTTCTGTTTCGAACCAGCCACGCTCCCATTCGAAGACGGCGGCATTTTGAATGGAACCGGCGTTGTATTTCAGGGAGTGCTTGTATTGTTTGTCTGCATAAGCATCGACATAGCGCAGGTAGGTGATCTCTAGAACCACACGCTCTAAGATCCACGGATCGAGGTTCCAGCCTTGGCTGTTGCCGCGGTAGGCGCCCGGTCGCTCGTCGTCGGGATTTGCCGTACGGTTGTTACCTACTTCAATGAAATTGGGGTCTTCGTAGAGGGCGATGCGCACATCGACGACGGGTTCGTCCACCAGTCCAACGATACTGAAGGTGTCATCATCGTCCACATCGAGGCTTAGGACTTGATCGCCTTCCAAGATATAGATGACGTCTTTGCTTCCTTTTTGTGCGTGGATGCCTTCAAAACCGATGAGGTGAGAGACGGCGCGCGCCGTCATGAGAAAACCTGGCTCAAGGACTTCTGCACTGATCGCTCCGCCGATGATGCCTGGGTGCCCGCTTTGTGCATCTGGGCCATAGCGTTCTGCGAGAGGCTCCAAATTCCGAAGCGCGTCGTAGAGGCGGATCTTGAGTACAGGATCGCCTGCAGCGTTGGTTTCTGCGTTCGGGTGCGTCAGGATCAGGTTCTTGAGCATGACGTCGACGATGAGGTCGGTCTCGAGGGCTGGCTCGTCGAGTTCCATGCCCAGCAACTCTGCGAGGATGCGCGCGGTGGGCAGACCGATGGCGTAGGCGAGATCGGCGAGCTCTTCGAGGCTGGTGCCGCTCAGGTCGGCACTATCTGCAGAGAGGTTCAGCAAGCGATAGAAGTTGTATTCTGCTTGGCCGAATTCCTCGGGATCGGAACCGTATTTATAGGGGTTACGGATCGCGTCGATGGCGCCATAGAGGAAAGGGCGTAGCTCGACTTCCGCGAGCGTGAGCGTCTTTTGCGCTTCATCGTCGAGCAGTTCGGCGAGGGCATCTTTATCGAGTTGAAGCAACGCTTCGCCGCCGCGCCACGCTGTGGCGTGTAAGGTATTGATGCGATCGCGCGTGACCGTGAGCGTAGTGTCGGTGTGGTTGCCTGCCGTATCGGTGAGCTGAACGCGCAATGTGTGTGTGCCCACGGGGATGGGAACATCGATTTCGAAAGCGGGTTGTGCGGGCGTGCGCAACAAGAGCTCATCATTCAAGTAGAACAAGAGCTCGTCGATGTCGGTGGCGGCACTGGCTTCGCCGCGCACGGTCAGTTCGGCGTTTCGGATGCGGGTTTCGGGTGTATCAGGTGTGGTCAGTACAAGCGTGGGCGCCTGTGTATTTTGTTCGATTTCGACGCTGCGTTCTGTGGTCTCGTTGCCCTCGGTCGTCGCGCGCACAGCGATGGTGTTTGAGCGATTCTCTTGGAGCGGCACTTCCAGAACAAAAGACGTCGGGATGGATGCGTTGTGGGTGACGGTTTCGGGGCCAGCGCTCGCGCTCAAAGAACGCAGCGCATCTTCCGCATGGGCGGTTACGCGTCCATAAACACAAGCGTGTGTGGCGTTTGTGGCGTTTGTGGCGTTTGTGGCGTTTGTGGCGTTTTGCGTGCCGCGCGCGGGTGTGGCAGGACAGGTTTCGTCAGTTCTTCCGACCACCGCGGTCAGGATTAGGCCCGGCGCAAGTCCTTGATAATGCAGGATATAGTTGGCTGTGCGTCGGCGTTCGCCATCGTCGGTCCGGATGACGGCTTGGATTTCATTCCGTCCGTGCAAGAGTTGCACAGGGAAGAGAAAGCGTTGGTCTTTGCCCGGATTGCCTTCGACGATGACTGGGGCGGGCGGCAACAGTGTGTGGTTGACCCGCACGTCGAGCGGCTGCGGCGGATCTTCTGTCCATGCATGAAGCAGAACATCGGCATTCGGTTCATCGGTGATCAGCGTTTGCGAAGGCTCTGCAAAACGCGCCCAAATGCCGGACTGTTCGGTGGTTTGATCGAGGCGGGTTGGGTCGCCATAATCTGCATCATCATCGGGGCTGTGACAGCTTGCGATGCCTGCGGCGAGCGCAGACGCAAGCAGCACGCGTGCGATGCTTCGAGAAGTAAATGGGGTAGCGATCATAGAAGAGATCCTATGCTGCGTGGTCGCGCGTGATCAGAGTTTGTGGGCGGTGATGACGGTGATTTCTTCGCGCGTGGCGGCTTCTTGGGGCACGTGGACGCGCAATCTCCAGACGCGACCGTCGTTTCCGCGTTTAAAGAGCGTGTGTTCCCCAGGCGTCGCTTCCCATTTGTGGTGGGTGTCGTCCTCGACGCCGGAGATCGATTTGCTCGAAACAGCTTGCGTGAGTCCTTCGTCTGTGAAGAACCCGCCGCGATCTTCGATGGTGCAGCCGTTGGGTGTGGGATCGTTGGGTGACGTTTCCCACAACATATTTTTACCACCGTCACGCACGTAGTAGAAATCTACGCAGCCGTTGTTTTCTTCGAAACCTCCCCACAACCGGCGTGTGAGAATGTCTCGTTGTGCATGCAGTTGATCACGCGATGCCTCTGCCAGTGTTTCTGCGGTCACGCCTGTGGGCACATTGTAGAGGGTGAACTGCGGATTAAAATCGCCTTCGCAGATGGTGTATTGGTCTTCGCCGCCACCCAGGTTCGGGCAACGCGGCGTTGGGCGATTGGGTCGGACGTTGCGGTGCGCAACGACCTCAGCGATATCCATGATCGCTTCCCATAGGAACTGAGGTGGAGGTGGATTGCCGGTGAGGAGGGTCGCAAGCGGGTTCACCTCCATCTCGAGCCAGCCAGCCGGGTTATTTTTTCGACCTCCCGCATTGCCTACAAAGACCTTGGATAGGTTAATGAGGGCGTTATATTCGGTGTAGGTGTGCAAGGGTGGGGCTGCGTACGAATGGTATGCAGAGTTCACCAATACGTGTTCTAGATCCCAAGGGTTGAGCGCCCACGCGTAACCTGCACGCGGCGTCGTTGGACCGTGGTTTTTACAACCATTACCGGAGCATACGGGGATGTTGCGCGGGGTTTCGTAGAGGGAGAAACGCATGTCGACCGTAGGTTCTTCGGGCAAACCTTCGATGCGGAAGCGCGCATTGTCGTAAAAATCGAATTCCATGACATCGTTGTAGGTTGGGCCCACGTTGTCATAGATGGTCGAAATATAATTCTTACCGCCGCCGAGCTCGATGCCGTCGTGCCATTTGAGGTTCGATTCGGCGACCAAGATCATCCGGAATTCGTCTTCTGGGAAAACCACGCCGAAAGTAGGAAAGCTCGGATCCGCTACGCCTGGGTGCCCATTGGCAGCGGGGCCAAGCACATCGCCCAGCGGTTCCAAGTCTCGGAGCGCATCGTAGAGGCGCACGGGTAATAGGTAATCATTGCCGCGCTTTACAAACGATGGGTGCGTGGCGATCAGGTCTTGTTGTAGTGCCTTGACCACTGCATCGGTGGTGACAAAGGGGTCGTGAATTCCGATGTTCAAAGAGGCTGCGAGGATATCTGCGAAAGAATCGAGCAAACCGAAGCTGTAGCGCTTCATGTCGTCGACGACTTTTTTGAGCTGTCCAAGGCTCGAGCCTTCGATGTTCCCGTTGTGTGGTGTGAGCGTCAGCAGGCGCACCATGGCGTACTCGGGGGAGTTCTGCCATCCCGCACAGTTCGACCCAGTACCAAAGGAACAGCCGAGTTCGGTGAGCGAGCAATCGTAATGATTGCTTGCGCAGCCCGAGACATTGCCTTTCCAGCACTCGCCGCACGCGCCTTTGATCCGTTCGAGCGCACTATAAAGCACAGGCTCCAGATCGAGCTCCGCCACCAATAGATCTTTCTGAATCTCCTCGCTCATTACGTCGAGGAGTCCGGCGCGCGTAAGCTCCAAGTTGACCACAGGCTTGCTCTCGAGCGGATGCAAACGCACCAGATAAGTGCGCTCCTCAGACCAATCCGGAACAAAAGTGTTGGTGAGCATCAATCGCTCGCGCGTGCGTAAACCGCTCACGTCGATCGCTGCGACATCCACGCAGATATCGCCGCGCAAGATCGGCAGCTCGATCGCAAAATTTTCGAAACCGTCTTGGGTTTGCGCTTGCGTATACGCAGACCAATCGTCGCCGCATGTATCGCCGGTGCGCGCGCTCACGCGCGCTTTCACCTCGCGCACGCCCAAATTATCGCGCGCACGCCCCGTGATCGCCAACATACCCGTTTCCACGCTCTCTCCATCGCTCGGCGAGTGGATGCGCAGACTCGGCGGCTCGCGATCGTCTTCGGCCCGAGCGTTGACACGAATGCTCGCATTTCCCGTATTGTCCTTTGCATCAAATGCCCGCACCACAATGTGATTTTCGATCCCTGGGGTGAGGGTGACAACTCGTGACCAGTTTTTAAACTGGTCGTCCGTTTCAAAGGTGCGTTCGGTTTGGGTAACGCCATTGATCTTGAGCTCCATGCGCACCACACCCACATCGTCTTGCGTGCTTCCGCGCATGACGATCACAGGGTGTAGCGGACGCGAGCCATCGAGAGGTTCCGAGATGCTCACCGTCGGTGCCGCGCTATCACTCGCATTGGTGGGACGATCGAGATGAACGACCGCATCCTGCTCCGAGCGTTTGCCATCGACATCAAAGGCCCACGCGCGCACATCGAAAGCACCGTAAGGTACTGCGCCGTCGATGCTCCACGTACGAAAGCCATCGCGCGAGCGCGCAGGTACCGGAGCATTGTAGCCGATCTGTACAAAAACGCTGGCCAGCCCATTGTCATCACTGGCTGTCCCTTCAATGGTCACCCGTGAATCATCGACCACCGCACCGTCTCGCGGCGAAGTGATCGTGATCTCAGGCGCCTCCGCATTGGATGGAATCTCAGCATCAGGCCACGCGACGTCCACGGGTGCCGTATCATCATCGCCCGGTGGCGGCGGCGCATCTTCCAGATCAATGGGCTGCGTGCAGGCCGCAAAGGCCCATGCCGCTATCCCAAAACAGGCGCCCAATCGCCTTAAACCGATCCGTCCGTACGTTGCCGATCGTGTGTTCTTCATGATTCCCCCTGACAACGCTTGCAAAAACTGCCGGTGCGCCTCGCGCGTGCAAGCTCTGCTCATTGTCAGTGTGTATTTTTACCGCCAACGCGAGGGAAAGCTCGCGTTTGTGTAAACGATAAGGGAAAGCTGAACGCTTGTCAAAACAAGCGTGTATTTCCTTTAAACCACGATATCTACGCACTGTAAACTAACGTACTCAAACCGTCAGATGTGCAGTGTATGTGCTTTGTATGGTCACGAGCGGGTTTTTGCTGTGCGATGTATTACGTTTAGCTCGCAATGCGCATGTCGCGATCTGACGTGAATACAGCTACCGGTCGCGCTTATCTTACAGATAACGCGAAAAATGTATGATCGATGGAATCGCGTAGAGATTAGAAGTGTATGAATCTCAGCACGTTAGCGGTTTCTGAGGTAGCGATCCATCAGATAGCAAACGCCTTCGAATCGTGCGTCTTGGCGCAAGGCGTCGCCGGCGCGCCATGCAGCGCCACCGCGTTCCCCATCGCTCAGTGTGCTCAAATAAGTGTGCAGGCCTTGGATTAACGCATCCACCGAGGCTTCTTTGTACGTACGCCACGAGCCTTGGATGAAAATGTCTACAGACACAGGCTGATTTGCCGGCGTGGGTAGAAGGCGTGTGGATTTGGGGCCATGCACGTGGCGCACGGGGATTTGCCACGGTGGTGGCAATGCGCTGTTGATCGCATCGAGGGCGATCGCTCCAGCGCGGACTAAGGTTGCGCCGTCGGCATCGAAAGCAACGATGGTGGATTCCAAGCCGCCTGCGGCGCGTCCGCCATCGACGATTGCGGCGATCTTACCATCCAACTGATCGGCCACGGCTTGCGCGGTGGTTGGCGATGGATGTTCGCTCAGGTTTGCGCTGGGCGCTACGAGTGGAATGCCGACCTCAGCAAGTATTTGTTGGGCGACACGATGTGCGGGACATCGCAGACCGACGCCCGACGTTCCGCCACGCAGGGTCTGGCTCACCTGTGCGAGGGCAGGGCAGATGATGGTCAACGGACCTGGCCAAAATTGCGCTGCGAGTGCTTCGGCGCCTTGGAGCCAAGGACCTTCTTGCCACAGCGCAGATGCGGCTTCGAAATTGGGGGCCATCACAGACAGCGCACGCCCAGGATCGCGGCCTTTAACTGCGTATACTTTGGCGATAGCGTCTTCGTCGTCACTGCGCGCGGCCAATCCGTAAACCGTTTCTGTTGGGATGGCGATGAGTTGGCTTTGACGCAGTAAGGCCGCCGCGCGTTCGATGTTTACGCGGTGAGACCCGTCCAGACGCTCCGTTGTGGCGTCATTCATACAGCTCAACGTCGTGGAGATGGGAAACGACCTTCACGCTCCATCTCATCGAGCATTTCGTTGCCGAGTTTGGCGGGATCCCATTGGGGTCGAACGCGCGGCTGAGAGCGTGCGTCTTTCCAGTGGATGGGCTGGACGGTTTCCTCGTTGGGAGCGTTCGATTTCTTTTGCTGGCTCATAAGGTGTTCACCTGTACGACACGTCGGTCATTGCATCGATCTTTCTTAGGCTAGCGTTGCTGCTTCAAAAGGTAAAGAGGCGCCTTTGGCATGGCACCTTATGATACGGGTAAAAAGACGGACGCGCACGATGCATCGCTCAGCTTTCGAGTTGGTAGAGTAGGTGGGCGATCTCTTCGACGTGGTCGTACACAAAGGATTCGTTGCCGATGTCTGCGAGACGCTTATGGGCACGTCGCAGCAGGTCACGGGCGAGCGCTTGCCGATTCGCCATGATCGCTTCTTTGGCCATGCGCACCATCGCCTCGGACCAAGCGACTTCTTGCAACGGGTCGACGCGGCGTTGCGAGAGTGCGTCGAGCAACAGCTGGCCTGCGCTACGCCAGTGTCCATCTTGTGCATCGAGCGAGGCCAAACGTATTTTCGAAAGCGCGATCATGGGGCCGTCTTTGGTACGCTCAAAGCTGTCGAGCGCTTGTTCCCAGCACATGCGTGCGCGTGCGGGTTGTCCCCACTGGTCTGCCACCGCGCCGAGCCATCCGAGCGTGACCGCGGCCATGCGTCGATCGCTTAAGCTGAGGAAGTCCTCTTGGGCCTCGCGCAATAGATTCCATGCGTCACGGTAGTTGTTTTCATCTTGTTCAATGCGGCCTTGCAACGCTTTGGTCATGGCTAAGCCATAGAGATCATTGAACGATTTAAAGAGCGCGTGGCTTTGCGCTGCCAGGGCCTTGGCGGCTTCGAGTGCGCCGGTGTGCATGGCGATAACGCTCAGCTGTAGCAAGACTGTGGCATGCAAGCTCTCTGAGCGCATCACATCTGGGTGTTGCAGCAAGGAACGCAGGCGCTTTTCTGCGTTGGCGAGCGCCCCCGAGGCGACATCGAGCTCAGAGAGTGCGAGCCGGCAGCGTATGCCTTCGATGTATTCCGCATTGGCATCGGCGCTACGGAACGCTTCGTTCAACAATACACGCGCCCGCGCGGCGTCGCCTTCGACGTTCGATACCGTGGCGGCTTTTAGGCGTAAAAGTCGTGCAGGACGTGCGTCGCGATGAAATACGCCGAGCCTGTCGATGGCCTCTAAGGTTTTGGAAGCCTCTTTGAAACGCGAAAGTCGGCAGAGGATATCTGCACGATCGAGTAGAATTTCGGTGAGTCGTTCGGCGGACGGTGAAACGTCGAGTTCCACTGTACGGATGGCGCCATCAATGTGGCGCAACGCGGCAACCCAGTGGTGTTTTTTACGCTGTGCTTCCGAAGCATCGATGAAGAGCTCCTGCGCGCGTTCCAGCATACCCGCTGCCATGCAATGTTCGGCGATCTCTGCGATGTTATCGGAATGCTTCGGTTGCGCAACGAGCTTGATCTCCACGCAGCGTTTGTGGATTTCTGCGTCGCGTCCGCGCCGCTGCGCGCGCGTCATGATCGCGATGCGCGTCAGACGGTCGTGGAAATGTATTTCACCATCTTGTTCATGGATAAAGCCGCTGAGTGCGGGGCGTGTCAGCAGCGCTTTGAGTTGCTCGGACGGGTCCGAAAACCCTTCGAGTGCCAACATCGAAAGCGCATGGTCTCTGGGGATGCGTTGGCCTAAAAATGCGAGCGATTCCAAGGCATCGAGCGTGCGTTCGGGCACATGACCAGAACGCCATGCGCTCTCCATGCGCTCGATCAGAATGTCGCTTACGTCGCCCGGTAAATCCTGCAACGCACGGTCGAGCGCCACCGGATCGCGCAGTACATTGTCTCCATAACGCGACAGGATGGAGCGCAAGATCAGCATGGCGTAGCTCGGGTTGCCATCGACACGATCTGCCAGCAAAACCGCTACACTCGTAGAGATTGCAATGGCACGCTGCAGAAATTGCTGCATTTCGCGTACGCCCAATCGCTGCAACGTGCGACGTTCGACGACCCAATCGTTCTGCGGGGCGCTCAAACTATCCATGCCCTCCGCAAAAAACGGATCAAAACGCTCGGCGTCTTGATGTGCGCTCATAATCAATAGCGGCGCACGCGGCATTTTTTGCGTGATCAACACCTGCAGGGTGGGAATCAAATGGCCATCCGCATGATCCACGTCATCGACGATGATCACCACGCGTTGGCGATGTGTCGCTGCGCCTAGGAGCTTGCCGACAAGCCGCCAGGCCTCCGCTTCCGAAGTCAGCTCCGCTGGCTGATCCCGTGCCAACAACGCGAGTGCCAAATCCAGCGTCTCGCGATCGCGTATGCCGTCTGCGACAAGTTGCGCTTCTAAACGCGCGCGACGATCGTCTGGATGCATGATCGGCTGCGGATAATGCGCGCGCAGCATCCCCAAGACGGCGTCCATATTGCGCGTATGGCCATCGGCGGCCAGTCGCCAAATCTGCGCATAGCCATCCTCTTGCAAGCGCGCCGCAAACTCATTGATCAGCCGCGTACGCCCTGAGCCATGTGCGCCGGTGATAAATACCGCCATGGGCCGCGGATCATGCTGCAGATGCTCCTGTGCTCTGTGCTGAAGGTCTTGCAACAGATCATGTAGATCGACAAAGGGCGGATCCGATACAGAAAATAACCCAGGTGTGATCGGGGGTGGCTCGCTGCGCCGGATGGGTGCGGGCAACAACGGTGGCGGTTGAATATGCGTCGCACGGCGATCGTGCACGGTCAGGCCGCGTAACGCGACCCGCGCGGATGCGGCACTCGGAAAACGCTCCGAGGGTTCACGCGCCAAAAATCGCTGTAAAATGTGCTCGCCGCCGCGCGGTACCTCATAACAATCACGCACATACAGCGCAGGCATCGGTGATTGAAGGTGCGCAAGCAGGGTCGCCGCAGGATTGGAACCGCTAAAGGGCAAGCGCCCGCTCAAGAGCTCGTAAAGCATGACGCCCACGGCATACAAATCGCTCGCCGGACTTACCGTGGGGCTGCCCAAGCACTGCTCAGGGCTCATGTATTCTGGCGTCCCCACCACGGAGCTTTCAAGGGCATCGTCGGTCTGTTCGTCGTAATGCTGCGCGACGCCAAAGTCGATCAAGCGGGCGCGTAGGCGTTTGTTCGGCCCTTCTTCGAGCAAAATATTGTCAGGTTTTAAATCACGATGCACCACACCGCGCGCGTGCGCGTGCGATAAAGCGTCCAGAATCTGGTCGAATACATCCAGCAGTTCATTGGCTGCAGGCGGTTTTTCTACCCACTGCCATAAACTGCCGCCATGGACGCGCTCCATGGCTAAAAAGAGCTGGTGATTCTCTTCGCCAAAGTCGACAAACCGTACGATGCTCGGATGGTGAAGCCGTGCACCTGTGCGCGCTTCTTGCATAAAGCGGCCGCGCACGTCGGCGTCGTCCGCGCGATCGTCGCGCAAAATCTTCAGCGCGACTTCCAGTCCAGCGCGGTTGGTGGCCGCATAGACGACCGCCATGCCGCCAATGCCGAGTAAGCGCTCGATCGTGTACGCACCGAAGCGATCGCCGGGGCGAAACGTTGCCAACGCGGAGCTGGCTTCTTGGGAATGCGACTCACGCATAAGAGCTGCCTGTAGCTGACGACACAAGACTGCGCAGGCCGTTCGCTGCGCGTACTATCGATGCGTAGAGTGTCGAACAATTCTCTGCGCTTGTCACCCTCTTCGAGGCCAGAGGGCCGCGAGGCTGAACCATCGCCAACCGCCTAGCTTTGTGCGGTCATGTCGTCGATCCACTCGAAGAACGCCGCGTGTCCATCGCTCAGATCCCACGCAACGACGCATGGCGTGTCGTAGCTGTGAAGTGCGATCACGCGCGTCTTGAGCGCATCGAGGCATCCTGCGCGCGTTTTAAAGAGGACGACCCACTCTTGGGATTCTTGAACCTCGCCGTTCCAGACATACACCGACGTGCCCTCGCCCCGTAGATTCGCGCACGCAGCGAGCCGTTCATCGATCACGGTGCGTGCAACGCGCAGTGCTTCTTCGCGATCTGGAAAAGTTACGTACACCATCTTGTACTTCGGCTGGGTCATGCGTCACGTCTCCCATGTTTGTTCGATCCAACCACGCTCCCGTCTCAATCCTAGCGTGCCCCACGCAAGGGGCGCTGTCCATCGATCCATGTGCGCAGGCGTTCATCCACGGAGAGACGTTCAAAGTCGCTGCCTTCGTCGTCGTCTTCTGTCAGCATGTCAAAGAGCGGCGGCTCTTCTTCAAGCACGACGTCAGGCCCTTGCATCCAAGGTAAAGCTTGGACAAACGCATCGTTGGGATCGTCGTCTTGTTCAGCGCGAAGGTGCGCGAGGGAGGTATCTGACGCCTCAGCGCTCAAGGAAGTTTCGGTGTCGGCTTTGCGCTCGTCGCCCATCCCCAACACCGGTGCAGGTTTGGGCGTTGGGTCGACGGTCGCTTTGCGATATTCGCGTGCGTTGATCCAACCGCGCGAGTGCAAACCGCGTAGAATCTGATCGCAACGGGGGCACTCGTCATAACCCACTTTGCCTTTGGGCTTGGTGCCGCCCATCGCGGTGGGATTGGGAGAAATGGTGCTCAACCAAACCGAAGGCCGAACGTCTAAGTCACCGATCGGCACATCGAAGTGGAAGCGGCTTGCCTCGTCAGCGCCGTTACACGCTGGACACAGTTCGATGATGTTCAGGTAAACCTCTAAAATGCGGTCTTTGGGCACTGTTCGCGTCATCCAATACGCTAAGAAGAGTTCCTGAAGCTTACGTTCTGCAGATTTATCATGGGTCAGAAAGACGTTCTTTACTGTCTGCATGGTAATGGTCGATGCGCCCCGCGCTACGCGGCGCGTGGTGAGGGCGTCCGATAGAACATGGCGTATTTGCAACCAGTTGATGCCCGAGTTTTTAAAGAACGATCCGTCCTCGCGATAAAGCTGCGTGGCGATGAAATAGAAGGACATGTTCTGGAGCGGCACCCATGCGTGCTGGTTTGCGCGGGGTGGCTCCTTCGAGGACGAGGAGTTTTCTGTCTCTGCGGAAGCCTTGACGCGTTGCGGCGAAGGGATGTGCAAGGGGCGCATAAATCCATCGTCCGGCCCTCGAAAAACAAAGTCCATCGCACCGTTTAAGCGCTGCACGTCGACTTCCTCGGGCAGCGATACGAGCGATAACCCTTTGTCGCGTACGTCATAATGTACCGGCGCATGGATCTCCCAGGTAGGGCGCTCTTGGGCATCAAATCCGGTGTGCTCGACGTTAAAGGCGACACGAAGACCCCAATCACCTTGCATCTGGGTACCATCGAGTGGACCGCGAATTGTCTGCGGAATCGACGAGAACACCGTCATGGCAGGTTGCGATGGGATATCGAGGTCGACGTAAACGTTGGTTGCGATGGGGCGGCGCAAGGGGTGAAAGTCCGTCCATTCGATATGGAGTGTCGCGCGGCTTTCTCCAAGCCTTAACTCTTGCTGTTTTAAGACGAAGGGAGGACGCCGCGGAGTGTCATCGCTAGCATCGTCTGGCGTTGTGCTTTGAGGATTTTTGTCACGCTGGGAGACGTGATCGAAGTCACCCGAGAGCGAGAGGTGCTGTACCTTCACCGGCTTAGAGAAACGCTCATGCGCGATCAGAACATCTTTCAAGGTGGTGCGGTGTTCACCGCTAAACTGCTGTTTCTTATTGATACGTAGGCGGCCTTCGCTCGCGAGTTGTCCCGAGACCGCATCGTGGATGGACGGCGCCACCAGTTCCGTCAACGCCTGCACAGACGCGTCCTTTACAGTCCAAAAAAACCGCCCGATCTTGCTTGTGTAGTTCCATTCTAGACGTCCATCGAGCGCGCCGGCCGGCTTGTTGTGGTGCCTGAGTTGCGCTTCGACCTCCAGGTCCATCTGTTGGTGCAGCACGCGCACAGCATATCTTAAGTCAATGTCGTGCACTTGTAGTAGGGTGACGTTGTCTCGTTCGATGTTGAGCGCGCCGCCAGTCAGCTCGATCGCACGTGGCAGAACCTCCCACCAAGTACGCTCCTGCGTAAGTTGAGCCAGCACCTCTCCGAAGACGCTGTGCGCCTTTTCTATGTCGGGTTTATCTGACGCAGGCGACGATGCGGAGGGGACAGGTTGCGCGTCATCCTTTGCGCGGCGCTGCTTCTCGTCATTGGGGGCGTCCTGGGTCTTTTCGGCCGCTGTGAGCGCACCCAATGCGGCGAGCACATCGTCCAATTCTTCCGCGTTGACGGTGAGGGTGGGGCGTTCGGCGCGAAAAGAGCTGAAATAGAAATTCGGCAAATGGCGCGTCCATACGCCGACATTCGTTTCGAGTTCCGCCGCGGCAAAGCGCACCTTCGGAGCGCTCAGCTCCACGGTCGGCCCGTGCATGCGCACGCTGTAGGGCGCTTCAAAACTCACCGCATCAAAATGCAGTATCGCGTCGCGCTGTGTGGGCAAGTTCACACGCAAGCGTTCATCAAAGGTCACCGACGCTTCGCGAAGTCCGTCTTCCATGGACGCCATCGCTGAAACTTGGAACTGTTGGCCGATCGCGGCTTGTAGGCCGCGGACGAGCGCATCGCTTCCGCCTTCGAAAGCGAGGAGTTGGCCTTGAGCACGGAACGTGGATACATCGTGATCGGGGCGCACAATTGCATCATCGAGCGTCAAATGGAGATGGCGCTCGTCTGTGCGCAAACGCAGATCGATATGTTCGATTTGTGCTTTATCTAGCACTGGCATTCTGCGCGTGCGCGCCGTTTCTTCGTCCTCGGTGGGGTCGTCCTCGTCGGGTTGGCTACGTAAGGCCTTGAGGCGCGCGGGGGTACTGTCGATGCGTATCTTTTGGGCCCAGAGTTTTTGCACATGAATATGCTTTCGAAGGAGCGCCATGGGCCGCAGTTGCAGCACAAAGCCTTCGATGCACAGGTCGTTGTGCGCATCTTGGGCTAGGCTGATGCAGATCTCGTCTGCTCGGGCTTTTCCAGCGAGATTGATCTTCAGATTATCGATGTGGAGATCCCAGCCACGCGCCTGCACTTTGTCCGTCAACACGGCGCTCGCACGTTGTTGTGCCATACGCAGTCCCAACAGTGTACCGATCAGGATCACGATGAGCGCCAAGAGCAGTGCGGCGGTCCACGTCTTGGTCGCGTTCAGGCCTTTTAACACGGCTCAACCTCCCGCTCGGCGCGGACTCTTTTGTCGACGCGCGGGGCTTTCTTGCGTACAGCTAACAACAATTACACCAAAAACGGCGGGTGGCATGCATGGCTGTCTGGGACAACTTTAGAAAACGCATCGAAACCATGGTTCAGGAAGTGCGCGAAGATCCGCGCTACCAACAGACCTTCCGTGACGCTGAGCGGGTGTGGCAGGATCTGGAACGAGAAGTCGCGATGATCCGTGAGCAATTGCGTGAAAACCGTCAGCCGATCGTCGACGATACCCTTCCGTTAAAGCAGAAGTTGGACGCCTATCGCAAGCGTTCAAAGAAGAACTGAGTCCATCTAAGCCGCGGCGCCCAAAGGAAAAGCGACGTAAACTGAGGTTTACGTCGCATTGCTGATAGGCGCTTGCTGCGTAGGGTGACCCTAGGCGTTAATCTTCGTCGACGTACGGATCGAAGTCGTCGTCCGCATCATTGGCGTATGGGTCGAAGTCATCGTCGTCGTTCGCATAGGGATCGAAGTCGTCGTCATCGTTCGCGTAGGGATCGAAATCGTCGCTGTCGTCGGCGTATGGGTCGAAGTCATCGTCATCGTCGGCATAGGGATCGTAATCGTCGTCCTCTACGGGGTCGATATCGAGGTCTTTGGCCGCGCGATCCGCAGCGTCTTCGAGTTCGATGAGCAGTTTTTGTAGGGTGGTTTCGCGGTAGTGCAGACGAGCAAAGTCCGCGATGAGGTCGTTCACGTTATCGTAGGTTAGCGCTTCGGTTGCGGCTTGTTGCTCGCGCTCGTGCGCCAGTGCGGTGATTTCTGCCATACTCAGTGCGCGTCCGCTGGTTTGTTCAGCTTCTTCTTCTTTTTTGTCGAGGTCCTCTAGATCCCCGAGGCCCTTATCCGCCATGCGGGAGAGGAAGGTAATGTCTTCGTGAATGGTCAGCTTTCCGAGCGGCACTTTGCGCTCTGGGAAAGGCACGTAGAAGGTCCCGTGCCCGTTTATATAGGAGACAGGACCCAACGAAATCGAAGGCACATAGGTCACAACAACCAAGCACGCGAGCATCATTCCGATGAACGGAACAACGGCACGGATCATCTCCCCAAAACTCTTGCGGAAGATGGTGGACGCCACAAAGAGGTTCATACCTAGGGGCGGCGTCAAATAACCGATCTCCAAGTTGACGATGAAGATGATCGCCAAGTGCAGTGGGTGAATTCCGAGTTGGAACGCCACGGGGGAGAGTAGCGGTACCAAGATCATGATGGCGGACATGATGTCCATGAGCGCACCCACCACCAACAGCATCAGGTTAACTACAATGAGGAAGTTCACTGTAGAGAGCTGTTTGGCGAGGATGAACTGAACGAGCTTCTGGGGGATTTCGGCTTCTTCTAGGTACAGCGTGAAGCCTTGGGCCACCGCCAAGATGACGAGTAACGCACCGATGAGAACCGTCGATTCGGTCAGTACCGCGGGGATGCCGCGGAAGGTGATGGAGCGGTAGATAAAGACTTCGACGAGTACGGCATAAACGACGCTGACGCACGCGGCTTCAGTCGGTGTGAAGAGCCCCGAGTAAATTCCGCCGAGGATGATGGCAGGAAGCATCAACGCCCAGAACGATGCCCAGAAACTTTCAGAGAAGTCACGCAGCCAGCGGCCTTCCTCGAGCCAGCTGGGCACGCTGTTAAGGTAGCGTGCGGCCAAGAGGATGAGCACCCAGGCACCGGTGAAAATCACCAGCACCATGGCGGGCAAGCGCAATAAGAAACGGCCGATGCCGCGCAGCACCTTCACCGCACGCTCGCCCATGGTTGGACGCTGTTGCAGCTCTTCGACAATGCCGGCGCCGTGCATGATCGAGGCGACGACAAAGACCAAGCCCAGCATGATCGCTGGCCCAACGCCGGCCAAGAAGAGGTCGGTCAATCCTGTCGACTGACCGGCTTTGGCCAGGTTGTAGTTCGCGGGGTCCATCAAGCCCTCGGGATCGACGATCGAGTAGATGATCATCGGGATCGAGGGTGGGATCAAAATGCCGAGCGAACCTGCGGAGGCCAAGAGCCCTGCAGAGAAGTTCGAATTGTAGCGCTGGGAGACCAACGAGGGGTAGACGATGCTGCCGATCGCGATGACCGTCACGGGGGAAGAGCCGCTGATCGCCGCAAAGAAAATGCAGCCCATGACGGCGCTCACCGCCAGCGCACCAGGAACGCCTCGGAAGCCGACGCCGGCGAACTCCACCAAACGGCGCGAGATATCGCCAGCGCTCATCAACGCGCCCGAAATAATGAAAAACGGGATCGCGAGAAGCACTTCGTTGTCGCTTAACGCGCGCGTCTGCTCGATCAGAATGTCCAAGCTGGCGAAGTCCGAAAATAAATTCGTTCCTACCAGCAGCAACAGCCCCGAAAGCGCTCCGAGGAGCACGTATAGCGGCTGCGCAAGGGCGATGCCTAAAAGCAGAATGCCGACAATGCCAAGTACGACTGCCAGACTCATCAGGACACCTCCAGAAGGTCAGGAGCAGGCTCTGGCTCGACTTTCAGAAAAGCGCCGACAGCTTCTGCAACTGCATAACAGGCAAAGCGCACTGTGATCATTCCGAAGGCAACAGGGATAGAGGCCACTTTGATCCAGTCAGGGATGGTCCCTGGTTCAGGAGCATCTCCCATGCGTTTCAGGAGATAGTGGTACGACAGAAGAAAAAACGCAGCGGTGACGATCGCGGTGAGCATAAAACTCAACGCGTTGAACGCCCGCTCAAAACGCGTCGGCACAATCTTGCGTACCGCGTCAATGGTCAGGTGCTTGCGCGCATGGGTCGCCATGGATGCGCCCATAAACGCCATCCAAAGCAGAAGAACCAGCGAGATCTGTGGTCCCCATGAGTACCCAGCACCAAGTTTCAAGCTCAGATAGATGATCACCGCCCACGCCACAAAGGTGGTGAGCACAGCGGCAACGCGCGAAAGCGCGCCGCTTTGTGCATCCGCCTTACGCCAATCTTGGACCTGATAGTACAGGATGAGCAGCATGGTGACGCTTACATGGAAGATCACCACCGCGCTGCTCGAGATCGTCCCGACGATCCAGTCGTACGACCAAGGCGTCAGCTCTCCGCCATGACGGCGCTCCAAGGTGGTGAGCGTCAGCGTAGAAGCATGGACGAACCACACATACGCTGATGCGATAAGACCCCAGCCAACCGCCACCAGGTTCTGTCGTGTGCGCTGGCCTTCCCAACGCGGACTCGACCCAGAGGATACGCGTCCGATGATGAAGAACGCGAAGAAAATAAAGGGATAGATCGCAACGGTGTCGCTCTTCCCTAAGAAGTCCGCCAAGATCTTTAAAAAAGATGCGAGGGTCATGATGACAAGAAACGCTGTGACAAGCACGCGTTCAACCGCATACAGCGCATCGTCCACGCGACCGATTACGCGGAATAGTGGAACACGCTCGCGCATCCGTGAAGGCCGGATGCTGATCTCGTCATTCGCTTGATTTGCCATCTAGCATGATTCTTTATGCAAAAGGGGACCGCTCCACACGTGAACGACCCTCCGTCTACTCATTTGAGACAACCGATAGGATCAATAATTACAAGTTCTTCTCGATGATGTCGAGCAGTGGTGCACCCGAAGGAACACGCTTTCTGAACTCATCGCGAATCGACATCGTCGCCTTGCGCATCTCCGCACGCTCCTTCTCAGTCAGCTTGATCACTTTGATGCCGTTGGCCTTCAAGTTTTCAATGAGAAGTGGGTTGGTGGCGCGTACCAAACGACGGCCCGAGCGCGACTCCTCTTTGCGGTTCGAAAGGAGAATCTCTTGCAGATCATCAGGCAGGCTGTCGAACCACTCTTTGTTGTAGACGACGACCGCAGGCTGATAGATGTGATCCGAGATCATCCAAGTATCAATCGCTTTTTCCCAACCCGCCGCCATGGCGAAGAGTGGAGTGTTATCAAATCCTTGCACGCGGCCAGTCGAGAGCGCTGTCTGCACCTCGGTCACCGGAATGGTGGTGTAGTTGGCGTTGAGCGCCTTGTACATGGCCTCGTGGATCCAGCTCTCTTGCGAGCGAAGCTGAATGCCGCGGAAGTCTTTGATCTCGTGGATTTCGCGTCCTTTGGTCGCCCAGTTACGGAATCCGTTTTCGGTGAAGATGTAGAGCTGGAAGCCTTTCTTCGACAAAAGCTTGTCGACGCGTGGAATCAAGTAGCGATCGATGATGCGGTCCGCATCTTCCGGCTTGTCAAAGAGAAATGGAATCTCAAAGACGCTCAGCGCTGGAACCAAGGTCGCAATGGCCGCGGTGGACACACCGATGGCCTCGACCGAACCGTCGCGACACTGACGTGCGAGAGAGTTTTCGCCCGCTGTGGAACCCAAGCGTGGGCGCACGTTGATGCGCCCCTCGGACTCACGCTCTACGCGGCGCTTGAGCGAGTGCGCCTGCTCCGCCCACGGCGTGTTGTCCGGCGCAACCGTTGCAATGCGCAATACGCATGGCTGCTCTTTGGTGCATGTGCGCTTCTCTGCTGCCGATGCGTTGACGCCGAGCATCAAGCATACCGATGCGAAAATTCCTGCGAATAGTGCCCGTTTCATGTGTTCCCCCTAACCTGAGGTGACGAACGTGTTGAATATGGCTCGCTCCCAACGAGTAAGCCTCGATCCCATACGACGTGCACCCACCTCGTGTTATTTCATGGCCATAGCCTAAAACTACGCCCAATGTTGTACATTGCCACGTGAAACCCCATACGGATCCTGCGTAAAAACTCATGCATCATCAACCGCATGACCCTAGACTCACGTGTTTCACCGTTTTCTAATGGCTTCCCCATGCTCGTGTCAACAACGGTGAACTTCATGACGCAGTGCCTCCCTTTTTTCACGGAACTTTCGCGCTTTCGAAGATAGCGCTTGACCCAAGAACCAAGGGTGACAATCATAATACCCTTTACACCCTGTCCCCCGCGGGCAGAACATCTATGGGGATCGTGCGACCCCGTCATGCGGCACTTTTCTGTCATGTCGAGCCCCGATGCGTCGAACGCGCACACCCGTCTAAGATCGCCCACGGAGACCTCCTTCCTGATGTCCCAATCCCTCGCCGGTAAACGTTCTGAACGCTGTGCACAGCGCAAAGAAGCTTTCCCAACCCGCCACCGATGATCTTCCCACTTACCGAGCTCATCGGCATCTTCGCATGTCTGGTGTTTTCTGCGTTCTTCTCCGCCTCGGAAACCGCGCTCACCTCCCTCGGCAGGGCGCGCATCGATCGCCTGATGAACGAGAACCCAGGACACGCCAAGCCACTGCAACTGTGGCTCGATAAACCGCGCGAAGTCCTCACCACCATCCTCATCGGTAACAACGTTGGCAATACCCTCGGTGCAGCGCTCGCAACCACCGCCGCAGAGAAACTGCTACGCGGCCTCACCAGTACCATCCCAGGACTGCAAGCCATCCCCATCGCTGTCGGTGTGATGACGTTCCTGCTCTTGGTCTTCGGAGAGATCTCACCCAAAGTCCTTGCGCGTAGCTATAGAGAAGCCGTCGCGCCACGCGCCATGATGATCCTTCGTCCCATGTACTTCATCCTGCGCCCCATCGTCTGGATCCTCGTGTGGCTCACCGGAAGTATCATGAACGCCTTTGGACAATCCTCCATCCCGCGTACCCAAGTCTCCGACGAAGAAATCGAATTCCTCGTACACCTCGGCTCCGAAGAAGGCTCCATCTCAGAAGATAAACTCGACCTCTTCGAGTCCGTCTTCGAAGTCACAGAAACCACCGCGCGCGAAATCATGGTCCCGCGCCTCGATGTCATCACCGTCTCCGTCGATATCGAAAAAGAAGCCCTCCTGCGCACCATCCTCGACGCAGGACACTCCCGCATGCCTGTCTACGAAGGCGGCCATGACGAAATCATCGGTACCGTCCACGTCAAAGATATCTTCGGCGCACTCTACAGCCCCCAAAACAACAGCGACTTCCACCTGCGAGACCTGCTGCGCGATGCCTACTTCGTACCAGAAAGTAAGCCCATCCTGCCGCTGCTCCGAGAAATGCAAGCCCACCGTAACCATATGGCCATCGTCGTCGATGAGTTCGGCGGCACAAGCGGGATCGTCACACTCGAGGACATCATCGAAGAGTTCTTCGGCGAAATCTGGGACGAACACGACCGCAGAACCGATGCCGGTATCCGCCGCACCGGTGAAAAATCCTACGTCGTCAACGCACGAATCCCCCTCTACGACCTCGAAGAAATCTTCGATGTCGAAATGCCAGAAGACGCGGATTACGATACCGTCAGCGGATTCATCGCCAAGGAAACAGGGACCGTCGCCCCCGTCCAAACCGTCGTCGAACGCTGGGGCATCCGATTCACCGTCATCGAATCCGACCGCCGACGCGTGCGCAAAGTCCGCGTCGAATGGATCGGCAACGACAACGATAAATCCGGCACTATGGAAGAAGATAACCACAACGATCGTTCTAACTCACGCAACTACAGCGAATAAACAACGACCCCAAGACGTCGTAGACGCAACACAAGCCACCACCCCGGCGCGTGCATCTACGTACCCTTCAAAGGACGCCGAACGATGAAACGTATCTCCCTTCCACTGCTCTTTACATTCGCGCTGGTCGCAGCACCCATCGCTGCCACCGCACAATCAAAAAACGCCAATACCCCAGCTGCACAAAATACATCCACCGCCACCGCATCCAATCCATCCAACGACGGCGGACAAAAAGGACAGACCGAAGAAGCGCTCCAAATCGCAGATAAAGTCCAAGAAACCTACGACAACGTCCAAGACTTCTCCGCGAAATTCACCCAAGAATACCGCTCCGCATCCATGGACAGCACCCGCACGTCCGAAGGACGCGTCTTCTTCAAAAAACCAGGTAAAATGCGCTGGGATTACGCCAAACCCGACGAACGCTACATGATCAGCGACGGCAAATCGTTGTGGGTCTACGAACCGGAATTCGCACAATACTACAGCGAAGCCCTCGAAGAATCCCAGCTCCCAAGTGCGCTGCGCTTCCTCATGGGTAAAGGAAACCTCCGCGACGAATTCGCCATCCGTATCCGTAAACAAGATAGCAAGAAAATTACCCTCGAACTCGTGCCCAAAGAGCGCAGCAGCCAATTCTCACGCCTCCACTTCGTCGTCGATGCCCAAGACTACAACGTCCTCGAAGTCACCGTCTTTGACGCGCTCGGCAATACCAACACCCTGCGCTTCCAAAACGTCCGACAAAACGCAGGCCTGCCAGATAAAGGCTTCGATTTCACGCCGCCCAAAGGCACCACCCGCGTCAAAGCACCGTCGAACTAAACGTCCGAAGCATCGCCCGCAGCCCGCATTTCGCGCGCGCGCGCAAAGAGCTCCTGACACAAAGCCTCGTCCGGCTTCACCAACAAGGTGCGCATCGCCGCAACCTGTACGCTGCCCGACGGCGCGCCCTTCGGTTTAGAAATATGCTTGCGCTCGGTGTACCCCACGTCCACCGTCGTGTCATTCTTGGCCGAAGAATACTGCGCAGCAAGCACCGCCGCCTCATAGAGCGTCCGCTCGGGTATCACGTCGTCGCGCCCCTCACGCCAAATGATGACGTGCGAGCCCGATACATCGCGCGCGTGCATCCAAAGATCGCGGCCGCGTGCAATGCGCAACGACAACGCATCGTTGTCCTTGGCAGAACGGCCGACCAAGATCCGCCAACCATCGCTCGAACGCGCCTCCCGATACGGCTTGCGTGCAATCTCACGTACGCGCGCATCATGATCCTCAGGCCGGACGATCGACCGCCGTTCCAGATTACGCGCAAAAGCGCATAACTCCTCATAGCTCTGGAGACTTTCGAGCGTATCGACCGCCGCATCTACGCGCTCTTGCTGTGCTTCGACCGTTTCAAGACGCTCTAAGATGATGGTTTCGGCATCTTTCATGCGTCGATACCGTCGATATCGTTGCGCGATCTCCTCTTGGATCGTGATGCTCGGATCGAGTGCGATCGTTGTGGGTGCCATGTCCGGATGATTCCAATCGGGCACGTCAATCGAGGTCATGCCGCGCCGCAGTTGGTGTTGGACGCTTTGCAGCAGGTCGGCTTCGTGGCGCAGAACTTCCGCATTTTCTGCGCGTTCTAGGTCTTTTAAAACGTTCTGCACCCGTCGACGTGCGCGTTTTTGGGCGGTTTTTAAACGCTTTTTAAGGCGGCGACGTTCGGTTTGGAAAAGGTCCTGTGCCAACCCGCTAAGCTTCCGCTCTCGAAGATACACCCACAGCGCATCGTCCGTATCCGGCCATCCTTCGGGTAGGGATGCGCCCTGCGCCAACGGTCGGCTTTGCGGCGGGGTGTAGGGCGCATGCAATCGAAGATCGCGGTGGTGCAGGCGACGGGGATCGGCCGCTTGCACAAGCTGTTTGGTTTCGTTGAGGAGAAGGAGCTGGCTCTGTTCCTTCGCGCTTTCGAAGAGCAAGGCCCACGCACCGTCTTGGGTTTCGATGCCAAAGCGAAAACTTCGCTCAGCGGGCGCACATGTGACGGACGTCAGGATACCGCCCACCACGTGTTTGCGCAGGTACATGACAAACGCGCTTGGGTGCGCGGGCGCGGGGAGGGTGCTTTCTTCGAAAAGGAGGAGTCCCGCATCAAGGTAAAAACCTAGAAGATGGTTTTGACCGGGGGTGCGCAGCCCAAGGACCAAGGTGTCGGGTCGATCTTCACGCTCGCGCACGGTACGGATCCGCGCGCCTTCGAGGGTGCGTGTGAGCGCGTCGGTGAAGGCGCGGTATGCGGCTGCGGAGGTGAACATGGGGGCTATTCGATGGTGCGTTGCCAGCTATCGCGGTAGTTGTAGTTGTTGATGAGCGAGCCGCTTTCCCATGGGCCGAGGATGTTGTCGTAGGTTTGGCGGCCCTTTTTGTTGAGGTCGACGTAGTCGGATTTTGAGAGGTTGCCTGTGGCGCGTCGGAAGCGGACGATGGTGTAGTTGCCGCGGTCGCGCAGCTCGACTTTGGAGGTGATGACGCCGACGCCGCCGACGGAGTGCGAAGCTTCTTGGTGGACGACTTCTTCGAGCCCTTTGTTGGTGACATCGAGGACCATGACGAATTCTTGGGTCAAGGTAGCGTTGCCTTTGGGTGTGGGGCGTCGTGTGCGGTAGCGGAAGAGGATTTCGAGGTCGTCGTCGGGGTCGAGGTTGAGGGCTTGGATTTCGAGCGGGGTGAAATCGTCGACGTCGGTGAAGGCGATGGCTGCGGTATCGAAGCCGTTGATGCCTTCGCCAGCGACGTAGAGTTTATTGCCGACGACGCCGATCCATTCGCGTTTTTTATCACCGGCGATATCGGCCCAGATATATTTGGGTGTTTTGTAGTGTTCGTCGCGTCCTTCGGCTTCGAGGATGCGTTTCATGGTGGCGAAGTAGCGCTCGAAGTAGAGTGTACCGAGTGAGTCTGGGCTATCGGGTTGGACGTTGGATGTACCGATCCCGACTTCGAGTTCGGCGCCGCCGTCGTAGTCCCAGTCGCGTTGGACGGCGCTGAATTTGATGGGGGCGAAGCCGACGTCACCGCCGATTTCTTTGATGGGGATGGAGACTTCTAGGAAGAAGCCTTCGCCGCGTTTACGCTCGGAGAGTGCGGCTTGTGCACCGGGGACTTTGCCGGAGCGGCCGTGTTTATAGGTCAATTCGGCTTGCCCGTTACCGACGGCGGGCCACAGTGGCACTTCCATCATCACGGTGGGGATGCGCGCGTCTTGGACTTCGAACCAGAACTCGAAGCGGTCGCCTTTTTTATCTCCTTTGGGCTCGACGATGATGTTGTCGCGTCCGACGATGGCGAAGTAGAGGTTTTCTTTATCTTGGCGGCACCAGAGCAGGAAGCTGGCATCATTGGGGCCGGTCCAGTCAAATCGGAAGTCTCCGGCGATGAGTTGATCGACGCGGAAGGTGGTACCTACTTCGTCTTCCCAGTCGTGCGAGCGGCCGTCCACGCGCACGCGCGTACGGTAATCGGTGGCGCACTCGTGGGTCATGGGTTCGACGGGACCAGGCGAGGGGGGCGCCGCCTGTGCGGTGTGGGGAGCGCTTAAAGCGAGCGCTCCTAGAAGCATGAGCGCGCTGAAGGTGTGTTGAAAACGCATGGCATCGATGGGTATAGAGACAGGGGGCCGACGTCATTTTTGGGCGACGCGGCGGGGAAGATGTTAATGTGATGTCAAAGCATACTACCAGTTTTTAAAGATCTGTAGTATACAACGCATTCGATGTTCGATGCTCTAGGTGTTTCGGCTCCGCTGAGGTTGACCGAGACGCAAGGGGTGTCGTATTCTTTCTTCCTGCTTTTCTGTGAAGTAGGCGCTGTTTTGATTGAGTTGATCTGTTTATCGATCTGTCCCAGGTGTGGCCTTGAGTAGCGCGAATGCAGGCGCAGTCATTCACCGGAACGTCGCGGTGATCGCGTGCGATACGCCGGGCACGCTCCAAGAGACGCTTCAGCGCTTAGGTGAGCTGGATGTAGACGCCGTACAGGTTGGGGAGCGACACCTCATTCTGCCGTCACAACATGTTCGTCACGTGCTGAGCCGGCTGAAGGAGCACGGGCAATTCCCGCGGCTCGTCGGTAAAGTGCGCGAGTTCGGAGAGCCGGAAGCTTCCGATGAAGAAAACGCTGAGGAGGAGGATGCGCAATGAGCCGCCCCGAAGAGGTGCTGCTGCGCGTCTATGGACGCGCGTCGCTCGTCGATATCGCCAAAAACTGGGGAATTGACGAAGAAGATCCTACCGAAGCGCTCGCCGCGCTATGGAACGACAAACGCGACCGAAAGAAAATCGTTGACGATCTGTCCGAAGAACAGCGCGGATTTCTCGCGTTTATGGACCGGATCGGTCGACGCCTCCGTGGGGAACGGCTGAAAAAACGCTGGTTTCTCCACGGCTACGATGATTTTGAAACCAGGATCACACCGCTCATCGAACACGGTTTGGTCTTGGTCGGCAACAAGGACGCGCGCGAAGCCGTCTCCCTAGAGACCGCTTTTGAGCAAGGCCTGACCCAGCAATGGCTTCAAGTCACGCCAGGCTTTGAGCGTTTTGCCGGCAAACCGCCTGAAGCGCGCAAAGTCGTAGAAACCGTCGAAGACGTCACCAAGCCCGAGCGCGTACGACGTCTTTGCGTGGTTGAGTTCAATATTCTGAACGCGGTGCGCTTTGTCGAAGTGGAGCGTATTCGCTTGAACCGCGATGCTTCGGCGCACCGTTCGGACCTAAAAAACATGGCGGCGTGGCTTCTCGATCCGGAGAACGCGGCGCAAACCGGTTCACTTTCGCCCGATCCACTCGAAGTCCACGGCTGGAACGTTCACATCATCAGCTTGTCGCTCGCAGAAGCCTTGGGCATGATCGCGCGCGAAGACGATGCTTTGGTCGTCGTTCCCGATGGTTTGGATTATTTCCGCAAGCCCATCGAGGAGCGCGTGCCTTTGTTGTTCCGCGCGCTCGAACAGCAGCGTACGTGGAGTGAGCTCGAGGCGGTGGCGTGGTTTGCCGCGGGCGAGCCACCGCAAACCGGCCAAGGTCATGGCGCCTTCTTAGAAGATGACGAGCGCGGAAGCTCTCTGGCGGGACCACGCGGCAGCGTGCTGTCCGCACTCCGTCGCTTGGGGCCCACCGACTGGTTCGATATCGACGAAACCGTCAAGACCATCGCATCGCTCGAAAGTCAGTACCTCACATCCTCGCTGCCCGTAGGCGTCAGCGGTGAGCCTGTCATCGAAGACTTTGTGCGTGCGGTGATCACCCGTTCGCTCTACCAAATCGGTGGGATTGAGCTCGGTCGCTCCACCAAGGGACAAGCCCGCGCACGTCTGACCGACGTGGGACGTGCGGTGATCGGTGATGAAACACCGTTACAAGAGGTGGATGGCAGCGCCGCCATCGTGGTCGAGCCAAGTTTCGAGATCACCTGCTTTATCGACATGGCGCCCGCCTCGCTCATGTACGATCTTTCGCGTTTTGCCGAGCTGATCGACACAAGTGAGCGCGTCATCCGTTATCGTCTCTCTGGCGAGTCCGTTCAATGGGGCTACGCGCGCGGCTACGATGCGGATACCATCAAAGAGATTCTTGGTAAGTATACGCAACAGGATCTGCCGAGCGCTGTGACCTTCGCGCTCGAAGATTGGGAGCGTATCCATCGCCGCGTGACAGTATATGTGCAAGGCGATCTGGTGGCCTCTGCTGGCCGCTCCGATCCCGAAGTGGTGCAATCGGGTGTGCTCTTTGCCGTTCCTGGCGAAGACCAGACCGAGGTGATCAACGACACGTTTACCTTTGTGACAGATGGTCATCCCGAAGCGCTCGATCGTGCGTTGCGCGCGCATAAACCCCGCGTGATCGACTACGATGGACCGCTCTCTGCGTCGCTTGAGTGGATCGATGAGGAGCGTTTGCGTGCGCCTCGGGGAGCGACGGACCTGCGCGTCTTGTGCCGCATCAGCGATCTGACCGTACGTGAAGAAGACGATATTTTACGCGTCGACCCCGACAAAATCGAGTCTGGCGTCGGACTCGAAAAAGGCATCCAAAGGCTGTTCGATGTCCTGCGCGCGGGCGTCGTGGGTGGATTGGAGGCTCGTCGCGAATTTTCGCTTAAAAAGCTGCTCAAGAACCCAGCCTCAAGCGACATTCACACCATGGAAGTCTTGGTTCTCAAGACCGACGAGGACGGCGAGCGCGTCGCGCGTGTCGAGGCGCTGAAACCCTTCTTGCAGGCGAGGCTCGGCCCGCGCGTTTTCCACATCGTTCCCGGTCGTGCCGATGCCTTGGCAGAGGCGCTCACCGAACTCGGCGTTGAGACTGCGGACGCGCGCTAGCGCACGAACCCGTCATCAAAATAGATACTTACAGAAAGACCGTACGCGGCTGGATTAAAATAAGGCTGTGTACGGTCTTTACGTTTTTATGCGGCGTGGTTTTGACGATCAGTCGTAGGGGCGCCACGGATAGGTGACTTGTTCGGGCGCGCCATCGTACGGGCGGGTCTGTGTTTTTTCGACCTGTAGGTTTGCGCATTCCATGACGAGGTTATTGCGTGTCCAACGGCAGACGCCTTCGTCGGTACAGCCGCAGAGGCTGGTGGGCAGATCGCCGAGGCAGAGACTGACCTCATCGCTGATACAAGTGGCTTCGAGGCCGGCGGGGGCGCAGACAGCGTGATCGCATCCACGGGGCGCACAATCTGCGTTGGTTTCGCAACGGCCGTATTCGAAGGCGACGATGGCGGTGCGATCTTTGATGCGCGCGTATTCGTTGCCGTCTTCGCGTTGGCTGACGGGGGTAGAATCGTGCGAGTTGACGGGATAGCGCGATTCTTTGGCGAAGATACAGCCTTGGAATGCGAGCGCGAAGCAAAGAGCGCAGGTAAGTCGAGCGAAGGCGGCCGGCGTCATGAACTCATCCTTGAGGGCGATCTCGAGAGTTTTCAAAAGCGTTTCTTCGATACCTTGAGCGCCTTATTGACGCAAGGATCGTGACGTTCTTTGTGGCAAATCAGAAAGTATAAGCGAAATTGAGGGATGGGCGTTCTGAGCGTTATTTCAGAGGCGAAAAGCGAGCAAAGCTCGCAGAATACGATCAGATCGACGCACGACTGTCTTTGCATCTCTCATGAATGTTGGTATGGTGGGTCAGGACCTCAATTTACAGAGGCGTGGGAATAACTGCGGCGGTCACTACGTTCTACGTATTGTGGATCGGGCAGGAGCCCAACGCAGGAGAGTAATTTTTCATGAGTACAGAGAACGCGACAATGGACGCCTTGTTTCAAGAAGAGGCCATGCCACACGTCGACGCCTTGTTCGGCGCAGCGATGCGTTACACACGATCGCGTCGCGATGCGGAAGACCTTGTCCAAGATACGTTGCTAAAGGCGTACTCGAACTTCGACAAATACAAGCCTGGCACCAACTGCAAGGCTTGGTTGTTTCGAATTCTGACGAACACTTTCATCAACCGTTACCGCAAGAAGCAGCGTGAGCGTGTCTACGTTGTGGACGAGGACAACGGTCCGTCGCTTGACGAGCGTGCTGAAGCACGTCCGATCAATGAATTCGAGCCGCGCAAAGAAACGCGCAAAGAGACGGCAGCCCGTCTGTTCGGCGACGAGATCAACAACGCGTTAGATGATCTTTCTTTTGAGTTTCGCGCCGTCGTGATGCTCGTTGATGTCTATGACTTCTCGTACAAAGAGTGCGCAAGCATTCTCGATTGCCCCACAGGCACCGTGATGAGCCGCCTCTATCGTGGCCGCCGTCTGTTGCGCTCGCAGCTTGCGGAATACGCGGTAGAACAGGGTTACATCCGAGAGATCAGCGACGATCATGCGAAGCAAATCGGCAAAGATCGGGGCGAAGTGATCAAGCTCCAACAGGCTGGAGGCAAGTAAATGGCGAGCGGCGTTTTCCCCACGTACATGGACTGCCACGACTTTATGCAGCAAATCGATGCTTTCATCGATGGAGAACTCGAAATCAACGAGCACTCTTTGATGGAGGCACATAGCGGCGCGTGCGCAGAGTGTAACGAAAAGGAAGCGCGACGCCGCAATACACGCCAACGCCTGCGTGCAACAGCCAACGCATTCCAACCCTCGTCCGACTTCATGGCGCGCCTGCAATCCGCCATCGAAGAAAAATCGGCATCCGTCAGTCACGCCCTGCGCGAAGAACAGCTCCAGAAAGCGCAAGCAGTGCACGCCGAACCGCCGGCGCAACAACGCCCAGAGCCCGCCGTAGTGGCGGCCTTTGATGAGACCGTAGCCCGACGCTCGCGCGCAGACTTCGTCCGCAGAAACTGGAAAGTTTTCGCACTTGCAGCCGTGGCGCTGGTGGCACTGAGCTTCGGCCTGCGTAGCGACAACGCGAAACACACCGACGATAAAGCCCTCGTTGCAGGTTATGCGTCTTTCGCCTCACCAGTGGTCGGTGAGTCCGTCGCATGGCACCGCCGTAGCGTGCCGGTAGAAGTCGTCGGGCCAGACGCGACCACCGTGCGCCGCTGGTTCTCTGACAAAGTCTCGTTCGCCGTAAATATCCCCGAATTCGATCGCCCAGCGCGCCTGCTCGGCGGACGGCTCAGCCACGTTCGCCAATACGAGGCAGCCTACCTCCTCTACGAGGTCAACGGCTCGAAACTCTCCGTCATGCTCTTTGATGCCGGAGAACTCAGTAACGAAGCGGACTTCAAAACCAAAACTTTCGTGGATAACTCCAACGGCTACAACGTGGCCATCCGCGAAAAAAGCGGCGTTACCTATACCTTCACAAGCGATATGAATGCCGAAGAACTGGCGGAGCTTGTGGACGGCACCATGAACTGAGCCGTCGCACCGGACGCTTCACCGGCAACCGAAAGGCCCTACAAAGAATCACAGCGCACCCATCCGTCCTCGACGCGATGGGTTTGTTGATCTTGCGGCGGAGACTCATGCGAGCGTTTTACAACTGCGGTGCGCTCTCACGCACAGTTTAGGGCGTTGGGCTTGAGGTTACGCGTAAAATCGCGCTCGTCTGACGTTCCCATTTGTAGCGATGACCGTTCAAAAAACCGTCAGACAAGGCAGCGCCGTCCCATTGCCAGATCAAACGACGTACAAGTGCGTCAGCATGATCGAACTCAAGGTCGATTTGTCCTTCCATCTGCATGGTCTCGGTGCGGTGATGGACACGCAGCTCGCCTTTGCCGTCCAGAGATCCTTGAACGTGGGTGGTGTTTTCTCCGCTAGCAGGGCCGCTCTCCGAGACATGGAGCGCACTTTGTGCGCGTCCGCCCACGCCGTCGCGCCAACCGATGGTCTCAGGCGTCGGCAACGTGCGCCGCCAGCGAGAGTCGGGCGTGAGCGCGCGACGAGAAAACCAGTCGCTCATATCGAGCGTCGCCCACTGCGGCCAAGACACCATGGCGTTGTTTCGTTCGTCATGGCAGGTCACCTGAAATTCTCGCTGGCGACATACCAAGGCAAGTCCATCGTCTGGGATAGGAACACTCAACGGCGCGTCCAAGCTTTCTGCGCCTGGGACGTGCCTAGGTTCCATATGGCGCACAAGGATGCGCATGACATCAGGGCTTTGGTTTTCTTCGGGCGCGCGTAGGGTGACGTCCAAAGTTTGCCGCAATTCATCGTCGAGTTCATGGACGCGGTTGCGGTGAGAAATTTTCGTGTTGCGGTGGGTGACGAGCACGTAGCGCCGTCGAACGTCCCTTGGAGCATCAAAATCTTCACGCAAGATGATCGCTCCATGATTTAAACTGCCGAGATCTGTGGCCTCTTCGCCCTCGAAGTCGATCTCCCTGCCAAGATAATCGATGGGATTCATCCGGTTATCGAAGAACACATGCGGCAGTTGTACCGACGCCGCGCTTTCTTCGGCTGCGCGCGTGGCATCATCGTCTGGGGCGGCATCGTTGGCGGATGCGGGCGGTGGTGCGTCTTTCCCAGGGGTCGCACGCGTGTGCGGTTCACGTTCGTGGGCACGCTCGTCGTCTGGCGTTGGATTCTCGTCGGCGCTGGATGCGGGCTCGCGTGTGGTCTGCGCGTGCAGGGTGGGTGCGATCAGCGAGGAGGCGGCCAGAAGAAATACGCAGGCGGGGATCGTCGGAAAGCGACGCGCGGCGAACAAAGACCGATGCGGCATAAGAACGCAGGGGATAAATGGGTGAAGGAGTTTGGGGAGAATATATCAAAGATCAGGGCGGCGGTGCGAGTGCGAAGGCGTTTGTCGGTTCGATTCTTTGTCATGCCGTTAGGATCGACCTCATCCGCATCGCTTTCGCCTTCGAAACTGCGGGGTTCTCGTGTTTTTTTGGAATAAGAAGGTGGGTTCTGTGGTTGCATGTTCTCACGATCGGTCGAAGGCACAGCACGCTTGCATGCAAAGGCCGTCATGATTAGAGCTTATTCCGTTATCTGTATTCACTGTCCCACGGCGCGTAGTTCACGCGCGGATTCTCATGTTTTGGGGGATAATTAGGACTCATGTTGCGTATTGAACACACCACCCGTCTATGGGCGACGCTTCTTTTGGCAGCGGCGTTGTTCATGGTGGCGGGCTGTAAGAAGGTTTCAGGTTCCAAGGATTCGGCGGACCAGGCGGCTCAGAGCAGCGGCGCGGCGTACGTCGATGCGGACGATACTTATCAGATCAAGAATGCGCCGATGAAGGGCAACGCCGATGCGTTGGTCACCATCGTTGCGTTCAGTGAGTTTCAGTGCCCATTCTGCGCCCGCGTCCTCCCCACGCTTGACCAAGTACTGGAGAAGCATGGTTCGGACGTTCGTATATTCTTTAAAGACCTCCCACTGCCCTTCCACAAAGAGGCTGGCCCTGCAGCGCGCGCAGCGCATGCCGCTGGCAAGCAAGGCAAGTTCTGGGAGTACCACGATCTGTTGTTCGAAAATCAGAAAGACCTGAACAACGCACCCTACGAGAAACTCGCCCAAGAGCTCGGTCTTGATATCGAGAAGTTCAACAAAGACCGCGAGAGCGATGAGATTAAAAAGCTCGTCGACGAGAGCGAGAAGCTCGCAGGTGAGCTCGGTGTGCGCGGTACCCCGAACTTCTTTGTGAACGGCGCCAACATCCGCGGCGCTCAGCCTATCGCTGCCTTCGATGCGATCATCGAGCAAGAGAAGAAAGCGATGAAAGAGCTGATCGACGCAGGCAAGAGCAAAGAAGAAGCGCTGGCCGAGCGCATTGAGAAAAACAAATCCGCAGCAGAGCCAGAAGCACAGCGTCCAGATGCACGTCCTGAGCCCGATCCAAAAGACGTTCTTTACGTGCCCGTCGATGGTAGCCCCGTTCGTGGTAACGTCGATGCACTGGTAACCTTGGTGCTCTTCAGCGATTTCGAGTGCCCATTCTGCAAGCGCATCGAGCCAACCATCGACCAACTCTTCGAAGAGTTTGGTGATGATCTGCGCGTTGTATGGAAGCACAACCCACTGTCCTTCCACCCACGTGCTGAACCCGCTTCGCGCGCATCATGGGCCGCAGGACAGCAAGGCAAGTTCTGGGAATACCATGAGCTCGTCTTCGAAAATCAAAAAGCACTCTCCGACGACGACCTCAATAAGTACGCTGAGGAACTCGGCTTGGATATGAAGAAATTCCAAGCGGACATGAACTCTGACGCCGCCAAAGAGCAAATCAAGAAAGACCAAGCTCTGGCCGAACGCACCAAGGCGCAAGGCACACCACACTCCTTTGTGAACGGCCGCCGCGTACGTGGTGCACAGCCCTACGAGTCCTTTAAGAAAGTTGTCGAAGAAGAGCTGGCCAAAGCCAAAGAAACCCTGAGCGCAGCAGATCAGAAGAAAGCTCCCTACGAGAAGCTTCAAGCGAACGCCAACAAAGGCGAAGCGAAAATGATCGTGCCAGAAGGCGGCCCCGCGCGCCAAGCTGAACCACCCAAACCTGTAACGATCCCCGTGGGAGACAACGTACCGTCGCGCGGACCCGCCGACGCCAAAGTCACCCTGGTTGAGTATACCGACTTCGAGTGCCCATTCTGCGGCAAGTTCGCGCAGAACTTGGACGAAGTGCTCGAAGATAAAGAGATCGCATCGCAAGTCCGCGTGGTTGTGAAGCAGTTCCCCCTCGGCTTCCACCGCAACGCGCACCTCGCCTCGCAAGCAGCACTCGCTGCCAACGCGCAAGGCAAGTTCTGGGAGTACCACGACGTACTGTGGAACAACCAAAAGGCCCTCGATCGTGCTTCGCTCGAGCGTTACGCAGAAGAGCTCGGCTTGAACATGAAGAAATTCAAGAAAGCCCTCGACGACGGCACCTACAAAGACCAAGTCGACGCAGAGTTTAAAGAAGGTCAGGGCTTCGGCGTAAGCGGAACCCCCACATGGTTCGTGAACGGCGTTCGAGAGTCCGGCGCCCTTCCGCCCAATATCATCAAACAAAAGCTTCTCGACGCAATCAACGCGGAAGACTAATCAGGAAGAACGCACTCCGCGTTTGACCTGAGGTCGCCGTGCTCATCCTATCTACAGAACATCCTCACTTTGCTCGCTGGCAAGCCTTCGCTCAATCGTTGAGCTTACCGATCCACACAAGCGACGCACAAAGTGAGGATTCGTCGTTTTTGCCGCTGACATCTACATCGAGCACCGCGCTGCTCGCACTGTCCGCACCTGCACTGGAGCGCGCGCTCGTAGCGTGGTGCAACGCGGACCCAGCACAACGCGCGCCTGCGCTTCTGTGCATCGCACATGACGCGGACGAAGCGAGCGTGCGCGCGGCGTATCAAGAGCAGGTAAAGCCAACCACGCTCGTTGGCGTCGATCATAATTTGGCCGCGCGCGAAACCATCGCCTGGAGTCTTGCGTGGGGCGCGGCGGTGCCGCTCTTCGAAAGCAGGGGAGAAGCGCAGGAGCGCGGGCTTCTTGAGCGTGCACGCAATGCCGCCAACGTACTGCAGAAAGTGCGCAAAGAGATCGACAGCCACGATGCTTGGTCATTGCAAGAATCCGGCAAACCGGCGCAGGAAAGCCGCGCGGGCTTTGTGCACACAGGAGCCGATGCGCTGCCGCGCGTGATGCGTGAACTGGGACATGAGCGCGCAGATTGGGTTCAAGCGAGTGCAGAGCGATGGTCGAAATGGTCGCCAGTATTTGATGGGCCGCAGGCGCAGGTGGTGCTTCGTGGGCAGGGTGCGCTGCGGATCAACGCAACCAACCAGCGTGTGCGCGGCACGGATGTTTTCTATCTGCGCCAGATTGGTGACGTGCGCGTGCGGTTTTTAGGCACGTGGTAGTGTTGAGACGCGTCTGGGGCGGCGTAGTTTAAACGACCGCTTGGGGTTGTTTCTAGGCTTTGAGCGCTTCGGTCGCTTCAAGGCCACGCAGCAGTAGTGCGGAGCCGCGTACGGTGCGTCGGACGACTTCGTGATCGTCGACGACGTCAGACATCCAGCCGATGAGCTCTGCGTACCAAATGCTTTGCATCATGCGGGCCATAAAGAAGATGTCCGCGTTGTTTTCGGTTGGTTCTACCGTATTGACGGGGATGCCTTTGATGGCGGAGACGATGAGGCGGTTCATGGTCTCTTGGTAGCTGATGACTTTATCTGAGACGCCTGGGACGCCGGAAGAAACAGAGCGTAGGACTGCTTTGGCAAAGCCGTCGCGGTTGAGGAGCACTTGGGTGAGGGCGTTAAAGAAGTGCTGGAGGCGTTCTTCGGGTTCATCGCCTGGGATGGGCACGTCGGCCATGAGTTCACAGAAGCGTGAGATCTCTTGCTCGAGGGCGGCGATGAGGATGTCTTCTTTGCTGCTGAATCGTGCGTAAAGGGTACCGAAGGCTACGCCGGATAGTTCGGCAACGTCACGTAGACGAACGTTTTGAAAACCGCCTTGTTCGGCGAGTTCAATGGCCGCGTCGACTATGCGTTGCGCGCGCTCTTCCATGGTATGGGTCCACTATGGCAGAAGGTATGAAGGAAAGGTACAGGACGCCGCGCGATGCGACCAAGTGTCGATGGTCGCGCAAAGAATAAGTATGCGTAAATGCGTTCTCTGGATGGGTACCTTTCAAAAAAGTGCATCAGATCGTCTTTGCTTACGTAGTCGCTTTACGGGAATTTCGCAACGCTGAGATTAAAATCGCTTCCTCTCTTGCAAGGCAGACTGAAACATGTTCTATTTAGTGTATGCTTACGAGAGCGTCCATACCCTCAGTGGTCGCGCGACAAAGATGAGGAGCACTCAAAATGACAGAGAATAGATTTCCATATCCGGCGTATCCTTTTGGATGGTTTCAGGTCGCTTACAGCGATGAAGTCAGCGTCGGCGATGTAAAGCCGTTGAAATATTTCGGAAAAGACTTGGTTCTTTTCCGCACCGAATCCGGTCAAGCCGTAGTTTTGGATGCGTTTTGCCCTCACTTGGGAGCGCACCTCGGTTACGGTGGACGCGTCGATGGCGAGAACGTCGTATGTCCCTTCCACGGTTGGGAGTATGACTGTACGGGCGCTTGTTCCAAAGTTCCTTACGGTACACGCCAGCCCAAAGCGGCGCGTATTCGCCCATGGGACGTCATCGAGCGCAACGGCCTGATCATGGTTTGGCACCACCCAGAAGGTGCAGAGCCGATGTGGGATCTCCCAGAAGTGCCCGAGTACAGCAGTGACGAGTGGACCGACTACAGCGTTCGCCGCTGGAAGATCCGTACGCGCAACCAGGAAATGGCAGAGAACACAGTGGACCAGCAGCACTTCCACTACGTTCACGGTGCGAAAAACCACCCACAAGCAGAAGCACGTACCGAAGGTCACATGCTCTTTGCATCGCTGAACCCCGAGATGGAAACCCCCATGGGCCCAGTCGAGGGCAAAGTGCAGATCGAAATGCACGGCTTCGGTTTCACCGTGACCCGCTTCTTGGGCCTCGCAGAAACACTGCTCGTGAACTCGGTCACACCCATCGACGAAGAATACGTCGATGCACGCTTCTCCTTCATGGTGAAGAAAACCGGCGGCGCAGACATCACGCGCGGCATCGGTATGGCGTTCATCCAAGAGATCCAGCGCCAAGTAGAGCAAGATAAACCCATCTGGGAAAACAAAGCCTACGTTAAACCACCCATTTTGAGCGATGGCGACGGCCCCATCATGCGCTACCGTCGCTGGGCTTCGCAGTTCTACACGAACCCAGAAGGCGTCGCGTAAGCAGCAATTCCGCCGACCACGGTCTCGTACAGCGCACACCCATGATCTTTCATGGGTGTTCGTCTTTTTGTCCACCGAGCGCGCGCTCCCCACGCCACAATTCCCACCTGATTTTTGCGCTTTTTCCCAGCTCGGTTACAACCAAAGATGGCGTTCCGCGAATGCGCCCCATCTTTTACTCCCATGCACTGAATGAAACGTCTGATCCAAGCTTTGCGCGATTACCGATCCAAAGAAGTAGCGCTTCTTTTTCCGCTCGGTTTTGGATCCGGCGTGCCGCTGCTTCTGGTGCTCTCCACATTGACGATGTGGCTGAGCGAAGCGGGGCTTCAAAAGGCAGGAATCGCGGCATTTCAATACGTTGGAACGGCATGGGCCATCAAATTCCTCTGGGCTCCCTCCGTCGATCGCATGCCCATCCCTTGGCTCAGTGCGCGCCTAGGCCAACGCCGGTCATGGATGCTGCTCGGCCAAATCGGCATCGCGATCGGCATCTTTGGCATGAGCTACGTATCGCCCAAAACGGGGCTTCCGCTCATGGCTGCGCTCTGCGTTTTTACAGCGTTTTGGAGCGCGACCTATGACATCGCCCTCGATGGTTGGCGGGTATCCATCCTGAGCTTTGAACACCAAGGCGCGGGGTCGAGCGCGATTCAACTCGGTTATCGTATCGCGATGCTCATCACCGGCGCGGGCGCGCTTTTCCTGGCGGATTGGTTGCGCCAAGATCTGCCTGCAGCCACCGAAGCAGCGCGCCATGTTGTCGGGCAAGCGGTGCAGCTGATCGGCGCACAACAACAACGGCCGGTCGGCACCTTGATGGTGCCCAACCTGCACTTAGCGTTTGAGATCTGGCCGAAGGTCTACCGCATCATGGCGTTCTTGATGAGTATCTCCATTGTCGCGACCTTTTTTGCGCCTGAACCGCCGGATTTGAACGCGCGAGACAACGACGAGCGCTCGCTTTTAGAACAAGTGCGCGAGGCCGTGGTCGAGCCATTTCGCGCCTTCTTCATCGCGCAAGGCGGGATGAAACTTGCCCTCTTAACGCTCAGTTTCGTCCTCTTCTTTCGATTGAGCGACGCCATCGCCGGTTCGCTGGTGAACCCCTTTTTAAACGAGGTCGGTTTTCATTATTCCGAGATCGCGCGCATCAACAAAGTCTTTGGTTTTATAGCCACCATCGCCGGTATCAGTCTCGGCGGAACGCTTTTCCGGGTGCTCGGTGCAACAAAAACGCTATGGATCGCCGCCATTTTGCAGACCGCTTCCAACTTGCTGTACGTGCTCCAGGCCAAAATGGGCGCAGATCCGATGATCCTGCACATTGTGATCGGAGGCGAAAACCTTTCGGGCGGGCTTGGCTCTGCCGCCTTTGTGGCGTGGCTTAGCACGCTGTGCGAGAAGCGTTACTCTGCGACACAATACGCGCTTTTAAGCTCCCTTGCGATGGTGGGGAGAACCCTGTTGGCAGGTAGCGTCGGCGGGATCGCGGATCATTATGGCTGGGTGAACTTCTTCTTATTTTCTACGGTCGCGGGCATCCCGGGGATTTTACTCTTGTGGACGCTTCAGCGTGCGCGAGCCAAAGAAGACAGCAGCGCTTCGCTTGTATCGAGTAGCGCTTGAAGCTCGTCACGGTGGGACCATTGCTCCCAGTTTGCCCAACCTTGTTTTGCTGCGCTGATACTCTGATGCGCCGCCCCGCCTTCGATGGCGTCGTTGAGCGGATCCTCGCGCAATGCCTCATAAAACCAACGATGATCAGTGGTTGGCTGTAGGTATTGGCGCAGCAGAGGTCGTGCTAAGATCGCTGCCTGCAGCCGAAGCGCCGCGTATTCTCGATAGAGATGATCGTCGGTTTGGTTGTTCAGGCCCCAGTCGTCCTCCTGCCAGCTCTGTGTGCCTTCGACCAAGTGGTGGCACAGCTCGTGGAGGATGATTTGCGCAAGGGTGTCGTCGGCGTCGAGGTCTTTGTCATGCGCAACCAAGAGGGTGCAGGTCTCGCCGAGCCAAGCGACAAAACATGCGTCGGTGCGCTCAATGGACGCGCCACGCGCGGAAAGGAAGTGCGTCCATGCGGCATCGAGCGTGCGCAGATGCTGCCAAGGGGTTTTCATGGGTTGAGGGTGCGTCGGTGTTTCTTCAGGTCTTGGTCCATCACCCAGCGCACAAAGCCAGGGAAGAAGCGCTGGGCGTAGTAAATGCCCCAGTTCGCGAGTCCGATCATGTTGGTGAATCGACCTTTACGGATGCCTTTGAGCACTGCGGCGCCGACGGCTTCCGAAGAAAACTCTGTGGATTTTCCTTCGATGGCCCAGGTTTCCGCGGGTTTAACCTCGTTTTCTGTTTTGAGGCCGGGGGTGTCTGTGGTCGGCGGATAAAAGACAGAAACGCGCACGTTGTGCAGCATCATTTCTTGGCGCAGGCATTCCGAGAAGCCGGCGATGGCGTATTTGCTGCCGCAATAGGCCGTGTAGCCGTAGAAACCCATAAAGCCGAGCATGGAAGTGACGTTGCAGATGTCCCCGGAGTTTTGGGTACGGAAGTGGTCCAAGAAGGCGCGGGTGACGTTGACGTGGCCCATGTAGTTGATCTGGGTCATGCCATCGATGTCTGCATCTGTGAGCTCGTGCAGGGGGAGGGGGCGCGCGTAACCGCTATTATTGATAAGGACATCGAGCCCTTGGAGTTCTTCGAGGACTTTTTGCGCGTTGGTTTGGGTGGAGGCGCGATCGCTGACATCGACGGAGTGTGCGGCAAAGCGTTGGTTCGGATTTTGTGCTGCTTTGCGCATGGCGTCCAAGGTGTCGTCAAGCGCGCTTTGGCGTCGCGCCCAGATGGCGACGTGTGCGCCCTCGCCGGCCAGTTGAATCGCCATGGCGCGTCCGATACCGCTCGAACCGCCGGTCACCAATACTTTTTTGCCAAGAAAGTAGCTCATAATGCTCAACGTCCAGAAGAAGAGGGTGGTGTGCCATCATGGGTTAGAGTGCGCAGAGAGGGCGCGCAAGGGTTGGCATACTTAAAGTCTGTGTGGCCTTGTCTTTACGGAATTTTGTCGCATAACCAGAGGGACACTCTTTCGGGCAGGACGTGCGTGATATGGCGTGTTGCGTAAGGAGTGCAAAGCGCTTTAGAGAACTGCGGTTCTTGTGTAAGGGCCATGGCGCAACATGGTTCGACGCCCGCTGGTAGGTTTGGAGAAGGCATGCAGATCGTCATTGTCACGCGTCATATCGCACGTGCGGCTACATTTTATTCGCCGATATTGAAGGCGTTACAGGAAGATGGAACGCATGTGACGCTGGTGGGGCCTGCGGGAACAGATGCGCACATTGCGGAGCGGCGTGGATTGCGCACGCGCGAGGTTGCGCTGCGACCCTTTGGTGGACGGCCCGTCGCCTTAGAATGGGCGGTGCTGGCGGGTGATTTGCTGAAGATGGGACAGGATGCAGAGGGCGGGCAAACGCCTTTGGATGTCCTGATGAGTTTCGAAGAAGATCTTGCGCCGGTGGTGAGCATGGCTGCGCGCGCGACGCGCGCGCGGTTGGTCGTGCTTGCATCGGACGCTGTGGCCGCTCCTTCGATGGCGAAAAAGATACAGCGGGCGTGGGTGCCATTGTGGTCCAAGGTCCAAGCGCGCACACGCGCGATTTTGCCGCCTGAGGCGGTGGACGGTGGCATCGAGGCGTTGCAGGACCGTTTGCGTGCTTTGGTGGGTGCGGCCCAAGCGCTGACGGCGGAGCTTCCTGTGGCGGAAACGGCGCGCCAAGCGGGGGAAGTGGCGTGGGAGAGCCTCGAACACGCGGCCCAAGAGCTGCGCGCTTATGCAACGGCGCCGCCTACGCATTATTTGCTTCGCCAAGAACCGCGCGATTGGCAGCCTGAAGCAGGTTGGACGGATTTTCGCTTCGGTGTAGGCATCGATGTCGATCGCTTCTTGGCGTACGGCCAAGGGCGAACGTTCACGGAAAACGCCAGCGGGCCCATGACGGTGGGCCTGTATCATGACTTCTTTGGGGAGCGTTTAGAGCGTCAGGCGGTGGTGCACGATGCCCAGTTTGTGGCGGACGCGTTCTCTGAAGATGAGCTGCGCTGGCGTTCTTTGGATGCTTCGTCGTTATCGCCCAACGATTCGTTGATCGATGCACAGCGATCGTATTTGCGCACGTTGGATGTGGCGATTGTGCCGGCGGACGATCTTTACGCGGCGATGCAAGCGGCGGCGGCGGGTTGCGTGGTGGTGACGGCACAGGATTCACGCGCAGCCTCGACGTTCCGCGATGGGGAGAGCGGGTTTGCGTTGCCGGTGCTCGATCGGGTGCAGCTGGTGCAGGTATTACGCCGCTTGTTGGTGGTTGAGCGCCGCCAGAGCATGCAGGATGCTGCCCAGCGACGCGCATTGCGACTCTTTGATGCTGGGTTCTTCTTGCGCAGGCTGAAGCGTGGCATGGAAGAGAATCTACAGATGGGCCAAGGCGAAGCGCCGATGGTTGAGCGCCGCATGCGTCGACATATCTGAGCGTTGTGTGAGGGAAGCACAAAAAACCAGCCTGCGTTGGCAGGCTGGATGGATGGCGCATGGGCTCAGCGAGCGATTAGGCGCGCTGGACTGCTGGCTGTAGGTTTGCAGCGTCTGCGAGCGCCTGTGCTTTGTCGGTTTTTTCCCAAGGAACGTCGATGTCCTCACGCCCGAAGTGCCCAAAGGTTGCGGTGGGGCGGTAGATGGGGCGTTCCAAGTCGAGCGACTGTGTGATGCCGTAGGGGGTGAGTCGGAAGTGTTCACGCACGAGCGCTTCGATCTTCTCTTCTTCGATTTTACCGGTGCCGAAGGTTTCGACAAAGACGCTGACGGGCTCTGCGACGCCGATGGCGTACGCAAGTTGCAGTTCGCAGCGATCGGCAAGGCCAGCGGCAACGATGTTCTTCGCGATGTAACGGGCCATGTAGGCCGCGGATCGGTCGGTTTTTGATGGGTCTTTACCCGAGAAGGCGCCACCGCCGTGTCGACCCATACCACCGTAGGTATCGACGACGAGTTTACGTCCGGTCAGGCCGCAGTCACCCATGGGTCCACCGATGACGAATTTACCGGTGGGGTTGACGCAAATGCGCATATCTTTGGCGCGGAGGCTTTCTGGGATGACTTTGTAGATGACTTCTTCGGTCAGCTGTTGCTGGATCAGCGCCTCGGTGAGGGTGTCGCTGTACGGATCGTGCTGCGAGGAGAGGACGACGGTGTCGATCTCTTTGGGTACGCCGCCTTCGTAACGTACGGAGACTTGTGCTTTGGCGTCGGGGCGCAGCCACGAGATTTCACCTGCTTTGCGCTGACGCGAGAGTTCACGCACCAGGTTGTGGGCGTAGGTGATGGGCATGGGCATCAGGACGTCGGTTTCGCGGCATGCGAAACCAAAGACGATGCCTTGGTCGCCGGCGCCTTGCTCTTCGGGATCTTTACGATCGACACCTTGGTTGATGTCGGCGCTTTGGCGATCGATGGAGACCAGAACGGCGCAGGTGTCTGCGTCGAATCCGATGCTTGAATCGGTGTATCCCACCTCGCGGATGACTTCGCGCGCGATCTCCGTGTAGGGAATCGCCTCGTTGCAGGTGATTTCGCCCGCGAGCAGGATGAGTCCTGTATTGGTGACGGTTTCACATGCGACGCGGGCTTTGGGGTCACGCGTTAGCGCAGCATCGAGAACAGCATCGCTGATCTGATCCGCGAGTTTATCGGGGTGTCCGTCGGAGACGGATTCGGAACTGAAGATGAAATCACGATCAAACATGGGGCATTTCCACGGCCAAAGAGGGCCCACAACACCTTAAGGATACGATGGTTGCGCTAGCGATCGGCGCTCGATGCGTCAACGCATTAAGATGATGATATGAACGAATCTTCGCGCTGCTTGCGCGTAGGGCATGAAGACAAGGTGGGTCTGGAACTCACAGCGCGTCAAGGTATTGCGCAATTTCTTGGATGGCGACGGTTTCTTGATCTCGATTTATCATGGAGCGTACCACCACGGTCCCGCTTTCGAGTTCGCGTTTGCCCTGAATCAGTACCACCTGGGCATTGATCTGTTCGGCGTAGCGTAATTGTTGCGCCATTTTACGTGTTTCAGGAAAGACGGTGCACGAACGGCCGGTGGCGCGCACTTTGGCCGCAAGAGCCATATTCTCCACCAAGCCTTCTTCGTCCATGCGCGCGATCATAACGTCGCAACGATTGTGTAGATCGGGGAACATGTTGCGCTCGTCCATCATGACGAGCAAACGCTCAAGGCCCAGCGATCCGCCCACGGCGGGCACTTCTTCTTTCAGGAAGCTCGAGACCAAACCGTCGTATCGGCCGCCACCGGCGATGGAACCGCTGAACCCAGACGTGCTAAATTCCATGATGGTGCCGGTGTAGTAGCTCAATCCGCGCACAAGCCCGGGATCGTAGGCGATGTGGATGCCGTCTGCAGGTGGGATCATGCGGATCAGGGCATCAAGAGCATCGACACACTCGGTCGATTGTCCCCCGCGCTCAAGGCGTGCGCCGATCTCTTTGAGGTAGGCGTGTGGATCAAGGTCATGCTCATCGAAGAGCGCGGCCAGATCTTGCGCGCTTTGCTGTGTGAGGCCGCCTTCGGATTGCAGTTGAACCACGACCTGTTCGACGCCAATCTTGTCGAAACGATCCAAGATCGCCATGGTTTCGGCATGTTTATCGGCGGGAACACCCGCACCGCGCAGTAGACCTTGCAAGATGCGGCGATCGTTCAGGCGCACCGTCACGTCCGTGAAAGAGAGACGCTCGAGCGCAGAGAACATCGCAGAGATGACTTCGACTTCTGCGACCAAAGAATCGGTGCCGACAAAGTCGACGTCGCATTGGTAGAACTCACGGAAACGACCGCGTTGTGGGCGATCTGCGCGCCAAACCGGCTGGATTTGATAGCGTTTATAGTAGCGCGGCAGATCGTTGCGATTGTCGGCGTAAGCGCGTGCCATGGGCACGGTCAGATCGTAATGCAGTGCCAGATCCGAGAGCGAGTCGATGTCGTTGACGTCCGCTTTTTCGAGCTTGTCTGCACGTTTGAGGATCTTGAACATCAGCTGATCGCCTTCGGCGCCGTATTTGGACGTCAAAACGTCGAGGCGTTCGATGGCAGGGGTTTCTAGAGGCTGAAAACCAAAGCTCCGATAGGCCTGCACAATGCGCTCAATGACGTATTGTCGCTTGAGGACATCTTCGGCGAGAAAATCTCGCATTCCACGTGCAGGTTTACTGCTGATCGACATCGTTTTCTCCGAAGGGGAATGGACTTTGCCTGCTCATAGCAGTGCACGGGCGAGTTGAAAACACAGCGGACGCTCGAAAATTCGTTTTTAAACGCTTCGGTACGCCAGAACTTCGTTTCATGTGCCCGATCCGCCCACAAAAGATGCTTGCTCTCTCCTGACGTGCGATACAACAGTGATACCAGCACTATATTTCACGTTCTTGGGAGAGACTTTTCATGGGTCATGCAGATCGCCGTTCACGTCTTGAAAGCGCACGTGCGCGCCACTTAGAAGAATTGTTCGAACTCTTGCGCATGCCCAGCGTCTCTGCGCATTCGAGTTCCAAAGAAACCATGTACACCTGCGCACACTGGTTACGCCAAAAGCTCGAAGACGCAGGACTCCAAGCCGTGGTCGACGATACCGACCGATGGCCCGTGGTCTACGGCGAGCGTTTGGTCGATCCATTGCTGCCGACCGTATTGATCTATGGCCACTATGATGTGCAGCCGCCAGATCCCCTGAATCTCTGGACCACGCCACCTTTTGAGCCCACCGTGCGTGATGGCAATATCTACGCGCGCGGCGCCACGGACGATAAAGGGCAAATGTACAGCTATGTGAAGGCCTTAGAGGTGCTTCAACACGAGCCCGACGTACTGAATCGCCTCAACATCAAGATGATCATCGAAGGCGAAGAAGAAGTAGGTAGCCCGAGCTTGCGCCCCTATCTAGATAAATACAAAGAACGCCTCGCATGCGATGTGATTCTAATCAGCGATTCATCGATGTATGCGTCAGGCAAACCATCGGTCATGATCGGCTTGCGTGGACTGTCGTATTTGGAGGTGAAGGTCGAAGGTCCGTCGCATGACTTGCACTCGGGACTTTATGGCGGCGCGGCCCCCAACCCGATCCACGCGCTTTCCCAGATGATCGCATCACTCCATGACGCCGATGGGCGGGTGACGGTGCCTGGATTTTACGATGACGTACTCGCTTTGTCTGACGACGAGCGTGAAGTGCAGCGCGCATATTCACAGAGTTCAGAGGCTTTCTGCGAGGAAATCGGCGCAAACCAAGAGATTGGCGAGCGTGGATATTCGATTTTGGAGCGCACCACCTCACGCCCTTGCTTAGATATCAACGGCATTTGGGGTGGGTATATCGAAGAGGGCTCGAAGACGGTGTTGCCCTCGAAGGCGGAGGCCAAGCTGTCTTGCCGCCTTGTCCCCCATCAAGATCCGCACAAGATCGCGAAACTTGTGGGAGAACACCTGGTACGCATTGCGCCGCCAGCGTATCGCGCGAGTTACTTTGTTCATGATGGTGGCGCGCCGTATTTGGCGGATCCGTCTTCGAAAGCGGTGGAGGCGGTATGCGCCGCACTCCACACCGTATGGAATGCGGAGGCGTTGAAGCTACGCGGCGGCGGAAGCATTCCCATCGTATCTGATTTTAAGCAGGTCCTTGGTGCGGATTCCGTGCTGATGGGTTTGGGCTTGAACGACGACCGCTTGCACAGCCCCGATGAGAAATTCGGCTTAGAGAATTACTATCAAGGCATTCGTGCGTGCGCAGAGGCGTTGACGCAGCTTGGGCGCGAGGATTTCCGCGCGCGTTGAGTTTCGTCTGTCAGCCGAAGATGAAGATGGCGGCGATGGCGAGCAGCGTCATGGCACCAAAGGCGACACTCAGCGCCAAGATGATATTGCGTTGTCGCGCGATGATGGCTTGTTGCGCTGGGTGGGGCTGGTAGACAATGCGGGCGGTGTCTTCGACGGTTTGGGTCGCTACCGTCGGGACTTCTTGGTTGGGCTTGGTGCGTTCTGCAGGCTCGGTTGAGTTGGGCGGTTGGGTGACGGCCAGTTGCGCAGCGCGTGCGGCTTGGTACACCATGCCGGTTTCACGCACATCGAGCATCGAGGTTTTAAAGGCTCTGCCGCCCATCAGCTGGGCTTCGCGTTGCTCCAAGGCTTCGAGGAACTCCATGGCGCTTTGGAAGCGATCGTCGGGGTTCTTTTGGATGGCGCGCAGGATGATATCTCGCATGTTGGGCGAGATTTTTGCATCGCTTACCGTGGCGGGATCGGGCGGCTCTTGGTAGACGTGTCCCGAAAGGATGGCGAGGGCGGTATCACCGGTGAAGGGGACGAGGCCTGTCATCATTTCGTAGAGGATGATCCCCATGGCATACAGGTCTGCGCGGAAGTCGATTTCACGTCCGCGCGCTTGTTCAGGGGAGAGGTATTCGGGCGTGCCGTAGACAACGCCTGCTTGGGTCAGTTTCTTTTGTTGGCCTCCCCGTGGTTCTGTGACTTTTGCGATCCCGAAGTCGAGGACTTTGACGAAGTCGCTGACGCCGCGGAAGTGGGTCAACATGATGTTGTCGGGTTTGAGGTCGCGGTGAACCACGCCGAGTTCATGCGCCTCGGATAAGGCGTGGAGGGTTTGGCGCATGATGCTGATGGCGCGCATTTCGTCGAAGGGCCCATGGTCGTAGAGCTCGTCGCGCAGGGTGGTGCCATCGACGTATTCCATGGCGAGGTAGATCAGCGGCTCTTGGGTTTTGCCAAAGATGAAGACGCGGATGGTGTTGGGGTGCGAGAGGCGCGCGATGGCGTTGGCTTCGCGGTTAAAGCGCTGCAAGGTTTCGTCATCGCGCGCGGCGCTAGGGTGCAGGACTTTGACGGCGATCTTTTGATCGATGGCCACATTTTCTGCCAAGTAAACTGCGCCCATGCCGCCTTCGCCGAGCTTTTTCTTTAAAAGATAATCGCCAAAGAGACGCTCGCCGACTAAGTTGATATCGACGGCGGGGGCATCGCTGAGCGGCACGAGGGCTGTACCTTCCTCGGGGCAGAAGCTCGTGTGGTCGGGATAGGTGGTTCCGCAGCTTGGACAGACCTTCACGTTGGACCTCTGGGCCGTGTCATGACAGAGTACAATCGTTGCGCACTCTGACGGACGATACAAAACAGGAATGGCGAAGAAGCGGCGGGCGCGTCCAAATCAATGGGTCCCAGCTTCGAACGATGGATAGACGATCGATCCTATCTCTTCAGAGACTTGCCAGCACTTGGCGCGTGGTGCAACAAAGGTAAGCGTTCGGTGTGTTTTCTAACGATAAATCCTTCCACACGGTGAGTATTTTCTCATGAATAAATGCCCACGATGCTTTCATGACAATCCTGCAGACGCGACGTCGTGCGAGTTATGTGGTGCTTCGTTGACACAGAGCGCCGCGCCTTCGCGCGCAACAGGTCGAACAACACCTGATGCGACCTCTATTTTGGCGGCGCTTACCCAAGAGCCCATGGAGGCGCACGAGCCTGCGGCTTTTGAACCGCTAATGAGCATGCGTTCGAACGAGGTGGATGCCGGCATGAAGGTGGTGCTGCAAAGCACGCCTGAGCCCACCATCGGCGGAGAAGTGAGCACGCTGACTGCGATGGGCAGCGGCTATCGACTTTGTCCGCAATGCACCGCCGCCAATGACCTTACAGCCATTGCCTGCGTACAATGCGGCGCGAGTTTAGAAAGCCGCGCTGCGCCCAAGCCTGGCAAGAAGATCAAGTCGGGCATGCTTTTGATCGCCATCCAAGAAGACGGCAGCGAAGGAAGGCGTATCCCCTTAAGCCAAGAGAACACCGTCATCGGACGCGCGGGCGACGTTTCATACCCCAACGACGCGTTTCTCTCGCCGCGCCATGCGCTGCTTAAAGTCGAAGGTGATACGCTTTACGCGGAAGACCTACATTCGTTGAACGGCACGTATCTAAAAATTCGCGAAGAGCTCATGCTACGCCCTGGCGACGTGTTTCTCATGGGGCGCCAAGTGTTGCGTGTACAGCGCTTTGAGAACGAATACGCCGTGCGTTCGCGCGCGGCAGATGGCACCCGCTATATGGGATCTCCTTTGCCCACAGGTCGCTTAAAGATCGAGCAAATCGGTTTAGGCGGCATGGTGCAAGATGTGCATTGTCTTTCGCGCGAGGGCGCATTGATCGGTCGCGAGAAGGGCGATGTGTTGTTTCCACAGGATAAATTTATGAGTTCGCGTCACGCGAGCATTCGTTTGGGCGACGATGGAGAGTTTTATCTTTCCGATCAAAACAGCTCCAACGGGTCGTGGTTGCGCATTCAAAAACGTCGGCAGTTGGGCGATGGGGATTTTCTTTTCTTAGGCCAACAGCTCTTCCGTATCGGGTTCACCTAAGGAAATATAAAGCACAGCGCGCCCTCAGCTTTCGAAAGATCTTCGCACCGTCGCGAGGATCTTTTGCTGTATTGGCGACAAAAAGGGGTAAACTTCCACCTCGTGCAGGCATGTACGAACGCCGTTAGCGTGCTTTGCGGTCCGAAATCCGGTGGAATTTAGCACCGAAAAGGGGTGAAATTGGTCTAAAACCCTCATTTCGGTGCTGAAGATCGCGCAAAGAGACGACTTTCTTTATTTTTTGAACGGACGGGGATACGAATTGTGTATTGTACACCTGCGGCCTTCAGTTTTCTGCATTTCGCAGCACTGAGGAGGGCGGCACGTGCTTAGAGAGTCATTGAATGAGAGGAACACGCGACATGACAAAGTCGGAATTGATTGCTCAACTCGCGGAGAGTCTCGACATCCCGCGGCGTCGTGCGGATGAAGCGGTCAACTGTATTTTCGACACGATGACCGCAGCGCTATGCGAGGGGAATCGCATCGAGATTCGTGGTCTCGGCTCGTTCTCCCTGAAAGCACATCGTGCATATGTCGGGCGTAATCCGCGTTCAGGTGAGCCGGTGAAGGTCGACAGCAAGTACGCGATTCATTTTAAACCGGGCAAAGAGCTGCGCGAGCGCGTCGATAAAGGAAACAAGTAACGCGGCCGCGCCTTTTGTTCGTCAGGGGTTATTTGGTCGGACGCTCGCCATCGCGGAATTTACGGCCAACGATGACACCAACGACACCGTTGGCAAAGAAGTAGCCGTCTTGAAATCCGCCTTGGGCGCCGATCTGTACACGATCCGCGATGACATAACGCAGACCGGCGCGCAAGCCAATCGATGGCAGTATGGGCGGCAATTTCACGCGTCCATCATCCAGTTTACGTGAATCATCGTAGCACACACCTCCTTCTTGGAATCGATCGAGGTGGCCAGACTTGTCTTTGTTCACGCCGACCAGACAGCCAAGATCGACCTTTTCTCGATCATAGGTGTTGTTGGGAAGCACGGAGAGACCAAAAAGCCCGCCGATGTGGATTTGGAAACGCTCTTTGGCGCCAAAGACGAAGTTACGATCGACACCGACGGTGATGGTGTGTTTGGTGACCATGCCGATATCGAGCCACTTTGCATCGCCGCGGGCTTGGTTCTTACGCAGCCACCAATGTTCGCCGAAATCGAAAGAGGTGTAGTCGTAATTGAGAGAGATGTCGCGCTTGCGTGCATTTTTGCGTACAAAGAAGGCGATGCCGTAGTGGCCGCGCGGCGCCGGTTCCACACGTACGCCAGGCTCCAACAGGCCGCGGATGGCAAAGTTGGGTGTGTGATTGATGCCGCCGTACAGGTTGATGCCGTACTCGTGGGTGGGGAGCCCTTTGCGCGCGGTACCAAAGAGCGTGTCCAGGGCGGATTTCTCGTGACGTGATGCAGCGGATTGACGCAGCAGGTCCAAGAGTTCTCCGCGCGAGAGCGTCAGGTCATCGCTCTCTTCTAGGCGGTCACGCTCGTCAGCGCGGGCTTCTTCGGACTTCGAACTTTCAAGCTGCGCGCGCAGACGCGCGAGTTCTTCTTCGTCCGCTTCGGATTCACGCGCGGCGATCTGTGCTTCGAGTTTCTGGCGCTCCACACAACGCTCCGCCTTGGCGAGCCAACGGCTGGTGCCCTTCAAGAGCAGCGTGCGCTCGTGGGTGTCTGGATTGTTCTCCAGATCGCGCAAAACCTTGGTCGCGCGCTGACACTCTCCGATATCCACCATCATGGAGCCCATGACTTGTTGCACGGTCAAGAAGGAGTCTTGTGCGCCGAGCGCTTCATCGGCGTTGAGTTCGCCGCTCTGGAGCAACGCGCCCAAGAGGTCGCGTACTTCCATCGCAGCACCGATCGCGCGGACGCGGCTGCGATAGCCAGTCTGCGTGTCCGCAGGCGCTTCCTCGCTCTCCGCAAGATAGTCCTGAAAGCGCCCAAACGCTTCGTCAAAATCGCCCCACAGGGTGTCGACCGTCAGTGCGTTCGCATCGGGACGCCCCTTGTATTCGGCCAGCGGATCAACGCGCTGTTCCACCACTGCGGGCTTCGGCGCTGTTTCAGGTTGTTCGTCCGTCACCAAGACGTCGTCCTGTACGGCGTCCGCCGTTGTCTCGCTCGACGCCGCGAGCGAAGAGGATGATAACCCTGTAAAAGATATACACAATACGATCAATAATCTGCGCATGATCGGCCTATGGATGAATGAGAAGAGGTCGCTTGGACGAAGCACACGTCACCTGTTATGAATATACTATTGAGAGGAGTGCAACGCGTGTCAAATATGTGACAGAGATTTTTGAACTTTCTGTACGAAATGACCTCGCTATCTCCGCAAAAAGATACCCGAGCGGCGTGCGAAGTGAACCCCGCGTCCCAGCTGCCTGAAAGCGGGCCTTAACATACCGAAAATCGCTTAGAGGTCACCTATAAAATGAAGCGCCAACACGTATGAATACGCCGCCCATTCTGACGGCAGAAAGCCTACGCCGAACGTGGAACGACATGCCGGTATTCGACGACGTAAACCTGCGCGTGGATGCGGGAGATTACCTCGCGATCGCTGGCGAAAGCGGTGCAGGAAAATCCACGCTGCTGCGCGTTTTGGGCACGCTCGACCGCGCCTACCAAGGAAACCTGACACTGTTTGGACACAGCGTTGCGTCCACGCCCGATCGTGTGCTCAGCCGCCTTCGAAATGAGAAACTCGCGTTCGTCTTCCAGTCGCACCAATTGCTCCCGCACCTCACCGTCGAAGAAAATATCCTGCTTCCATGGACCTATCGGCCAAAACAATCGGCACCCCGAGCAAGACTTAAAGAATTGCTTATGGAACTCGATATTGATGAGAAGCAAAAAGCCTTTCCCGACGAACTCAGCGGCGGACAACAACAACGCGTCGCCATCGCGCGCGCACTCATCACCGAACCCCAACTGCTCCTTTGTGACGAACTGACCGGCAACCTCGACCGCCAAACCGCAGATCACGTCATGGAAGTCATCGAGCGCTACCAACAACAAAGTCAGTGCGCCGTCATCGTCGTAAGTCACGACCCGCTCGTCCTCGCGCGCGCCAAACAAACCTACGCCCTGCAAAACCAACGCTTGAAACCAACCAACCCGAACGATCTCGTACCAAGTAAAACCTCATGAACTTCGGCCGACTCGTCCTTCGAAACCTGCAGCGTAACGGACTGCAAAGCCTCCTTGCCACCCTCGGCATTGTCCTCGGTGTGAGCGTCTGGTTGTGCTTTTGGGGCTTGGGTACAGGGATTCGAGAAAATGTGCTCCAACACATTGTTTCTGAACGCTTTATCGAAGTCGTCCCGCGCTCAGTGCAAGTCGCCGGCCTGCAACGACGCGGCGGATTGTTCGGTGGGAGCGGATCCGGGCTGAACCACTATACCGAAGAAGACCTGCAAGCCCTCTCAGGCGTCCAACAAACCTATCCCAAGCAACAACTTGGCTTTCCTGCGACCGTGCGCGGTGGAAAATCCATCTTGGGCGAAGATCTGTGGGCAGATATGGTGGCCGATGGCATCGAGCCAGCATTGGTTGAGCTTTCGAATGGAGAAGGCCTGAACGCCTTTGTCGATTGGGAGGCCATCGATGCATGCGAAAACGACGCGGCCTGCGGCGATGGCGCGTCGTGCAACGCAGGAAAATGCGTACGCCAACCTTGCGATGCCACCAACAAATGTCCCGGGACAGCTTATTGCGACGCGCATACGAAACATTGCGCCATGCCAGTGCCCGTGCTCGTCTCCCCAAGCCTGCTGGAACTCTACAACAGCAACGTACAAAATATGCTGCAAGGAACCTCGTTACGCACCAAGCCGCCGCGTCTGACAGAGGATGCGTTGATCGGATTTACCGTGCGTGCGAGCCTCGGAAAAGGGATGCTCGGAAGCGCCAGAAGTGTCCAAAAGGGAGAAGCCCGCCTACGCGAAGTGCCATTGACGCTCGTCGGTTTTTCGCCGCTCGCGTTACCCCTCGGCGCAACCGTTCCGCGAGGATACATCGAACGATGGAACCAAGAATTCGTGGGAGAAGCGTCGGCAGGGGAGTATTCGTCGATTTTGGTCGAACTGAAGCGCGCCTCCGATATGAACCAAGTCATCGACGCCGTGCGCGATGACCTGAACTTGGATGTGCATCCGCGTTACGAGGCCGCGCGCCAAGCCGCTGGCATGTTGCAGACGCTGCTGTGGGTTTTTGGTCTGCTCGCAGCAGTGATCGTGGCGATCGGTGCGTTGCATATTGCGCAGACGGCGGCGTTGCGCAATCAAGCGCGCCAACGAGAATTCGGTGTGATGCGCAGCGTAGGCGCATCCTCTTTGGATATCTTGGCCATGCTGATGGCAGAGGCCGCAGGACTCGGCGCACTGGCGGGCGCGGTCGCCTTCCCGCTTGCACGAGCGCTTGCTTGGGCAGCGGATCTCGCTTTTGTTCATCTTGCGCCGGACTTTCCGTTCAAGCCAGCATCGCTGTTCGCGTTTCATTGGAGTTGGTGGGCGTACAGTCTTCTTGTGGCAGCGTCGGCCGCAGTTTTGGGCGCACTCTTACCAGCGCTGCGTATCGCCAAGCTCGACCCCGCCGAGGCGCTGCGCTCTCACCCTGGCGAAGGGTAATTTTTGCGTGAAAGAAGCTTGCGCGCCTTGACCTTTTGACTTTACATCTCAGAAACTAAGCCAGTTTACAGTCCGGAACGTTGGAGGGATTTTATGACGTCACCCCAGTGGAAAATCGCAGTCGTAGGCGCAGGGCCCGCAGGCATGTTCATGGCAGATTCGCTGACCAAACGAAGCGACGTGCGTGTGGACCTGATCGAGAAATTGTTCGCACCGGATGGACTGTTGCGCTTTGGCGTCGCTCCAGATCACCCGCACATGAAACGCCTCGGTGTTGCATTTAATAAAACGCGCACCCGCGAAAATCTACGCCTGTTGGGCGGCGTTGAATTTGGCAAAGACGTGGACCTGAGCGAATTGCATAACCACTACCATCACGTGGTTTTTGCGCACGGAGCCATCTCGGACCGCCGACTTGGCATACCGGGCGAGGAGCGGGACCGCGTTCTCTCCGCGCGGGAATTCGTGGAGTGGTACAACGGTCACCCTGAGGCGGTCGATCATCCGATCTCCCTCGCCATGGAAGAAGTGGTGGTAGTCGGTGCCGGTAACGTAGCGCTCGACGTCGCGCGCGTACTGATCCGACCGACCGAAGATCTTGCGACGACCGATATCGCTACACACGCCCTCGATGCTCTCCGGACCTCGAGCGTGCGCAAAGTGCACATGCTCATCCGGCGCGGTCCTGCGGGTGTTTCCTTCACGTTGCCAGAGATCAAAGAGCTTTCGGAGATGGACGGCGTTCGGTTGGTGATTGCTCCCGAAGATTTTCGCATCACAGAAGAAGAGCGCGAGCGTATTGCTGCGGACCGCAATCTCTCGCGTATCATCGATGTTTTGGAAGGCTGCGTAGGTCCTGTCGATGTGCCAGGCGACGATCGACGCGTGTTGCAGCTGCATTTCTTCACTTCGCCAATCGAAATCTTGGGCGAAGAGGGCATGGAAGGTCTCCGTTGTGTGCGCAACCAAATGGTGGCGGCAAAAGACGGTGGACGGGCACGCTGCGTTCCCATCGAAGACTCGGAATTCACCATCCCCGCCGGCATGTTGTTGCGTTCCATCGGTTACCGCGTCGAACCACTGCCTGGTTTGCCGTACGATGAACAAAAGAACGTGATTCGAAATGACGGTGGTTATGTGCTCGGCGACGACGGAAATCCACTCGGACGTGTCTGGGTAACCGGCTGGGCCAGACGTGGGCCGAGCGGTGTACTGGGAACCAACAAGGCCGATGCGAACGAAGTCGCAACGACGCTCCTGAGCCTATGCCCCGAAGGCGAAGCTTCTGCCTTAGAAGATTGGGAGTGCAAGGTGGCGCGGCGTATCGATCTGGATACTTGGCTCAAGATCGACACCGAAGAACAACGACGAGGCGAAGCCCAAGGCCGACCGCGTGAAAAGTTCGTCCGCATCACCGAAGTGCATGAATTCCTCGACAGCACAGACTAGAGCGGGTTTAGCTGCGCCCTGATGAATACGCGGCGAGCGATCTCGCCAAAGCGCGAGAATTCTGCCAATATCGCGGCGTGTAATCATCGCGCATGCACTGTTGCCACCCTGCTCGCTGTATGACCTACGATCACGACGACACGCCTTTGAGCGAACCCTCCGCAAGAATAGAGGAAGAAAGCGGTTTTCACCGCGGTCTTCGGGTCGTTTTTGTCTTGTTGATCCTGCTTTCCATCCTTTCGGGTTACGCGACACGGCCGACCATCCATGCACCGATGCGTCGCGTGATGCGCGACGCGCAGATCGTCGAGGTCGTGCGCCACCAGCCGTCTTGGACGCGTTTGACGCTCGAGTGGGTCAAACGCCCCCTGCTTGTGCGTCACCGAACCGCCATCGCACAAGATGGGCGCATGATGAATATGGAGAGCGCGTTCACGGCGGGAGGATTGTATCTTGGCTCGCGTTCGATGATCGATCCGCCGCGCCACGAGGTACGTCCGGCGCGTGAGCTCAAAGAGATCATCGCGCAAAGCCACGAGCGTTACGATGCGTTAGACGCGCTACCTGAAGATTTCAGTCTGCCAGCCTATTGGGCGCGTATGGGCGAGGAGCTCGACCTGCGCTGGATGATCGCATTTCGTGTCTATCCCGTGCAGTTTTACCCAGATACCCGCAACGATACGCCGTCTGTGACGGCGATGGTGTTGCACATTTGGTGTGCGCAACCCGCCAACGAAGACGCGGATGACATCTCCGATGAAGCGTGTCCGCAAGCGCGCAGACTCGTCCTCGATCTCACAACAGACCAGATTATTCGAAACGATTACCTTCTCTGAAAGGCATGGACCATGAAACACCTTTTTTTGATCGACCCCATCGAGGATTTCCATCCGCAAAAGGATACCACGCTGGCGTTCATGCGCTCCGTCACTGAACGCGGGGGAGAGGTTTGGGCAGCTCAGATGCAATATCTGTCTGGCCGCGCAGGCAAAGCGTCTGTCCACGCCACGCGCTATCGCATCGATGTGTCGCAAACACCTTTTTTCACCGCCGAAGAAACCATCCACACCGAACTTGAGTTCTTTCACGTGGTGTGGATGCGCAAAGACCCCCCGTTCGATCAGCAATATATTAACGCCACGTGGCTGTTAGATTTGGTCGACCCGACCCAGACCTTGGTGGTCAACCGTCCACAAGGGTTGCGCAATGCCAACGAGAAGGCCTTTATTCTGCAGTTCCCTGGAGCGATCACCGACACGGCGATCGTCCGCACGCGTGAGGATATTCGCGCGGCGGTGCAGGAATTTGGGGGCCGTGCTGTGATCAAGCCCCTCGACCAAATGGGCGGTGTGGGCATTTTCGTTCTCCGCGCTGACGAAGGAAACTTCAACTCCATCGTTGATGCGGTCACGGTCAACGAGACGGAACACGTGATGATTCAGCGTTTCTTGCCCGAAGCTTCCATCGGCGACAAACGCATCATTTTGCTCAACGGCCGTCCGATGGGCGCGATTTTGCGTGTACCGCAAGGCACGGATTTCCGCGGCAATATGGCGGCAGGCGGCGTTGCCACCAAGACCGATATCACCGCCCGGGAGCATGAGATCATCGAACAGATTGGACAGCGTCTGCGCGAAGAAGGCCTATACTTTGTCGGGCTCGATATCATCGGCGACTATGTGACGGAGATCAACGTCACAAGTCCGACAGGCGTCCAAGAGATCAACCGTTTCAATGACGTACGCATTGATCTCGACATTGTGGCTTGGGTAGAAGGGAAAGCCAAAGCGCTGCGCGCGTAAGCGGGCGCGTTGGTCAGAAAGAAGCTGCACAGCCTGAAGGGCAACGTGCAGCTTTTTATGGGGTATGTCGCGCAGAGCGGGGCGCCAGCTTCAAGCATGGCGCGGCAGGTTTTGCGCGTAGGTTCGGTGGCTTAGCGACGGTTGGGTGTGCTGAGCTGGATGCGGTAGCGTCCGTCGAACCATTGATCTTCGACGAGTTCGCCGCGCGCCCAGAATTCATCGAAGACTTGGATCGCGTTGCGCATGGTATCGGAGAGGTTGTTGCTCGCGATACGTCCGAGGGAGTTGTTGGCCACGCGTTTGAGGTCGACAAACAAGCCGAGGGCGTCGACGGCTTCGCGGAGTTCGCGCGCTTCCTCTGCGTCGATTTCTTTGAGTTCTGGGATATCGTCGGCTGCGACGCGCGCGAGCACGTCTTTCTTTTGGCGTGCGGTGGTGGCGATGATCGCATCATCTGTCAGCAGCAGCAAGGTGCCGCTTGCGGGGCCTTTTTCGATTTGCCAGAATTCCTCTTCTTCATTTTGTGTATGCGAGAGAACATCTGCGCGATCGGTGGAGATGGTATTGAGCAGCGAGCGCATGGCTTTGGCGTCTTTGAGTTGGTAGACGAGGATCATGCCTAGGCCATCACCTAGGGCACGTGCGTTGACTTCACCGCCGCGCGCGAGTCCTGCGAGGGTGAGGAGGCGTGCGCGTGTGGCCATGACGATCATGTCGCTACCTAGGGCGTTCATGAGCTCTTGTTCGAGTTGATCTGTGCCTAGGGCGTCTTCGATGCGTTTTTCGGTGTCTTCGATATCTTCGCTTTTGAAGGTGTCGCGCAGGGTTTGGCGGACTTCATCTGCGTCGACGTGGACGCGCAAAAAGGCGTAGGATTCGTCATCGATGAGCTTGCTGAAGTCTGCTGCTTGGTTTCCTGCGGGGCGTGCGAGCAGGGTGTGGATTTTGTCGTTCTTTTCGTCGATGAGGACGCTGAACCAGCCTTGGATGGCGTCGGCGTAGAGTTTAATGCCGAGGACTGCGCCTTGGGACACGTTTTTCGTCGGCAAAAATCGCGACATATCGGTATCGAAGAGCTGTCCGCCGAGATCGTTGATAGCATCGGGTCCGAGCCAGCCTAGGATGGCGCTTCGTTCGGTATGTTCTAGGAGTTTTTGGAATGCTGGGCGTGTGCGCAGGGGTGTTGCGTGTGGCGTTTCGAGGCTGGCGGCGAGGCTTTCGATGGTATCGGCGTGCGGGCGCAAGATGACGTAACCGAGTTTATCGGTGAGCACGATGGCGGCTTTGGTGGGGCTGTTTTCTTCGGAAGCAAAGCGTAGCAGGGTGCCGCCGCTTGGCAGGTTGGTTTGGACGATGGGTGCGCGCAGGTTAAAGGGTTGTCCTTGCAGGACGCTCGTTGCGTGTTCTTGGAATTTCGCGTGATCTGACAGTGTGACACCGCAGACGGGTTGTCCTTGGAGTTTGGCGCAGACGGCGCCGCCGGTGGGCTCAATGCCGAGTTGGGCGAGGTTCGATGGGTGCGCGGGATCGACGCCCAAGGTGTTACGTAGATCTGCTTCGATGGTGGCGTAATCTTTGACGTAGGTGGAGACGCGGGCGCGGAAGCCTGGGTACGAGGCCAATGCGGTTGTGAAATCGACCACAAAGATGGCGTTGGTCGCATCGGCGGGCACGTGATCTGCGAGCAGATCGAGGGTGCTTTGCCACGGATCTGCGGCTTGGCTTTCGGTGGCGGATTCGTCGTTCTTTTGGCAGCCTTTACAGCCCGTGCCGAGCGTGGTGGCCGTGAACATCAGAAGGATGAGGGGCCAGAGGCGGGAAAATCGGTGCATTGCCATGGGGGTACATCCAGGGTGAAAGGCACGTTGAGGTGAGATCGTGGGCATAGCGTGTGCCACAGCGTCGTTCATACGAAAAAAGTTTCTGAAGATACGCAACTTTTGCGTCGAGCTGTCGATACACTCTTTAGGTGCGCTTTGGTAGCATGTGCGACCCGAGCGCGTTCTAGCCAAACTTTCCACGTGAGGTCGGGAAAAGTCTAGGATTGTGGCATCTCTTTTAAAAAGTGACCTGCACGTTATAGCAGTACTGTACATTTGTGCTGCACGTGATTAACATGAGGCCACGGTGAGCTCGTGAGCTATGGCATGGCGCTTGTTGGGTGCATGTGCAGAAACTGGCTCTTCTTTGCGGTGTCAACGCAGGGGCTCTCAGAGAACCGTATTTTCGGTGCCGATCTGGTGACGGCGCGATCTCGCTTCGAGTGAGTGAAACGATGTTACAGCAATTATCCGTTCACAATTTGGTTTTGTTCGAATCGTTAGAGATGGAATTCGACGAGGGTCTCGGCGTTTTGACGGGCGAGACGGGTGCGGGCAAGAGCGTGATCTTTTATGCGATCGGGCTTTTACTCGGCGGTCGGGCTTCGGCGGATTCGATTCGAGACGGCGCGGAGCAGGGCAGCGTCACGGGCGTCTTTGAACCACGGGGCGAGGTGCGTGCGCGCATCGCCCGCAAGCTCGAAGAAGCGGGCATGCCCGCGGCGGACACGCTGATTGTGCGGCGGGTGTTGTCGCGCCAAGGGCGGCATCGTGCGTGGCTGAACGAGATACCGACGACGCTCTCCTTTCTTGAAGAGATCGTCGGCGAGATGATGGAGATCGTGGGTCAGCACCAGCATTTGTCTCTTGTGCGCGAAGATGCGCAGCGGTCGTTGATCGACCGTTGGGCCGATCCGCGGGAACTCGCCGAACAAATGCGTGAAAAGCATGGCGCTTGGCGTGATGCCCTGCGTGAGAAACGCAAGCTCGAAGAAGCGCGCGAAGAGCGCGTGGAACGCTTGGAATTTGCCAAGTTCCAGTGCCAAGAAATCGGCGCACTCCAGCTCAAAGAAGGCGAATTTGAGGCCTTGGAAACGCGCCTCAAACGCGTGCGCCACGCAGAAAAAATTCGAAAATCTCAGGCCTTGGCTCAAAATGCCCTCTATCGTAGCGACGGTGCGGCGGTGGAGCGCATTGGTGAGGCGTGCGCAGAGCTTCGCAAGCTCGCCGATCTCGACCCCGAGCTCCATCCTTTGATCGAACGCCTCGAGGCCGCGGAAGCGATGGTTTCGGACGTTTTTTATGAGCTCGAATCGCGTGAAGATGATCTGGGCTTTGACGAAGATCTCGATAGCCTAGAATCGCGACACCAAGAGCTGCGCGTGGCGATGCGACGCTTTGCTACAGACGAAAGCGGTTTGATCGAACGTCACGCAGCGCTGACACAGGAAATTGAGCACCTAGAAAACCTGAGCGAACGCATGGATGAGATCGAGGCGTTGGTCGCGCGTTTGTACAAAGAGGCTGCGACGTGTGCCGATGCGCTCGATCGCGCGCGTCGCAAAGCTGCGAAATCTTTCTTCGAAGCCGTAGCCAAGGGACTCGCGCGGCTTGAGATGCGTGGGGCGACGCTGGTGTGGCCCGAGGACGAAGATGCTGCCGCGCCCAAGCTCACGGCATACGGCTGGGACAACGTGAGCATTCTGTTTTCTGCAAACGAGGGCGAGCGTCCACAGCCCTTGGGCAAGGTAGCTTCAGGCGGTGAGCTTTCGCGTCTGCTATTGGCGATCAAAAACGTGATGATGGAGCGCGATCCTGTATCGCTCTGCCTCTTTGACGAAGTGGACACAGGAATCGGCGGACAAGCTGCCGTGGCGATGGGTCAAATGATGCGCGAGGTTGCGGCGCAACGCCAAGTTTTGGCGATCACGCACTTGGCACAGATCGCCGCGTGCGCAGATCATCACTACGTGGTAGAAAAGCGTGTTGACGACGGGCGGACCGTATCGTCTACACGAACGCTTGACTTCGATGCGCGAGAGCGCGAGATCGCCCGCATGCTCGGTGGACACGCTCAAACCGACGTATCGCTTGCGCACGCGCGCGCCATGCTCGCCAGTTGATGCCCTAACCTTCTTTCTCGTTTATGCGGCCTATCAAACTCCAGTCGAATTTGCTCGGTCGCCCAGCGCGCAGACGCCGGCTGCGTCGACGTGTCTTGGCCGTCTTGGCGCTTTCTGCATTAATCGGAACGGGCTACGCTGCGGTCCAACGATTCGGCGCAGAAAAACCGCAGCAATTGGCCACCTCGGATGCGCTGCTCGCGATTGAACCGCCGCGCATTGTGGTCCCGCCGAGTTTAGATGAATACCTCAGCCCGCGAGAGAAAGAAGGGAGAGACCGCGAGAACGGCGAAGGGCTTCCACGCGAAGTGCGCGGCCACGTAGCGCAGGGACAAACCCTCTTTGATGCGATGCGCAAAGCAGGCGTCCCAGCACATTCCATCCAACCGGTGGTCAACAGCGTCGGTGAACTCTTCGATTTTCGGCGCTCTCGGGTCGGCGACGCCTTTGAGGCGGAACTCGATTCGGAAGGCACCATTTTACGGTTTCAGTACCAGTCCTCCCCAGAAGTCGTATACGAAGCCCGATTGATCGCACCTGGCGAATATCAGTCGCTGCGCGTGGATGTACCGCTCGACATCGAACGACGTGCTGTGGCGGTAACGCTCAAAGGTTCTCTCTATGGTTCCATGAGCCAAATCGGAGAAGACGAGGAGCTCGCGCGGATGATCGCGCGTGTTTTGCAGTGGGACATTGATTTTTCACGCGATGTGCGTCCCAACGATGCATTTCGGCTGATCTACGAGCGCATTAATCTCAACGGTCGTTTTTTGCGTTACGGTCGTATTCTCGCGATCGAGTACCGTGGCTCGCACGTGTCAGAGCGCGCTTATTGGTATGAGGCAGAAGGCGGAGAAGGGTTCTATTCGGCCGAAGGACAGCCGCTCAAGCGCATGTTTTTGCGCGCGCCTACGACCTATCGGTTTATCTCGTCACCTTTTTCGATGCAGCGCGTGCACCCTGTGCTCGGACGCGTACGTCCGCACCTCGGCGTGGACTATGTCGCGGATCAAGGAACGCCGGTTTATGCTGTAGCCGACGGCATCGTCCGCCAAGCAGGGCGTCATGGTGCGTCGGGTAACTTGGTGAGCATTGATCACGCCAACGATTACCGATCGGGCTATGCGCACCTGCATGCGATTGCGCGCGGCATCACGCGCGGAAAACGTGTGCGCCAAGGGCAAGTGATTGGTTATGTGGGCAATACTGGCCGTTCAACGGGAGCGCACTTGCACTTTTCGATGAAACATCGCGGAAATTTTATCGATCCGGAACAACGGACGGGTAAGCGCATGCCAGGGCTTGAAGGACGCGAGTTGCAGGAGTTTTTCCGAGTGCGCGATCGTTTTCAATTGGAGCTCGAGGAGCTGCTTCTGCCGGAAGTGACATCCGCAAATGATGCCGGAGAACATCGTGAGCCGCCAAGCGAACGCGTCCAATGATGAGAAGGGACTGACGACGGCCGAAGACGCATCGATTCAGGCCATTGTGCGGCGCATGCAGCAACGGCGGCGCGATCAGCGGGCGTTTGCTGGGTTTTTGGTGCTGATGACCTTGGTGATGTCCATTGCCTATGGTTATTTTCGGCACATCGATCTGACATCGGTGGCAGTGGATCTTCGGTTGGCGGCGGATGCCGCGGCGCCGGCAGGTCAAAAGATCCTCGTCTATGCGGAAGTTGTGGACGCGCAGACGGGGCAGCCGAATGATGCAGTGACGGCGCAGCTGGAGTTTTGGGACGGCGACACTTTGGTGCAGCAGTGGCCGGTGCATGGGGCGCGTTACGAGGCGATTCTGATGCCCAAGGCGGGTGCGGAGCTTCGTCTTACGCGTGAGATGGAAGGGCCGGCGCAGAGCGAGGCGCGCTTACGCGTGGCGGCCGGCCCGGCAGCTTCGTGGCGTGATACGCGTGGCGGAATGTATGCGCCGGTAGGGGAGCCAGGTCTTCGTCCTGTACGTAGCGAGCGGGCATGCGGTTGGACGATCGATGCGGTACCGTATGGAGGTGTGCCGGTCGCCAATCTACCGACGCCGACGCTTATCCACGTGCGCGATGCACAGGGGAACGGGGTGGAGACGACGTTGCGCTTTGAGGGGGGCGGTTCGGTGCGCGCACGCACGGATGCCGAAGGATTCGCCGAAGTTCCGGTGCTTTTTAATGAGTTAGGTTATTGGGTGATCCATGCCGATTGTGCTGCGGGAGATCAGTACGTCGGTTTTGAGGTGCAGCCTGTTTTTGATGGGCTGATGATCACGCATTTCGAACAGTCTGATGGGGGCGTACGCGCAGAGGTGGCTGATGTGGCCCAACGCAGTGATGCACGTTACGATCTGCGTTGCGAGGGCGTGTTGTACGCGCATGGGCTCGTGTCATCTGACGGCGCGCTTCCGCTTTCGAAGGAGCATCTGGCGGGGGTGCCCACAGGTGCTGCGTGCTTGTTACAGGTATATCGCGGTCGTTTTTCTAAGAGTGCGTCGCGTACAGCGCGGGTCTTTCGTTTGGGGGAATCTGCATTGGCGTGGGATTGGGCGCGTCAGTCGGCGGGCGTGGGGCGTCAGGGTTTGGAGCTTCATGCGCGGTCCATGGACCGCGATGCTGAAGCGATTGCAGCTTGGAAGCGGTCGGGGTATCGTAATGTTCGTGTCGGAATTGCTACGGCACTGGCACTTTCGCTGCTTTTGTGGTTCGCATTTGTAATGTGGGGTTCTCGTCGGCGACGCGCGCGTATGGACGTGCGTGACGATATGGAGATGGAGGATTCCCATGCCACCGTGTCTTACGCCACTGGTTCCACGGGGGTACAATCCCTACTGTGGTCAGGTTGGATCGCGATGATTGTCGCGTATGGTGGTCTATACGTTGTGTTGATGTTGATGGGTCTTTAGACGAAGAAGCACAGAGGATGCTTTGGTGACCTTGGGGCGAGGCGGGCGATGCACGCACGGTGTTTTGAACCGGTGAAGGTCAGGTTGCTTGCTCCGAACATCGGGCTTTGCTAGTTTTCTTTAGAAGTACACGTACCGTGGGCACACGGAGGTCGATTCAGGTGATGTTTATGAAGCCGATGCACCGCGCGATGGCGCTAGTGGGCGCGATGGGGCTATTTGTTGGTGGGTGCAATGATGCGCCACCGATGCCCATCGACGAGGTTGTGGATGCTGTGAGCGTGGAGACGATCAGCTCTCAGGGCTCCAATCAGATCGACGTGCTTTTTGTCATCGCGAACTCGACGAGTGTCGATTCGTCGCGCGTGATGCTTGAGCAGGCCTTCCCAAGTTTTATTCAGGGGCTCCTCGACTTGAACGCCGACTTCCATATCGGTGTGATCACGCCGGATATGCAGACCTTCTCTGAGCGAGGAAATCTGCACATCGAGCCGAACTCGACGCCTGAACCGGGCAAATACGTTGTCATTGAGGCGGGGCTTTCTGAAACAATCCCCTGCGAGGGCAGCGATGATCCGGCCTGCGAGCAGAACAAGATCTGCGATGCTGGCGAGACCTATTGCGTGATCTGCGATGAAAACAACAAAAACTGCACGCTGACCCTCGATCGCGATCCAAACGATCCGAGCGAAGGCACCACCAAGCAGAGTGTTACCTGTGATGCGGAGACCGACGAGGACAACAACGTGACCACCACACGTTGTTACACCGTCCCCAAATACTGCACCGCGCCGCCTGCCGCATTGAAAGCCTGTAACGACCGCTTTGTTCCTTTGCTGGACGAGGGCGGCGAGCAGGTTAGCTGCGAATATAACGGCAACAACTGCAGCTATGACAGCTATCACCCACACTGGGAAAAGCGTTGCGACGACCTGAACAACAGCGCGTGCCAAGATGCTGAAGGACCTGCAGGCGAACGTCGCTGTACCCCAGAAAACGTCTGTGAAGTAAAACCGGTGTTCTTGGCTTCGAGCCACTACCAAGACGATTCGGATGACGGCGTTGATAACGACAAAGTCATTGAAGATTTCGCATGCCTCTCAAACGTAGGAACCTGCCAGATCGGTGCGTCGACGTATCCTGAGCGTGGTCTCGACTCGCTCTTTGAAGCGCTCCGTCCAACCAACGCAGCGAACAAAGGCTTCCTGCGCGACGATGCCCTCTTGCTCGTGATCGTCGTTTCTGACGATGACGATTGCTCCGTCGGATACAATGACGATGGCGATCGCAATGACGCGCGTCTCAGCAGCCAGCAGTGCTGGGGCGAAAACGCAGATCCGCTCCTAGATATCAGCGAGATCTACAAATACATCACCACCCGCGTGAAGAGCTCCGAATCCCAAGCCATGGCAGCAGCCATCGTCGGTCCAGTACCCGTGGGCTTTGTCTGGGATGGCCACCGCTACAGCTGCTCGCGCCAAGACGCGGATGGCGTTCACTTGGCTACCGCTGGCGATCGTTACACCCGCTTTGTGCGCTTGTTCGGCGCCCGTGGCGTGGTTGGCTCCATCTGCGAAGCTGACTTTGAGCCCGTCCTTGAGCAAGTCACACGTGCCGTAAGCCGAAGCCTTGGCCAGACCTGCTTGACCAGCAAGCCCAAAGCTTGCGATCCCGCGGCAAGCGACTGCGGACCGGGCGTAGAATGTGTCCAAGCCGCACCACCACGCACCCTGCTGCGCGGTAGCGTCAACGCCGAACTCAACCGCGCAGACGCGGACGAAGACAGCGGCCTGACCGCCTGTGACGAAACCGAGCAGTGCCTCCTTGGCGATGCGGACGACGAAAGCCGTTCCTGCGTTAGCGGAATCTGCAGCATCGGTGGTTCCGCACTCACCTGCTCCACACAAGAAGACTGTATCCCAGCCGGAACACCCCAAGAGCAGCGCGACACCTACGTCTGTGACGCCAACCTCTGCTACCAAGGCGATATCCCACCTGGAACCTCGCCACGCTACCTCTGCAACGACTTCCAAGTCACCATCGACATCAAAGACAGCGCCACAGGTGAGCGTCGTAAACTGCAAGGCCCCGGGGCTCCTGACTCCCTCGACTACGAAGACGACCGTCACTACGAGATCAACTACTACGCAAACGAAGCATGCCCCACCACCGGCGTAAGCTTCCGATTCGTCCGAACCATCCCCGACGAAGAAATGCGCATTAGCTACCCGATCAGCCTGCGTGACGAGATCTTCAACTAAGAATCACCAAATGATGATACAACAACGCCCGCACCTGTTGCGGGCGTTGCCCTTTTTGACCACCGATAACCTCTCTTGCCCCCACGCCAAGTATGGATCGCATCGATTTACGCCTTCGAGAGCTCCAACAAGAACTTATCGAAACCCGAAACCTCACCATCAAAACAGATCACGCAGTACGCAGCCTCGCAGGTGAAATGCGTGAGTTGATACGTACCCAAGAAGCGGTGCAAAAACGTACCGTATGGAGTTCGGCTACAGCGTATATCCTCTTCACCGTCCTCGCCGTCGGTGGGCTTTTTCTGTTCTTCAACGCCTCCTCGTCACGCGCCAAAGCGGACTCCCAGCTCGTACAAGAACAGGTCAAACAGTTCGAGTTGCGGATCGATGAACTCCAGCAGGAGATCGAATACCGCAACAAAGCCGAGAAAGAGGCGTGGGGCTTTTATGAACTCCTACAGACGGGATCGGACGAAGAGATCGTCGAGCGCTTTCCCAAAGTAAAAACACGCCTTGTCGATCGAACCTCCGTGGAATTGTTTCAGGGCGAGGTAGAGCGCCGACGCCAAGCACTTGCAGCCGATGCGTACGCTGAGGGCATGAGCGCGTATCAAAATAAGAAATGGGGCGATGCGCGCGCCGCCTTTGAACGCTCGCTCAACTACCAAGAGTTCGCGCCGTATAACCCCGAGCTGAACTATTATCTCGGCGATGCCCTTTATCACTTGGGCGATCACGCCAATGCAACACGCCGCTACAATGTCGCGATCGGTTCCACAGAATTAAGTTCGGATCTAAAACCGCTGGCAACCTACCGACTTGGCGAGTCGTTGCGCGCCATCGGGCGAGATCGCGAAGCGCTCGAAGTCTACAAATCCTTTGTGGACCACTTCTCGTCGCACTCTTGGAAAGCGTCTGCCGAGCGACGCATCGAGTCCTTGGAACGCAAGCTCTCCCCGGACGAAGACTAACGTTGAAGGGCAACCGCGGCACGCGCTTGTGATGCGCGCCGCGACCGCAGGACGAACGAATCGCAGCCCAAGGCGTGCAGGAGCTATTTGACGACGCCGGTTTTGCGTGCGGGTTGAGAGAGGTAAGGGATAAGCACATTCGCGCGTCCGCTGGCATCGCTTTGTCCCGTACCTAACAGCAGCGGTGTGGATCGTTTGTTGCTGATCAGTTCTTCGGCCCAGAGTTCCACCGTCGCCCCACGCACCGGCTGGCCTTGATCGTCGTCGACTTGAAAAGCCGCGACCACGCCGTGCGGCAGGAAGGCTTGGACCGTGGATGTTTTCTCGTCGAGTGCTTGGGTGAACCAGAAACGCGGTAAGGTATAGTCTGCGCGCGGCACGATGGTGATATTCCACAATGCTTTGGGCAGTTCCACTTGGCGGATCATCTCTTCTCGAATGGAGAACATTCCGCCGAATTCTTCGCTACGCGCGTCGTATTGGCGTGCGGAAAGGCGGTCGCTGTCGATGAGCTCGAAGTTGACCTCGAAGTAGTTGATCGGCTGTTCTTGAGCATCGCGCACGTCGAAGGAGACCTCGGTGGGAGCCCGCAATTTAAGCACGATGGACGAGTCGTCGTTGATATCGGGATTGCTCAAGTTCAGCACGTCGCGGGCGTCGGTAAGTCTTGGACCGTACTGGTTATCGAATGCGGTGAGGGACACGCCGCTATAGGGCGGGAAAAGAAAGGAGAACGCACCGCTTTCGTCGGTGATTTCGCTATGTTCGATGGTGGCGCGTGTGGGGCCGCCGTCGAAATCAAGGTCATTGTTTTCGAGGACGCGTGTTTGGGCAAAGACGCGTGCGCCGGCAACGGGTTCATCGTAGGGATCGACGACAATGCCAGCGATGCGTTTCGAGGGCTGAAGCTTGCCGAGATTGAGCTCATACCCAGGGATATCTTGGGTGCTGACGTCGTCGGGGTATTCTACGTAGAAGGTAGGAAAGGTGGCGGCGGGTATGGCGTAGGTTTCGCCGTTGTCGGTGACGTTGCGTGCGCGCGATTGCATTTGAAACGCGGTGACGCTCTTGGCCAAGTAGAAGGTAAAGACGCCGTTTTCATCGGTGATGGCCATCGAAGAGCGTGCCGATGATTGGGTGTCTTGCGCCCAGAGGATCACATCTTGGACGGGGTGGGTGTCGTTCTTTTGGTCGAGTCGGACAAGGCGGCCGGTCCAGCGCATGTAGTGATCTTCGCGTGGGAGATCGAAGTACACCATGGCGCCTTCGGTGCTATCTTTGACGCGCAGGGTGGTGTTGTGTTCGGGGAAGTCTTCCCATTCGGTACGCAGGGTGACGGTGTAGTCGCCTTCGGGCAGTTGGATGGCGAAGTTGCCTTGGGCGTCGGTCGAGGTGCTGTTGGTGTAGCGGCGTCCGGGGATATCGCTTTGGCGTGAGAAGAAAATTTGGACTTTGCCGAGCTTTTCTCTGCCGGGTTGGGTGACCTTGCCGTTGACAGAGCGCGTGCGTCGCAGGGCGACGTGGATGCGCTCATCCAGGGGGAAATCTTGTTGGTTGATGGTCAGCGGGCTGAGGGCGGTGCGATCTGGGGGTGGGAGGATCGCAGCGGACAGGCGAACTTCGGCGCCTTTGGGCCCATCGACGCAGAGGCCGTGTTGGCAATTGCGGTCTGCCGACGCACAGTCTGCGTCGGTGTCGCAGATCATGGGTTGGGGGGCGGTGGGCGGTGCTTCGTGGGCTTCGGAGTTATCGAAGGCGCAGGCGGTCGCCAAGAGCAGGCTCGCCAAGGTGATCATGAGGGCTATCGCGGTACGCATAATCCCTCCACGCATTGTTCGTCTTCGAAGCATTGTTCATCGACGGTACATTGCGGACATTGGCCATGAAATTCCAGTAACCATGTCCAGTAAACGCTGCGTTGATCGGACGAGCCCGGAGGCTTCGGCGTGCTATCGTTGTTGTCGTAAATCACGATCTGCAGGGTGCCGTAACGTGCGCTGCCGTCGACGACGTCGCGGTAGTTGCACGGATCAAAGCTCAATTGCGAGGATTCGTAACGCGTTGCATATGCCTCGGTCTGGTCTTGAGAGATGACCATCTCTGGGCGGGGTGCGGTGGCCGGCGGGATGGAGATTTGATCGCCGGTGCCGATACGCAATACGAAAGCATAGGTGAGGGTATCGTTGACGTCCCAGTCGTAGACGCTCAGGACTTGGAACTGACGTGTGCGGTCAGATTCTGCCAAGTTGAAGGTCACCGAGGGTTCGTTCGTGGTGTTGGGAACGACGCCTTGCGGGTCGATATAGGGTGCGCGATCCACGTTCACTATCCCAGTTGTTTCAGGACCAAAGACGCAAGAGCTCAACATCGACAGCGCGAGGCATCCAGAAGTGATGCTTCGCACAACGCGCGATGTGTGCGCTCTGCCACCAGTCGGCGGTATCTTTAGTCTAGCAGGAGTCATGCCACGAAAAAGGTCTGGCGATAAAAATGGGAGTGAAACGGTGCAAACTATTGAATTCTAGTGCTTTTTGAAATTGTTTTCCGGCTTGGTGTGGTGCGGGATGGACGGCTAATGGGGCGTGGCGATGCGCTGGTGAGCAATTGTTGCTCAGCCGTTTTCTTCGGTTCCGTCGTCTTTGAGGTAGCGGTAGATGGTCCTTGGATCGACGCCAAGCGCTTTGGCGGCTTGGGTGCGGTTCCCTTCGCATCGTAGCACCGCGTTTTCGATATAGCTTCGCTGCCATGCTTCTTTGGCGTCTTGGAGCGGTTGGATAGGGGCGGGCTCGATGTGGCCCAAGCCGAGGTCTTGGGGGGTGAGTTCGCGTGAATCGGCGAGGACGACGGCTTTTTTGATGTGGTTATCGAGTTCTCGGATATTGCCCGGCCAGGTGTGTTCGCGCAGGGCTTGTTTGGCTGCGGCGTTGAAGACGCGTTGGGGTGTGCCGTATTCTTTGACGTAGCGATCGAGGAGGTATTGGGCGATGAGCAGGATGTCTTCGCCGCGTTGTCGCAGGGGCGGAAGGGTCAGATTGATGACGTTGAGTCGGTAGTAGAGATCCTCGCGAAAACGGCCGGCTTGGACTTCTTTTTCTAGGTTGCGGTTGGTTGCGGCGAGGATGCGGATATCGATGGGTTGTTCTTTATGATCGCCCACGCGCACGACCACACGTTCTTGCAGGGCGCGCAGGATTTTCACTTGGAGTTGGAGCGGCATTTCGCCGATTTCGTCCAAGAAGAGGGTGCCTTTGTGTGCTGCTTGGAATCGTCCATCGCGGGCTTGGTTGGCGCCTGTGAATGCGCCGCGGACGTGTCCAAAGAGTTCACTTTCTAGGAGTGCTTCGGGGATGGCGCCGCAGTTGATGGAGATGAAAGGGCCTTTGGCACGGGCGGAGCGTGCGTGGATCTCGTGGGCGATGAGTTCTTTGCCGGTGCCGGTTTCGCCGTCGATCAGCACGGAAATGTCTGTGGGCGCGATGCGTTCGATCTGTTGGTAGATGGCTCGCATGGCTTCGCTTGCGCCGATGATGGAGCCGAAGCGCATGGTTTCTAAGGTGGCTTTGAGCGCGCGGTTGTCGTCGCGCAGCTCCTGCATCAATATGGCGTTTCGGACGATGAGCGCTGCGTGTCCAGAGAACAAGGTGAGCGCGTCTTTGTCTTCGGGTTGGAACAGGTTTGCCACGCGATCGTTGCCCACGTAGATGAGGCCGATCAGATCGCCGCGGTAGAGCAGGGGTGCGCAGAGGACGGAGCAGAGGTTGAAGTTCATCACCGATTGCGACGCGCTGAACTTGGCATCTTGCAGGGCGTCGGAGACGATCAGCGTTTCTTTGGTGCGGATAACGGTTTGCACGATGCTGTCGGAATAGAGCGCTTCTTGATCGGCGATATGTTCCGCGTCCATGGCCCGTGCGACGCGCACGCGCATTTGGCCATCGTCGTCTGCGATGAGTAAAAAGCCTTTCTCTGCGTGCGTGAGTTCAATGATGGCGTCCATCATCTGCTCAAGCAGGGTATGAACGTCTTTTGCGACGAGCAATCGCTCCGAAAATGCCAGCAACGCTTCGTAGTTTTTGTTTGCCGCGGCGGGCGTTATCGCAGGCGCGTCGCTCGTCTCGATTTGGGTATCGAAGAGGTGGAATTCTAGGACCTCGTTTCCTAGCGCGATTTCATCGTGGTGATCGAGGGCGGCACGTTTGGCCTTTTTTCCGTTCAGGCGGAGGGGGGCGCTCCGGCTCAGTCGTTGCAAGATGAAGCGTTGTCCGTCGAATTGGATCAGCGCGTGGTTTGCTTCGACATCGGGGGCGTCGATGATCACGTCGTTTTGTGCGGACGAGCCGATGGACGTGATTCTCCGCGTCAACGAGAAGCGTTGATCGCTATCGCCATGTGTTTTTCGCCAGATGAGAGTGGGCATATCTTGCCAAAAAGTCAGCGTGCGCCAAAGGCGTTGGAGTAGGGGCCGATCTGTAGGTTCCAGCGGCGTTGATTTCGCTCTGAGCGCCGCGTACGTTCAGAACGCTCGGTGCTTTCGAATCCTTCGGGCGGTGCACTGAGTGTACGGTATTGCACTTGTTGCGACTGTTTATGGATCACCGCGCCGTGGATGACGTTGATCAACACCACACCCAAGAATGCGGCGCCCGTGCCTATATGTACACGTTTTCGCATCTCGGCGCGTCGTGGATCTTCATAACCCATGGGGTGTTGGGGATCGTCCGATGGCATGCGTTTGGCGTAATTGGCCCAAAATAATGCGGTAGATACCGTAAGGAGCACGCCTTCGGTGAGGGCGTAAACCGCGCCCCATTCCGGTTGATTGTTTACGAACATGCCGTAGCCGAAAGGGAGCATCGAAACCCAGATGGGGTGTTCCGAGATCCTGCTTTCAATGTAGAGCGTATGGCTGCTCAGGGAGGCTGGATCGTCTTCGTCTTCCAGATGCATGCTCTTGCGCAGGTCTTGAAAGAAAGAAACCAAGGCCGGCGGAAACACCAAGGGATCGAGTTTCAGGCTGGGTTGATGTTCGAGGCCGGCTTTAAAATAACGTTCTGCGTCCTCAAGAGCGTCGTTAAACCACGCCGATGCACCCAAAATCGCGTAGCCGTCGGCCGTGTTCTGCGCGACGGCGTCTCGGATCGGGCGTGGGTAAAGCCAAGGGCGTAGCGTACGGATAACGGTAGGATAATCACCAAAAGCAAAGGCGTTTTCTGCGTGCGCCAACGCGTCGGTGTAGGTCAGAAATCCCCCCAATTGGCTCACGCGTTCGGTGGTGGTTTCGGAGGCGGGAGCTTTGGGAGAGGGCGCTTGGTTTGGGGGCAGGCTTGGTTCGTTGTCGGTGCGGGAGCCCTGATCGTTGGTTGCATGGGTCGCCGGATGCTTTTGGCTTTGCGCGTGCGGCGCAGCCAATGTGAGCATCGCCAAGCTTATCATCACCGCGATGGTGTGTTTCATGCAGCCCCCTTGTGGGCAAAAAAGATCTTCTGACTAAGCCTTTATGCATAGTCTAAGCGTTGATCTGAGACAAGCGAGGGGCCTTTGGGTGCGCGGCGCGCCCTGGTTAAAATTGCACGCGTTCCCGTCGTGTTTCGCCGGACGACAGCTCCACGGTGCGTTCGATGGGCACACCGAAATCACCGTCGGGGATGACCCGCACAAGGGTGCGTCGGGTGGCGTGCAGTCCTTCGATCTGCACGGCGATGCTGTCGCCCGTTCTGCCCACCCGTCGCCCGTCTAAGAGCACGATGCCTGGGCGGTCGCATTCGATGATGAGGGTGGCGGGTTTCCAAGGCACGCGCATTCGGACTTCTACGCCTTCTTGCTCGACCCGCACGGTGCGTCGGGTTTCCATTTCGGTGGCTGGGTGGCGCGCCATGAACTCGTAGGTGCCGATCGGTAAATTCAGATGGCAGCGTGTGGCGTTGGCGCAACGTTTTTCCCCATCGACGTACACTTCTGCCACGGGTGGTTGCACAAGTACGCGCACATCAAAGCGCGCAGAAGCCACTTGTGCACTGGCGCCGGTCTTGTCTTGCGAAGTTGCTTGGGCGCCGGTGCGTGCGGTGTCTTTATCTTGGGGGCGCTTGGGCCGTCGGTTTGCTTGTGCTGCGATCTGGCTTTGAGCACGCGCTGCCTCGATGCGTTCATGCATGAGCGTTTGTGCACGAAGTGTCGCAAGGACATGAGGAGGATCTTGGAGCGTTTGGGTGCGACGCACAACTTGCGCTGCGTTCTGTTGCGCTTGGCTTGTAGCCCACGCTTCTTGGGCCTCATGTTGATAGGCGCGTACGCTTTCGAAGATAAACGCTGAGCCTGCAGGAGCGGGTGTGAACGTTGGCCAGAAGAACAGGCGCACCATCAATAACGGTGCGAGAATCGCAGCAAGGGTGAGCAGCACGACGCCGATGCGTCGCAGCATGCGGACGCGGTGCGATTGCGTGGAGATGCGCAAGAGGAGTGCATGGCCAGCTTCGTTCTGTGGATCCAGCGTCAACAGGCGGTTGGTCCAATCCAGCGCCTGTGCGATGGCGCTTGGCCCTTGATCGATGGCGCGTTCTGCCTGCGTTTTGACCGCTTGGATGAGCGTCGGCGTCCAATGCGCAAAGAAGAGTTCGCCTTCGGTCCACCATGCTTCAAAGACGCGCGCCGGGTCATCGATGCCCACCAACGACAAGAATTCTTGAAGCGCATGGGTCAGCGCGCCGGCATCTTTAAATCGGTCGTCAGGATCGGTCGCCAGCATGCGTTCGATGATCTGGTTGAGCGGGGTGACGATCCGTTCGTTATGGGTGGGCGCGGGTGCATACTCGCCCACCAAGATCTTTCGAAGGAGCGAGGCTGGCGTGTCGGCATCAAAGGGGAGTCTACCTGTGGTCAGAAAATAGAGCACGGTGCCCAGGGCGAAAATATCGACGCGTCCGTCGTAGTCTTCGCCGTTGATGATCTCTGGGGCCATGTGCGCGGGCGATCCTAGCAAGGTGCCCGTCATGGTCATGCGTTGGGAGTCGCGGATACGTGCGAGGCCAAAATCCATCAAACGTGGCTGTCCCACGTGGTCGATCATGATGTTTTCTGGCTTGATATCTCGGTGGATAACGCCTGCGTGGTGCGCTTCTTCTAGGGCTTGCGACAGGATCCAGAGCAGGCAGGCGGCGAGTTCTGGGTAGGCGCGCAGATCGCGGCTGTTCATGTCGCGCAGCGTTGGACCGTGGATCAGCTCGGTTGCCAAGTAGCCCACGTCCGCGTCTTCGCCGCTAAAATCGTAGATATGCAGGATGTTGGGGTGGCGCAGACGCGCCGCGGCACGCGCTTCTCGAATGAAGCGCGAGCGGCTTTCGGGCTGATCGGCGATATGGGTGTGCAAGAGTTTGAGCGCAACCTCGCGCTCGAGTCGCAGGTCCGTCGCGCGATATACTGTCGCCATCCCGCCGCGTCCAAGCTCTTCATGTAGCTCGTAATGATCGACGATGCGCGCGCACATGGATCCTCATTCGATTGCGTCGTTCTTACAAATTCGCCTTAAGGTTAAGTCACACAACGAGCGTACGTCTAGCACCACAGGTCTTTGCGTTACATTCGCGAAATGATTGTGAGAATTTCACTGAAAGCAGCCCGCTGCGGATGGATTTCTGGCACAGAAAGCGACACCCTACCTCAAAAGGATTCTTGCAACCAAGGCCGGTTGTGACCACTCTTAGTGCAGAACATTTGCACGACCGCTTCTGGTCGCCGTCTATTTTATGGAGCATTCTATGCGCACGCTCGCACGCGTCTTGGCGCTACTTAGCGTTCTTTGGTTGGCTATGGCCTGCACCAACGCATCCAAGGATGTGGAGTTCTCCGCCGACTCTGCCGATAGCCAAAGCCAAGATCCTTGGACCTTGCGCACCAGCGTCGATGACGAAGGCCGGCTCATCGCCGAGGTGACGCCCAAGGGCAAGTTTCGTGTAAACACTGATTATCCTTGGGTTTTGACCGTCGGTGACATCTCGCAAGATAAGCGCCAAGCCGCAGAATTTAGCGAGAAAAAAGCACGCTTTGTGGTAGAGAACGCCGAAGCGACCGATGGACATCTTCGTTTTAGCATCTGCAGCAACAGCACCTGCTTGAACCCCGTCAAAGACCTTCATTGGGAACGATAACGTACGGGATTGCCCGTGACGACAGCGCGATGCACACGCGGCATCGCGCGCGCTATCGATCGCGCCTTGCGTTGTGAGTACTCGGTAAGCTCGGTCTGGATTCCAACATGTTTGATGAGCAGCGCAGTCTGCACGCGGCCCGTTATCCCATCGATGAAGCGCTCAAGCTGCTGCAAGACGGCGAACAGGCGGTTCTGAAGATCCCTGCAGGGCCTTACCTCGCCATTCTTCTTACGCAGATCGCTCGACGTGTCGCGCGTCCCTTGGCCGTGGTCGCGCCGAGCAATCGCATCGCGCGGCAATTGCACGACGGCTTTGCAGCACTCGCCGACGCTGCGCGCGGCGAAGAAGCGATCTACCTGCCACCGCTCGACATTTCACCCTACGCAGAAACAAGCCCAGATCACACCCTGTCCATGCAGCGCATGATGGCCGTCGGCCAACTCAGCCAGCTGCGCGCAGGACACGTCATGGTCGGATCGTCGATCGCATGGTCGTTGCGGATGCCGCCGGAGCAACTCCTCCAAGAGCTATCTTGTAGCTTTGGCGTCGATGACGAGGTCGACCCCATCGCCCTGCGCCAAACCTTGCTCGCGGGCGGATACACAGAAACCGGCGTGGTCGAAGAACACGGCAACTTCTCGATACGCGGCGATGTGATCGATATCTTCGATCCGTCCCAATCCCTGCCCACCCGCATTGAGCTTTACGGCGACACTGTCGAAAGCATCCGAAGTTTCGATCCACGCACCCAGCGCAGCCAAGAAGATCTGGACGGCGTTTTCCTGCGCCCGCTTTCGCCGGTGATCCTCACCGAGCAAACGCGCAGCCACGCACGCCAACAGCTCCTCGATCTCGCGAGTGAGCAAATGGTGCCCTCGCGCCAAGTGGGCGATCTGTTGCGCGACATTCAAACCGGCGGTCGATTCTTCGGCATCGAGGCCATCGCGCCGGCTTTCTACCAAGAGATGACGCCACTTTTGCGCAGACTTCATCCGCGTGTTCTGCGTGTGGTCGTTGCCCCAGACGACGGCGCAAGCGCGCTCGAAGCTTGGATGGCCAGCCGCGAAAAGGAATTCGAGCGCGAGCTCGAAGACGGGCGTTTGATCTTTGCGCCAAGCGCGTTTTTTGCCCGTACCCAAGACGTCATCCTCACACCCGATGCCGAGATTGTGGCGCATCCGATGGTCGCAGCCGACGTCGAAAACGCCTTGGAATTTCCATGGCTTACCAACGAAGACTTGGTGCGCGTGCGGCGGCAGATCTCCGACAACTCCACCTTTTTTGATACGCTCAAAACGCCGCTGCAAGAGCTGCAAAGTCACTACGGGCGCATTCAGTTTGTCTGCGGCACCAAAGCGGGCGTTGACCGCCTGGCGCATCGCCTGCGCGGCATCGGATTCTCTCCACGTGTGCGCGATGACGGCCTCGACCTCACGCCCGCCGCGCCGCCTGCGCGCCATATCGAGATCACCATCGCCTCGCTCCAAGAAGGATTCCGCGCCCCAGGCGTCGGTCTTGCCGTCTTTACAGAAACCGAGATCTTTGGGCGCAGCACGCGGAAATCCGCGCGCGCCCAAATGGAAGACGCCGTCGCCATCGCGAGTTTCCGTGACCTTGAAGTCAACGACCTGGTGGTCCACATCGACCACGGGATCGCGCGCTATTTAGGCCTTCAAAAGATCCGCGTCTCAAAAGATGTCGAAACCGAATTCCTCGTCCTCCAATACGCAGACGAGCAAAAGCTCTACGTCCCCATCCACCGCTTAGGGCGCGTTCAAAAATACGTCGGCTCTCCCTCGTTCGGGCGCCTCGATAAAATCGGTGGCCAATCATGGGAGCGCACCAAAGCCCGCGTCAAAAAGCAGATCGAAGGCATCGCTTACGACCTGTTGCAACTCTATGCCGAGCGCGCAGCACAAACCGGCTATAAATACTCGAGCCCCGACGAGGACTACCTGGAGTTCGAAGCTGCCTTCCCCTACGAGGAAACGCCGCACCAAGAACGCGCCATCGAAGAAGTGCTCTCCGACATGACCTCGGAGCGCCCCATGGATCGCCTGCTGTGCGGGGACGTCGGCTTCGGAAAGACAGAAGTCGCAATCCGCGCCGCCTACAAAGCCGTACAAGACGGTCGCCAAGTGGCCGTGCTTGTGCCCACCACCGTTCTTGCCGACCAACACCATTCCACCTTCAAAAACCGTCTGCAATCGACCGGTGCGCGCGTAGAGATGGTCTCGCGCTTCCAAAGCAACAAGAAGGTGCGCGAAGTCCTCGACGATCTGGCCGCAGGCAAAGTCGACATCATCATCGGAACCCACCGTCTGCTGCACGCGAGCATCCATTTCAAAGACTTGGGGCTGCTCATCGTCGACGAAGAACAACGTTTTGGCGTGCGCCACAAAGAGCGCATCAAGCAAATGCGCGCCAATATCGACGTCCTCACCATGACCGCGACCCCCATCCCGCGCACCCTAGAGATGGCCATGCTCGGCTTGCGTGATCTCTCGGTCATCATGACGCCACCACCAGGGCGCTTGGCCGTGAACACCCACCTTGCGCGCTTTAAACAATCGACACTCCGCGAGGGCATCGAACGTGAACTCGAACGCGGTGGACAAGTGTTCTTTGTCCATAACCGCGTAGAAACGATTTACAACATTCGCGAAGAGCTTCAGCAGATCGTGCCCCAAGCGCGCATCGCCGTGGGCCACGCACAAATGTCTCCCGAAGAACTCGAAGACATCATGCACGATTTTATCCACCATAAAATCGACGTGCTCGTGGCCACCACCATCGTGGAATCGGGGATCGATATCCCGAACGCCAATACGATGTTCATCAACCGCGCGGATCGCTTCGGCCTCTCGCAGCTCCACCAGCTGCGCGGTCGCGTCGGCCGCTCCAACGTCAAAGCCTACTGCTACTTGCTTGTAGAAGACCCCGCGCGCCTGACCCCAGAAGCCAAACGCCGCCTTGAGGTTGTGCTCCAGCACACAGAACTCGGTGCGGGCTTACAGGTAGCGCAACATGACCTCGATATCCGCGGTGCGGGCTCCATTTTGGGCGACAACCAAAGCGGACACATCGAAGCGATCGGCTTTGAGCTCTATACAGAACTCCTTGAAGAAGCGATCCGCGATCTGCGCGGTGAAGCGCACGACGAAGCCTACGAGCCCGATGTCCAAGTCCCCGTGGCAACCTACATCCCCGACGATTATGTCGAGGATCTGAAGCAGCGTCTTGGTTTCTATAAACGCTTCAGCGTCGCGCGCGACCGCGACGAAGTACTCGATACCTTCGCCGCGCTCGAAGACCAATACGGCATGGCGCCAGACTCGGTGGAAGCACTCAAAGAAGTTATCTTGCTGAAGCTCGCGCTGACAGAAATGCGCGCGGATCGCCTAGAGGCCAACGCCCGTCAGGTGATCATCGATCTTCGACAAGACACGACGCTCGATCCTGCCAAGGTGATGGAGCTGATTCGTTCGCGCGCGGGCAAATACAGCTTCAAGGCGCCCATGCGCGTGATCGCACAACTCGAAGGCGCAGAGCAGCAAGCGATTTTGGCCGGCTGTTCCCGTGTAATTCGAGAGCTGCAGGCTTGCAGAAAGTCGTAGGCGACACGCTCCACCGCTTGTGCGCTTTGGGGCGTACGTCCCAGAAAACAGCGCGACCAGCATCAGAAACGGGCTTATTTCTGGCTTTCGTCCAAGAGGCTTTGGGCGGCGTTCAGGGATTCTAGGGCGCGTTGCAGAGTCTCGTGCCAAGGCGCCTGCATGTTGTGCTCGTCGTGGGTGAAGGTCATGGCGAGGAGCGAAACCAAGGATGCGCCAAGATAATTGATGAGCGCATCTTCTGTGACGTCGCCTTCTTGGAGCAGGCGTTGCACGCAGGTTTCTACGGAGCTCAGCCAACCGCGCGCAAGCGTATGGATGAGCGGCGTGGACTCGAGGTAGGGCACCGAACCCAGCATGCGTTGGACGATCTCGTCGCGAATTTTGTCGAGGAAGATGCGGACTTCCTCGTCGAAGCCAAGGCCGCTGTGCAACACCATCAGATAGGCTTGGCCGTGTTCTTCGGCAAAGCGGAAGAAGCTGCGTAAGCCTTCGCGCAGGTTATCTTCTGGGCTGCGCGTGGCGTCCGGATGGATGTGTTCGAGCAGCAGATCGGTGGCGTAGCGGATGACCTCAAGATAGAATCCGCGTTTGGAGCCGAAATAATGGTACATCAGGCCGCGCGAGATGTCGGCTTGTTGTGCGATGTCGTTGATGGAGACTTCGTCGTAGGCGTGGGTGCCAAAAAGCTCCAGACCAAGGTCTAGGAGCTGCTGGCGGCGGGAATCTTGCGCCATGTAGGTGCGTGTGCGGTCTGCGGTCATGGCGTGGAGCCTACAACAAAGATATCAAAAAGCGGACGAAACGCGTCAGAGAGACAGTTTTTGGCCATGGGTGGCCACGCTATTAGTCTGTAAACGTCGAAATCGTAAAGAATCTTGCGCGCGATTAAGGCAGGGAGAGGGTTTGTGCTTCGCCGCGTCGTTCAATGAGCTCGTCGATCCATTGTAGGAAGTCGTCGCGTCGGGCCCAAAAGCTTTCGAAGCGATCGTCTTCGCCTGGGTGGTGCGCATTGTCTGGGAAGAGCAGTTCACGTGTCAGGTCTTTGTCCATGGCGCGGATCGCAGCCACGGTGGTTTTCGAATAGCGGCGAATCACACGCATGCGGGTGCGCGTGGCGACGGCGTTACCCCAGTTGCGACGTTGGAACGAGGCGCCGTTGTCGATGGAGACAAACTGGCCGTGGTTCCAGTGGCAGTTCACGCCCCAGTAGACACCGGAGTAACGATCCCAGTTATTGAGCAGATAATCAAAGACATGGAGGTTTGAGAGCTGACGCGCGAAATCGAGTCCATCGGTGCCTTCTTGATTACGTTCGAGCATGGCGGGGATGTAAGCGCGTTCTTTGCCTCGCATAGGCCGCAGCGCGTCTTCTAGGCTCATTTGCCGCAAGGTTTCGATGGGCGTATAGCCGTTGAGCAGGCTGATCCAGCCGTCCACGTGTTCAATGGGGTAGGTGGTGTATCCTGGCACCCAGTCTTTCATGGTGGCGTGTATCCAAGGCTCACCTTTTTCGTCTTCGAAGACGATGATGTCCGAGAATCTGCGCGCGTATCCTTGGCTTCGGTTTTTGAGCGCGGCGACGCCGTAGGCGCGCAGGAACTCTTTGAGTTTAAAGCGCACTTCGATATTGCGGGGCACGCTGAATCCGCACTGCATCAGTTCGCAAAGTCGGTACGCGGCGATTTCCCCACGGTAGTAGGTTTGGCCGAGCTCAGAGTGCGGCTTGATCATCGAAAGGATGTTCTCGTCTTGGTCGAGCACTTTGAGTGAGACGGTCGATCCCCCGCCGAGTTTGGCGAGCTTCTCGTAGTCTTGGCCGCGGATCATATCGTAGGGCACGGGCCGCCAGAAGTTCGGGTCCGCCATATAGCTTTGGTACCAGAGCGGAATCCAGCGCGGATCTTCGTGTTGAAAGGCGTCGACCAAGTTCCATGCGCGCGTACGCGCATCGCGGTAGTTTTGTTGTGCGAGCAGCAGCAGAATTTCGGCTTCTTGGCCGTCGGCGTCGTCCAGAGGCGCTTGCCAGAAGGCGTTGTAGATGGCGGCATCTTTCCAACGCGCGTCTTTTGCAGCGCGCAGGAATCGTGCGCGGAGGTCGTCTGCGCTGAGATTTTGCAGTTGCGGTGTTTGGATGGCCTGCGCCACGGTCGCTTGGGCGGCATTCAGGGCGTTTTGCAGTGCGGTTTGGGCGATGACGCGTTGGGCGATATCTTGTCCCGTTTCTTCTGCGAGCGCGTTGGCGCGCGCTTTATGCGCACAGCCAGAGAAGGTGGCCAAGGCACAGAGGATCAGAAAAACGACGATGCGGGGTGTGCGGTACATTGCATCACTACACAGAAGGGCGTCCTTGGACGGACGACGGCGAAAGGGTGCGCACATCGCTCTAACGGTAAAGCGCGAGATCGGCTAGAGGCGATTCTAGGTGCGCGGCAATTTGCCGCTCATCTGCCTTCGAAATTGGGGGGCCGCTTGGCAAGAAAGGCCTCAAGCGCTTCAATGCGGTCGCGTGTGGGGATGAGCGCATCGTAGGCATCGCGCTCGATGTGCAAACCGGCATCCAAAGGCACTTCAATCCCTTGGTTGATGGCCAGTTTGGCTTGTTGGAGCGCGAGGGGCCCTGATTTTGCGATATCTTGTGCGATGGCCAAGACTTCATCTAGCAAGTCCCCGCTTTCGAAGACATCTTCGCACAGGCCCCATGCAAGCGCGGTTGCGGCATCGATGCGTCGTGCACGGAAGATCATTTCGCGCGCGCGTCCAAGGCCGATGAGGCGTGGAAGCCGCTGGGTGCCGCCGGCGCCTGGGATGATGGCCAGTCGCGTTTCGGTGAGGCCGACTTTGGCATTATCGCTGAAGTAACGCAGATCGCATGCGAGCGCGATCTCTAGGCCGCCACCAAAGGCGTAGCCGTTGACTGCGGCGATGGTGGGCTGCGGCATGGTGGCGATATGGCGTGTGAGCGATTGGAGTCCAGCGACGGTTTGGCGCACTTGTTCGTCGTTCATGCCCCGTCGTTCACTTAGGTCTGCGCCAGCGCAAAACGCGCGATCGCCTGCACCGGTGAGGATCACTACACGCACGGTGGGATCGTTGCGTAGCTTGTCGAGTGCGCTGCGCAGGTCTTGGACCAGATCGCGCGCGAGCGTGTTCAGGCGTTCTGCGCGTTCGAAGGTAATTTGGGCGATATGGTCGTGGCGCGTGACGGAGACAGCGGGCGTAGTTGCGGACATGATCAGCGGGCGTTGTTGGAGCGAAGATCGGCTTCGGCGTAGCGGTAAAACCGTGAGTTGAGGGTCGTACCAAAATCATTTTCTAGGCGGTGCGAGACCTCTAAAAGCCGCGCGAGATCGACCCCTGTCTCCACCCCAAGTCCTTGAAACATATGGACAATATCTTCCGAGCCGAGGTTTCCTGAAGCGCCGGGCGCGTAGGGACAGCCGCCCATACCGCCGATGGAGCCGTCGAAGGTGGTCATGCCAGCTTCGAGGGCGAGGAGGGCGTTGGCCAAGCCAAGCCCCCGTGTGTCGTGCAAGTGCAGCGCAAGCTTTTCTGTGGGGAAGCGTTCGAGTGCGCGCGTGACGCCGTCGCGCACTTGGTAGGGTGATCCCATGCCGGTGGTATCGCCGAGGCTGACTTGGGTTGCGCCCATTTGGAGCAGGGCGTCGGTGATTTCTAGCACACGGTTGAAGTCGACGTCGCCTTCGTACGGGCAGCCGAAAACGGTGGAGACGTAGCCACGGATGGTGAGTTTTTCTTGGTTCGCGACGTCGGTCACCTCCCGCAGGTTTTCTAAGCTTTCATCGATGCTGCGGTTGATGTTCTTTTGGTTATGGGTCTCAGACGACGAGACAAAGATGGCGATGTTTTCGGCGCCTGCGTTGAGTGCGTTTTCTAGGCCTCGGAGGTTGGGAACGAGGGTCCAGTAGCGCACGTCGGGGTGTTTGGGCAGGGCTTGGAGCACGGCGGCGGTGTCGGCCATTTGTGGGATCCATTTGGGATGCACAAAGCTTCCGACTTCGATGTCGCGCATGCCTGCATTGACCAGGCCTTCAATGAGGGTGATCTTTTGGGAAACGCTCAGATGCACGCGTTCATTTTGCAGCCCGTCGCGCGGTCCGACTTCAAAGAGTCGTACCTGCGTTGGCAGCGTTGGTTTTGGATTGCCCATCGGACCGTTTCCCCCCGGTTGGATCTGTGGTTTGGCGTTCCTTCCACTTGCTAGGGTTGTATGGAGGGAATGGCTTTACTGTCAAGATGGCGCGCAATTGCCGCGGGGTAACTTGCTACCGAAGCTGCGCTCGTTTCAGCGACTTGGCAAAGACCGCAGCCGCGGCGCGCGCCTTGAATCACCCGCGGCATGGGGTCTGTGCGACACGTGCGAAGACGCCGGTCAGACCCTGTGATGGAGCGCGTCGACATGAAAAGACTTTGTGCACGCAATGATCTTCTTGGCTTTGCGTGGGTGTGCTAGGGTGATTTCAAGCTACTACGCTCGATCTATTCTCATTTTAGCTATGGAGTTTCTATGCAGCGTCTTGCATTTGGATGCGGGCCGATTCCGACGCGTCGGAAAAACTATTTTGAACAACATACCGCGCTCGAGATCAGTGAGACCTATACCTCGCTGATGTCGGGCGACGCGCTGCATGCGTGGCGCAAAGAAGCGGGCACCGCGTTCACCATGATCTTGGTGGCGCACCGTTACCTCACTTTTGATCCCGATGACGCGCTGGTGGACGGCCCCCTCGGTCACGCGAGCAGCGAGCATGGTTTTTTACGCCCGACCGATGCCAACAAAGCACTTTGGGAAAAGGTCGACGCCCAGGCGCGCGCCGTGCACGCAAATATGGTGCAACTGCGCACACCCGCCACCTTTACGCCCACGCGCCAAAACCTCGCCAATCTAGAGACCTTCCGCAAAGAGATCATCGGCGAGGTTCCGTACAAGATCTGCTGGGAAGCGCGCGGCCTTTGGGACGAAGAGGAAACAGCAGAGCTCGGCGCGTCGCTCGATATGCTCATCACATCCGATCCTTACGTGCCGTTTACCTTTGAGCCCGCGCCCGAAGGCGATGCGTTTTACACCTTGAAGCAACCGCGCGGACGCCGCAATTTCGACCGCGAAGACATCATTGAACTGGTGGACTACTTTCAAGATCACCCAGGCGATGTGACCGCGATTTTCCGTGGTGGCGAACGCGAGCGCAACGCGTACGCTTTTGCGGCCGAGGTACGACGACGCTACGGCGATCTGTACGGTCCGTTCGACGCACCGTAATTTGGGTGCGGCGCACGCTGTGCTGCGGGTGTTTCCATGTCTCAACAGACACGTTCCGAACGTCGGTTCCTGCGTCGCTTAAAGCGGCGTGACGAAGCCGCGTTTAGCGAACTTGTGGAACAACATAAGCGCATGGTCTTTGCCGTGACGCTGCGCATGCTCGGCAATCCAGACGACGCAGAAGACGTCGCACAAGAAGTCTTTGTCTCGGTGTTTAAAGGGCTTGATAGCTTTCGAGACGAGAGCAGCCTGCGTACCTGGATCTACCGCATCGCGTTGAACCACGCGCGGAACCGCCTGCGCACACGCGCGCGGCGTGCATGGGATGCCCACCAGAGTATGGACGACCGCCCATGGTTCGATGCACAACCAGCCTACGCTGAGTCTCCAGCCAGCGTCGCGGGCGATCCCGTGCGTGCCGCCGAACAACGCGAAACCGCCGATCAGATCGAACGCGGCCTCGCAGCGCTCTCGGATGATGCACGTCAAATGATCGTCTGGTGCGACCTCGAAGGCAGAAGCTATGATGAGATCAGCGAGCTGCTCAATGTTCCCACCGGCACCGTCAAGTCGCGTATCTACCGTGCACGGGCTGCCCTTCGAAAAAACATGGAGGAGCAAGATGTTTTGTAACCCCAACACAGCGGCGCAACGTCCTTTGGGACGCGCGTTCTTTTACCTGTGGAGGATAGCGTGCTAACGCCCGAAGAGAAACGTCTATTCGATGCGTATCTGGCAGGGGAATTGCCAGACAGTGAAGCCAACGCCCTCGAGGATAACCTCGCGAGCGATGCCGACCTTCGCGCAGCTTTTGAGGCGTATACCGATGCACACATCACGGCGAATCTGCCGTCCGACTACGCGCCTTCATCTCAATTCACAGATCATGTGCGCGATCGGATTCGCCGACGTTCCGGCGGTCGATTTTTTCAAGAGGACCTTGTGACCACACGTTATATCCCCATCTTTGTCGTTGCCGCCTTTGTGGTGCTGCTCGTCATTGCGCTGGCCGGCCGAATCAATTCCGACAAAGCATCCGAGACAGATATTGCGGTTGTAGAGCAGGGCGAACAGGCCGACGATGCGCAACCGACACGTCGACGCGTGACCGATCGGACGCATCGGCGCAACCCTTCGTCCGAGGACTACATGAAACCCGCCTCGCACAACCGCAGCTACAAAGATCTGCCGGTTTCTGGCGGTAGGACGCCAGATTCGGTGACCTATACGCGTCGTGTGTGGATGGCCAAATCGAAGAAAGACGAGGCGGGGCTGCGCGCGGAGATCGAGGAGATTTTCGGACCGGTGGACCTCGAAAGCGTGGACGGTTATTTGCGTCTCCATATCTCAGACAAAGAGATCTCGGGGGCGTACCAGCGTTTAGAAATGCTCGATGCCGAAGTTGTCTACGAGAGTGCGCAAGTGCCGAGCGAAGAGGCGCGTGAGCGATATATTCGATTTTATTATGACAGCGGGGCGCCAACGGAGTAATCTGCGCGCATGCTTTGGCCTTCTAGTTAGGATGATTTGATGATCAGCTACCGACGACGAATTCAGCAATTGCGCGTGCGCATGGTGATGAGCGGCGTGTTGTATGTCGGCTTTCTTATCGCCACCGTATCCGGTGGGCGCATTGAACGCGTTGCGAGCCAGGGCGAACTCGGCGTGATGCTGCTTCTTTTGCTCGGCGCCATGCTCTTGCTGCCGCGTTCCGCCATGCCGGCAGGGCGCGTGGCGGCGCCACGCAGCGAAGACGAGGCGGATCAACAGTTTGTGGAGCGCAGTCGCCTGCGTTATCTGACGCGCATCGCCATGTTTATCCGTCTGTTTTATTTGGCGATTGCGCTGATTGTGCTCTTTGTGGTGCCGCGTTTATTCGGCGGCGTTTGAGCCAAGGATTGGGTTGGACGCGCTGCGTTCGCAAGAAAAAGAACACGCGCCCTGGTGAGGGCGCGTGCTTGTTTTTGATGCGGAGAAGCGCTTAGTCGTCGAGCGATACTTCGGAGCGTTTTTCGGACTGCTCTTTACGGAACTGCAGCCATGCATCTTTGATTTGTGGGTGTTTTAGACCCAGGATGGATGCGGCGAAAAGCGCTGCGTTCTTGGCGCCGGTACGACCGATGGCCAAGGTGCCTACGGGCACGCCTGTGGGCATTTGCACGATGGAGAGGAGCGAGTCGAGGCCCTTCAGGGACTGGCTTTCTACGGGCACGCCGAGGACGGGCAGCGGGGTGAGGGCTGCGCAGACACCTGGCAGGTGCGCAGCGCCGCCGGCGCCTGCAATGATCACTTCGAGGCCGCGTTCTTCTGCGCTGCCGATCCATTCTTGGAGACGCGCGGTGTTGCGGTGAGCGCTGATCACTTGGACTTCAAAAGGAATGCCGAGGTCGCGCAACACTTTGGCGGCTTGGTCCATGACGTCGGGCCAATCCGAGGTGCTACCCATGACGATACCAACAAGGGGCTTCTCTTCGCTCATGCGATTTCTCCGTAGGGTGAAGATAGGAAGGTGTCACAGCGTTGCGATGACACGTGGGGATGTAGGTAGGTCGATTTGCGGTTTGCGTCGACCAAAAACCAGAAAAAGACGACCGGAGGCCGTCTTTTTACTGGGTTCGTTCAGAGATTACAGACGCTGTGCGTAGTACTCAATCACGAGGGAGATATCGATTTCGAAGGGCACGGAGCTGGCTTCGGGCATCGCAGCGATACGTGTGATGCGCTTGTCTTCGATGTATTCGATCCAGTCTGGGCGCGCGAGGGTGGGTGCGGCCAAGGACTCTTCGATGGGTGCGAGGTTGAAGGAACGGCTACGTGGCTGAATGACGTCGCCTTCTTCTACGCGGTACGATGCGATGTCGACGCGTCGGCCGTTGACCAAGAAGTGGCCGTGGGTGACGAGCTGACGTGCAGCAGGAATGGTGGGTGCGTATCCAGCGCGGAAGACCACGTTGTCCAAGCGTCGCTCGAGCAGTTCGAGGATCTTCTGACCAGCGGCCATGCGCGAAGCACGTGCTTCTTTGACGATACGACGGAACTGACGCTCGCCTACACCATAGTTCAGACGCAGTTTCTGCTTCTCTTGCAGCTGCATTCCGTAGTCAGAAAGCTTGCGACGACGGTTTTGACCGTGCTGTCCGGGTGGATAAGGGCGACGCTCGCGCGTTTTGCGAGAAAGACCAGGAAGGTCAACACCCAAAGAACGCATCTTTTTGACGCGAGGTCCGGTATAACGGGCCATGTGCAAGTCTCCTAACGAATGGTGAAGGCTAGCGAAAGGTTATCGAGCAATCGTGGGTCCACCTTCCGGTTTGCGGGCAGAGCTTCGTCCAAATCAGGTCCCACGATGGATCTATTGGTGTCAACGAAGCGGGTCGTAGCAGCTAGCAGACTCTGCAGCGATTGCAAAGCCCAGAATGCCCCTTGTGCACCAAAAGCAAGCCCCAACGCCACAATGGCTGGGACCCGTGCACAAACCGCCACGCTCCCGCCCTCGAAAAGCGGGGGGATGGGGGTGTCGCAGGCCTAAAAAAGATCTCGCTCAACCGCGCCCACGATGCTCCATGATCCCGCGATACGCCGTGACCAAATGCTGCGTCAGCTCGGTGGCCATGTCCGCATGCCGCGGGTCCGCAGCATAAAGATCGGGGTGATAAATGCGCACCAAACGGCGGAAAGATGCGGTGACTTCGTCGGTGTCGGCGTCCATGGAGACTTCTAAACGGGCGTGCCAAATGGCGAGGTTGCGGCTGTGGTCCAAGCTGCCGTGGGTACTTGCATCCAGCAAAAGTCGCTGCGTTTGTTCGAGTTGTTCACGCGCGATCCGCAAACGCTCCGCAAAGGACAGCGTCTCTACCTCTGCCAGCTGCCGCCGAAGTCGCCCGATGCGTTCAAAGAATGTACTCATAACCCAACGTATCTGAAGTCAGTGAGGACCCAAGCCATCTTGCGTCGCCACGCTAACGAATTTTGACGCCAGAAGCTAGAAGAACTCTCTGGATCAACGGCATGCAGGTTCGCTATGCTCACGCCTAGCTTTGCTGCATTTTACAGCGTCTTTTAGGTGATACGCGATGCAGAAATTCTTCGACATTTCACGTTCCAGCAAAGGTATCGCTCGGTTCCGTCACAAGGGAAATGCGCGGCGCGTGCAACGCATGTGCTACATCGCATGCCTGTGCCTGCTTTGGACGATGATGGGCTGCTCTAAATCCTCAGATCCTGAGGCAGCCCGCGACAGTCAGGCGCTAGAAACCGAAGAAACCACGCCCGCAGACCCGGCGAACGACGCGCCGTCCGAAGGCGCGCAAAGCGAAGCCGAAGATCTGTGGACCGCGTCAGCGGTTCAAGAGGCGCTGAAGCAAGATGGCTGGACCATCGACGCGCAGAAGCCTGAGCCTACGGGCGTGGCAACGCCCGATGGTACGCAAGTGGACGGTTGGACGGTGGAGCGCGATACGTTGCGCGCGGATATTTTTCTCTATACCTATCCACGTGCAGGCTACGCGCGTGCGCATGCGAACGCCCAAGGCACCTTGGAGCGCACGGCGGTGGTGCAACACGATGCGCGCGTGATCGCGGTGGTCGGGCGTGATGCGGCGCATGCCCAAGAAGTGTTGCAGGCCTTGCCGTCTGCTTATGCGCCAAAAACAGACAAAGCGCCCTGAGCGTATCGATCGGGGCGCTTGGCTGAGACGGGCGTCGCGTTGCGGCGTTTAGGGCTTGCCTGGTTCTACGATGTAGTCTTCGGGGTGCAGGTGTTGTTCACCGCGGATGTGAAGTTTTTTGTTGGCGTTGCGCTCAAGGAGTTTCACAGAGTCGGCTTCTTCGCGTCGTAGGCGTTTGGCGATTTCTGGGTGCGCGCGCAGGGTCATGTGGTGTTCTTTGGTGAGTTCCATTTGGCGTTTGAGTTCGCGCAGGATCTCGTAACTCATGGTTTCGCTGGAGCGCGTCATTCCTCGTCCGCCGCAGTAGGGGCATTCTTCGCACAGCAGTTGTGCGAGGGATTCGCTCGTGCGTTTGCGGGTCATTTCGACGAGACCGAACTCCGAGATCTCGGTCATTTTCACGTGGCCTTTGTCGCTGGCGAAGGCTTCTTGCAGGGCGTCGTAGACTTTCTTTTTGTCGCTATTTTCCTGCATATCGATGAAGTCGATGATGATGAGACCCCCGATACGTCGGAGTTTGAGCTGGTAGGCGATCTCTTTGGCGGCTTCGATATTGGTGCGTGTGATGGTTTCTTCGAGGGTGGTTTTACCGACGAATTTTCCGGTGTTGATATCGATGGAGGTCAGGGCTTCGGTTTGCTCGATGACCAGGTAACCGCCGCTTGGGAGGTCTGCGCGCTTATCGAGGGCGCGTCGGAGTTCTTCTTCGATACCGAAGGCGTCGAAGATGGGGTCTCTACCTACGTAGAGTTCGATACGTTTGGCGAAGCGTGGCATCACGCGTTCGACAAAGTCCATGATATGTTCGTAGGTGTCGCGGTCGTCGACGATGAGGCGGTCGAGATCGGAGGCGGCGAGGTCGCGTGTCGCGCGCAGCGCCAAGTTCAGATCGTTGTGCAGCAGGCGCGGTGGTTTGCCGTTTTGCGACTGGGCGTAAATATCGTTCCAGAGGTTGATCAGGACTTCCATGTCCTGTTGCAGGATCTCTGAGCGGACGCCTTCGGCGGCGGTACGCACGATGGCGCCTGTGCCTTGGGGGCGCATATCATCGCACAGCTTTCGAAGGCGTTTACGCTCATTGTCGGAGCGGATTTGACGCGAGATGCCCACATGCCCGACGGTGGGCATGAACACGAGGTGTCTGCCTGGGAGCGAGATGTGGCAGGTCAGGCGCGCGCCTTTGGTGCTGATGGGATCTTTGGTGACTTGGACGAGCAGGTCTTGGCCTTCTTTGATCTGCTCTTCGATGGGCGGATAATTGCGTCGTCGACGTCTGCGGCGGCCGTCGTGTCGGCCTTTCCCGTTGTCGTCGTCATCATCCTCATCGTCGTCATCGTCGTCGGGGAATTCTGCGCTGCTGTGGTCTTGGTAGACGTCGGAAGCGTGCAAGAAGGCGGCTTTTTCGAGGCCGATATCTACAAAAGCTGCCTCCATACCTGGAAGCACGCGGACGACGCGCCCTTGATAGATGTTGCCTACGACGCCTCGACTGGCGTGACGCTCGTTATGGAATCCGGTGATCACACCGTCCTCCAATACCGCGACACGCGTCTCATTCAACGAGACGTTCATCACCAATATGTTCGACATAAAATTAGGTACCTTAAGTCTCTCCTCCGTGTTCGAGAGCCTCTAGTTACACCTAGAATTCAGCATTGTAGATGGAGATAATGGCGCTCATCACGTGGATATATAAACTGTGCGATCCCTCGAAAACCCATTGTCGGCGAGGGATAAAATCGGAAAATTCGTATGATTTAGCCGTCGAAACGGCTTAAAATTGATATTCGTGCATAGACCCTAGCAAAACGCGCGCATAGTATTCAACAAGAGAGCTTGATTGGCGCGGGATTTATCCGCTTAGAGACTGGGGCTGGGTGCGACGGTGATGATGGAGCGCAGGTCGCGATCGTTGAACTGCAGTCCTGCACCAAAGTAAAAGTCCCGCATGTGTGGGTTTAGGATGTCGTCCACACCGCCGTGCAGGAAGATATTTCGCAGTAAGGGGCGTTGTGGGAAGAAGGCGCGCGCGTACAAGAATCCTGTGGTGCGCAGTCGCGGCTTGGCGTTTTTGCCGAAATCAAAAATATCTGCGCGCGCTTCAAAGGCGTCTTTAAAGGCCCAGACGTTCGCGCCCAACCCACCGCTCGATTCGATCAACCCGAAGCGACCGCCAATGTAGAGCATATCGCGTTGCGCGAGCGCCCAGCGCTGCCCCATCAGGACGCTGAACTGAAAGCGGTTCGACGTGGTGGTAACTTCCTCGTAACGTACGCCCGGCTTATCCGGATCGGTGCTTGTGACGGTGCGCAGCTCTTTCTTGATGTCGCCGCGTGGGTCATCCACCAACTCCACCATATAGAACTTGTTGGGATTGGGGCGAATGCTGAGTTGGACGTAGTTTTTAAAGGCGGACTGACGCAGATTGTATTCGCTGCGCAGCTCGACCCAGGTTTGAATGCGCGAGATGGGCTCGATCAAATCGCCTGCGCTGGTGAGCACGCGTTCGGTTTGCTTGGCGATGGCGTCGTCGGTCAGCAGGGTGCCGATGGTGCCCTCGCCGTCGGCGACGCGGTCGGTGATCTCTTGGACGTTGGCTAGGCTGTAGTTCAGGTTATCGAGCGCGAGTTGCACGCTGCTCATGGTGCCCGTGAGGGTGCCGATGCCCTCTTGCACGTCTGCGGAGCTCTCGCCGATCAGATAACGCATCTCTGAGGTCACGGTTTGAACGTCATCCAAAATACGGTCGATGGACGCGGCCGAACGCGTGGTAAATCCGCGAATATCTTTGCTGACGGCTTCGATATTGCCGACGATGGAGTGGATCTGGCGCTGGTTGTCCTTCATGATCGATTCCAGCGCAGAGGTTGTGCCTTCGATATCGTCCAGAATGCGGCTGAGTTGACGCGCGGTTTCGGGATCGCCGAAGACTTCTTTCATGGTGCCGGTGATCTCTTCGACATCGGCGGAGATGCGTTTGAGGCTCCCAGCCAAATCATTCATCTCTTGGATGAGATCGTCGGTGCTTGCAGGCAAGATGGTGTTGTAGATGCGGTCGCCATCCGCGAGCTCCTTGCCATCGAAGCCGGGGCTCAGTTCCAAGAAGTAGTCCCCAAGAAGCGAGGCTTGGCGTTTGGTCAGCGTGGCGCCGTTCATAAAGACGGTCTGACCCGATGAACCGACGCGCTCGTTGCCCTCGCGCAGGACGATCTTATCGCTGATACGGAGATCGATGCGCGCGCGCGTACCCGAAAGCGAAATTTCAGAGACTTCGCCCACAGGGATGCCCGCCATCATCACGCGGCTTTGTTCTTTGAGACCGGTCGCATCATCTAAAATCGCGTACACGGTATAGCCTCGTCCTTTTTTTACGGCGGACTGAGACATTTTACCGAGCATAAAGATGAGCGCCGCAATGGCAGCCAGGATGAGCAGCCCCACCTTGAAGGGTGTAAAGAAGGTCTTCATGGCGTGGAGCTCCTTAGGTGAACATGAGGGCGGTGAGGAAGTAATTGATGATCAGCACGGTCACCGATGAAAGTACAACGGCGCTGGTGGTTGCTTCGCCGACGCCTTTGGCGCCGCCCGCGGCGTGAAACCCTCGATGGCAACCGATTACCGCAATGGCAAAGCCAAAAGCACCGGCTTTGATGCAGCCTTTGATCAGATCCATCGGATCGACGATCAGCCCGATATTTCCCATGAACATCCCTGGGTCTACATCGAGCATGACCACCGCCACAACATAAGCGCCCACCATGCCCACAAGGACAAAAAGGCTATTGAGCAAGGGGAGCATGGCGGTGGTGGCCACCACACGTGGGGTGATCAAATAGTGTACGGGGTCGACCGCCATAACCTCCATGGCGTTGATCTGCTCTGTCACGCGCATGGTGCCGATGGTGGTCGCCATGGCGCTGCCGCTGCGCCCTGCCACCATGAGACCCGTGAGTACCGGGCCAAGCTCGCGCGTCAGCGTCAATGCGACGGTGGTTCCGACCATCGATTCCGCGCCGAACATTCGGAAGCCTTGGACCGATTGCAGCGAAAACACCGCACCAGCAAAAACGCCGGTGAGCATGACAATAAACAGCGAGCCTACACCGACATCCTCCATGGCGGTGAACAGCTCACGTGGACGGAACGGTGGTTTGAACGCAAACGCAGAGGCGGCGAACGCCAATTGCCCCATGCGACCGAGGTCTTCGAGCGCGTCGATGAAACGTTGGCCCAAGGCTTCGATGAGGCTGTACAGTCTATTCACGTACAACGACCTCCAAGATGCGCGTCACCCTGACGCAGGCCCAAACCCAGACGACGCGTACGCGGCCATACAAAGGGCGTTGCCACCTCAAGGCCCATGGGCAGATCGACTGCGCACAGGTTCAACGGACAATACGCCACGTGGTTCCAAGCGGCGATGATCGCATTGTTCCACTTATGTGTGCGGCCCTTCGGCGTTTGCATGCATCGTCACCTGGTCATTGCACAACGTTCAGCGCCAACCACGCTATGGGTAAATGCAAGAGATTGCAAAATATCGACGGATTTCTGACCTGCTTACGATGGCACAGAATCCCTAGGCAATGCAAAGAAATATAAGGGATAGCTTCATTCTGAGCCATCAGAAGTCTGGGTAAATGCGCAGCGCTGAAGGTTTTGGGCGACGGGCGATCGGCGTGGGGGACGTTCTCAATGAAAAAACCACCGTCGATGCGGTGGTTCATTGGCTGCGGACCATCTGGCGATGGGCTTTACCTAGAGAAGGTAAGGTTTACGCGCACGTTGAGCGGACTGGCGTCTTTTTCACGGACGATCTCAGCTCTTTCTAAGGTGCTGATGGTGCATTGCGTGAGGCTCCGATCGTTGGTGGCGTCGATCACCACGCCGGAGTTTGCGATATGTCCGGTTTCACTCAATGAGAACTCGATGACGAGCGCGCCGCGCATGGCAGAGTTTTGTCGTAGCGCCTGCATGTAGCAGACATGGACATCGGTTTCTGCGATCAGCTGCAGGACGGTGCCTTCGGTATGGCTGAGCGAGTGATCTCCGATGCTGGAGACGTTGGTGACGCGCACGCGCGGGGGCGCATCGTCCGCTGTGGTGTCGGTGGTATATTGTTCGCACGCAGCGCGTTCGTAACGATCGGTGACCGAATGGTGCAGAGGACGTCGATCGTCTGCATCATGCAAGGTGCCTTCGAGCAGCATGAACTCGACGGTGGGTAGATCTTGGTGCGTGCGGCAGATGGCGCGTTGCGGTGCTTCGCGTGCGGCCAATTGCACGTGCGCCTCTAGGTAGAGCTTCTCTTGTTCGTGTAAGGCGAGCATCTCTTCAGCATCTTCACGGTCGACGCGAAAGCTCAAAGAGGTGGGGGTGGTCCATGCCACCATCGCCTCGTTATCGAAAAGCGGGACCGTGGGAGGGAAATGCAGCACCAAAAGATCTTCGTGCTCCGAATCTTCGATCAATTCGAAGTCCTGCGCATCAAAACGCACGGTGTAGGTGCGTAAAAGCACACCACCGCGTTCCACCACATAATCTCTCGCTTCCATGAGCGAGGTGATGGTTTTGGCGCGGGTGTTCTTGCTTTTGGCACGTTTCGGATCGTTGGAATAATCCTCCGGCATCGCAAAAAGACGGCCGGAATCCTCGTGCATCGCCGCCGAAACATCCGCCACATTCGCAGACGCAGTGCCCGCTTGGAGCGTGGAGAAGCGACAGATGCGCTCCATATCCACCAGCGACTGAATCGGCGAAGCCATACTCACCCATGCCGGTACCAAGACCAACAAGAACGTAGCGGTGATGTAGAGGCTCCGAAGCATTTTGCGCTCGACTCCAAGTAGAGAGTATGTATGGACGGGCTAGAAACCTAGGGTCTCATAGCTCTGTGCGCCTGAACGAATAACCGTGATTGTCATGTCTTTATTCCGCAACCCCTATCATTATCCCCCGCTTATAGGCGGAATGCTCGGTGCCGTCCTCGCCGCCTTCGCCATCGAAGCGAGCGCCAAGGAAGCATCCCCGCAAACGACGGTGTGCGTCCCCGTCGATATCGACGAAACAGCGGCGCTGCAGCGTGACTACGCATTCCCCGTCGTACGCTGCATTGTGGCGAACCCAAAGGCGAACCATAACCAAAATCGCGAGAACGCGCAAAAAACCATGGTCCTCGCCCAAGTACAAGAGGATGTTCTGCTCCTTGAGGACGAAAACGAGCGCGATCAAAAGATCATCGCTTGGCTAGAGAGCGCCGATCTCGACTTTCCGTTCGATATCGAAAGCTTAGACGGTATGACCGACGTCGCGCGCTTTGTGCGATTCTACCTGACAGAAGCACGTGGACGCGTCGGCAGCTATTTCACCCGCGCAGGACGCTACCAAGATATGATCCGCAAAGAACTCGAGCGCCTCGACGCACCCGAAGATCTTTTGTGGGTGGTCGCCATCGAAAGCAATTTTAAATTCGAAGCCGTCTCGCACGCAGGTGCCGCCGGCCTCTGGCAATTTATGCCACGCACCGCACGCTCGCGTGGCATGATCGTCGACGGCCGCATCGACGAACGCCTCGACCCCGAAATCTCCACCACCAAAGCCATCGAATACCTGCTCTACCAGCGCGAACGCTTCGGTGCATGGCCGCTCGCACTCGCCGCATACAACGCCGGCAGCGGCCACGTCCGCAACGAGATCCAAACCTGGGGCGTCACCGAGCTCGACGCCATGGAGCGCTACGGCTCCGTCTACCAAAGCGCCCGATCCTACGCCGCAAAGATCATCGCCTTAGGTATCCTCGACCGTAACCGCGCATTCTTCGGCCTCGACGCCATCGTGCCCGACCCACCCATCGCATGGGAAAGCGTCCGCTTGGACGAAGGCGTCCGCCTGTCGCTCGTCGCCGATGCTGCAGGCGTAAACATCGCAGACCTCATCGAGCTCAACCCCGCACTCGTCGGCAAAGCCGTGCCCGATGGCGGCTGGGACCTCCGTCTCCCCCTCGGCACGTACCAAACCTTCGTCAATAACTTCGATCGCGTGGCGCGGCGCTACGGCAAAGAACACGTGTCAGTGACCGTGCGCTTTGGCGAAACCCTAGAAATGATCGCCGCACGTTACGATATCCCAGAGCGCGTGCTGCGTGCCGTCAACGGCTACGGCTATCGCGAGGCGGTGCCCTACGGCATCCAAATCGTCGTGCCCCAAGCGGCAGACAGTAAGCCCGTCGAGACGTCCTTCGAGGTCGAAGGCGATCCGATCACCGTCGTGGTCCCACCCAAAACCTACGAATACACCGATCGTCATCGTGTGTTCTACCAAGTGCACACCCAAGACAGCCTGCAAGATATCGCTGATTTCTTTGAAGTTTCCATCTACGAGCTCGCCGCATGGAACGAGCTCAGCCCGCAGTCGACCCTGTGGCAGGGCATGGTACTGCAAATCTACACAGAAAAGGAGCTCACGCCGGAACTCGCCGTCTATCGCACCGAAGATCAATGCAACGTGCTGCGCGTCGGCAGCGACGAATGGCAGGCTTGGCGGGACGAAAAACGCAAGACCGTCACCCGCACACGCCGCAGCGTCACCGTGCAAAAGGGCGATACGGTGCTAAAAATCGCCAAGCGCTACGGCGTCAAAGCGTCGGACATTGTGCGTTGGAACGGTTTAAGAGACAGCGGCCATATTGTGATCGGCCAGAAGCTCTATCTGTCGCCCAATCGCTGAATCCGACAGCCCGCATGCCTTGATGCGGACGCTCGGATCAGCTGATCGTTCCTGGTCTTGATGTTCGGGTGTTGCGTGAATTCGCGTCGCTTCCGCTTTCGAGGGCGGGAGCGTTACTGGCGGCCGCTGATCCCGCCACCGAGTTTGAGTCCGCTCGGCTTGGGGGGTGCGCTCGACGAGGATTTTTTGGCCCCGGAGCGGCGTGCGGGCGCTGCGGCTTCGATTTTGGCTTCTTCTTCGGGTTTGAGCAGGACGGCGACTTGGTGTTGTGCTTCGTCGGCGTTGAGCGAATCGATGGTGGGCTCAATGATATTGTATGCGGTTTCGTTGTCGACGTAGTCACGTGTGACTTCTTGGTAGACAAAGAATCCGCCTACGGCGAGTGCACCGACGACGAGCGCGGCGATGAGGGGAACCAAGACGTTGGATTTTTGTTCTGGTTCTTGGACAACGGGCGCGGGTGCAGCGACGACTTTTTCTTCGGGTTCGTCGACGTCTTTCATGGCGCGTTCGGCCATGCTGCGTCGCTCTGCGGCTTCGCGTCGGCGTTGCTCTTCTTCGGCGATGCGTCGGTCGGCTTCTTCTTGTCGGCGTCGGCGCTCTTCTTCTTCTTTACGTTTTTGTTCTTCTTCGCGTTGGCGTCGTGCTTCGGCGAGTCGTTCTTCTTCTAGGCGCGCCTGTTCTTCGGTATCTTCGATGATATCATCTAAGAAATCGAGGGCTTGGGTTGCTTGGCGTTTCTTCGTGGCCATGGTGTTTACTCACGGAGAGGATCGCGCATGCTCGCGCGTAGGTTCAATTGGTGTGCGGCATCGGCGCAGAGCGTGCGTCGGATGGCGTCGTTAGAATTGCAGGTCGCGGCTATTATACGCGTCCTCGCACAATTCTCCAGAGGTGCATGATGCCAAATAAGAACGCAAGCGTATAGAAGATCAGTGCTGCGGGACTCATGCCCAGGATGCGGTGTGGGCCAAGTTCCCATGAAAAGGTGGCAATGGCGGCAAACCCGATGGTCATAAGTGCGCTTGAGAGCAGGCGGGCGTCGTCTTGTTGTGCGCGCCGCATTTTCGAAAGCTCAGGCGATTGAACGCGGATGGTGAGCGCGCCGCGGGCGGTGTCTTCGAGGAGTTGGGCGACGGTGCCTGGCACATCGCGTAAAAAGTGCGTGATGGTCGAGGCGACGCTGATCCCTTCGCGCAGGATGCGGGTGGGCGAATAGCGCTCGAGCAGCATTTCACGCACAAAGGGCGTGGCTTCTTCTACAAAGTTGATATCGGGCGCAAGGGATTTGCCCATGCCTTCGACGGTCATCAGCGCTTTAAAGACCATGGTATAGGTCGGCGGCATTTGGATGCGGTGGTCGATGGCGCCGCGCACGATATCTGAGAAGAAGGCGCCCACGTCGATGTCGCTGATATTCTTTTCACCGATGTGGGTTTCCATGAGCGCAACCACGTCGTCTTCGAACTGCTGGTAGTTGTAGCGCTGGCCTGGGATTTTAATGCCGATATCGTAGAAGACGCGTGCGATGAGGGCGTAGTCTTTGCGGCTGATGCCGATGAGGATATCGAGGATATTATGGCGTTGGCGTTCGGTGAGTTTGCCGACGAGTCCAAAGTCGATGAGGCCGATGGTGCCGTCGGGTTGGATCAGCACGTTTCCTGGGTGGAGATCTCCGTGGAAGTATCCGTCTTCGAAGATCATCTTCAGCAGGATGCGCATCATCACGGGCGCGATATCTTGCACGTCTGCGTGGACGTGTGGTCCGGCTTCGGTGGCTTTATAGCCGCGGATATAGGTCATGGTCAGGACGCGTTGTGTGGAGAAATCTCCGTACACACGCGGGATGACCACGCCTGGGAAGTCTTCGAAGTTTTCGCGGAATCTGCGGATGTGGTTCGCTTCGTGGTGGAAGTCGAGTTCTAGGCTGAGGGCGCGATCGAATTCGCGCACGATGCCCACTGGATCCATGAGTTCCAGTTCCGGCATGATGCCTAGGAGGCGCGCGGCAATAAAGTGTAAGATGTGGATATCGCTGCGGATTTGCGGAACGATATTCGGGCGTTGGATCTTGACGACGACTTCGCGTCCGTTGGGCAGGATGGCCCTGTGGACTTGGGCGATGGAGGCGGAGGCGAGCGCTTCGGTTTCGATGGACTGGAAGACTTCGAGCGGCGGCTTACCGAGCTCTTTGGTGAGCACTTTTTCGGCCTCGGTCCACGGCATGGGTGGAACGGCGTCTTGCAGGTTTTGCAGTGCTTCGATGATATCGGGTGGGACGATATCGTGGCGTGTGGAGAGGATTTGCCCGAATTTGATGAAGGTAGGGCCGAGTTCTTCAAAGACGCGTAGGACGCGTTGACCACGGTCTGGGCGGGTCATTTCGCGCAGCGTTTCGGTCGCGTCGATGCTTGTGGGCTTTTTATCGGGCTTGGTTAAAAGTGCACCGAGCGCCCCAAAACCGTGCCTGCCGAGTACGGCAGAAATCTCACGCGCGCGACCGAGGTCTTTCAGGGTGGTGCGCACGCCTTTGACACCGCCTAGGAGGCGATAGGCAAAAGAGGGTTTGGTGTCATCGGACTCTTGCACGGAACCTCCTGAAATCGCTGGTGGTTACGCTTGCTGCGCGCGGGCGCGCGCGGCCGTGAGATCGATCAGCTACGTTTGGAACGCCAGCCGTCGCGCAATAGAACTTCGAATAAGCTTAATATATCTGGTTGATTCCAGTCTAATGCACCTTGCACGCGGCCGATCACTTGTCCATCAGGGTCGACGATCCAGGTCTCTGGGATCAGACGTGAGCCGTAGCGTGCGGAGAGGCTGCCATCGGCATCATGCGCGATCACAAAGTCGTCGGGCGTGATGCCTTGCTCCACCAAGAAGGGGCTGATCTTTTCGGGTTCGCTGTCGATGGAGATGGCGAGGAGCCTCAAACTCGAAGGCGGAAAGTGCCGCGCAAATTCGCGCATGGACGGCATTTCATCGCGGCAGGGTTCACACCAAGTGGCCCAGAAGTTCACCAGCACCCATTGGCCTTTAAACTGGTCTAAGGTGATGGTTTCGCCGTTGAGTCCAGCGAGTTCAAAGGGGATGGCGGCGCCCGTACGCGCTTCGATCTTCAGTTCCGAAAAGGCGCGATGCACGCGCGGATCGTATTGCCGCGTAGGCACAACAAGAACCAATGCGGCTGCGCTGATGAGGGCAGCGAGCAGAATCAGGGGTTTGATCGCGCGTGGCATGGATATTCGGAGGGCAAGGGGAAGGGGGATCAGCGCTCAAGTTGCTCGAGTCGGAATTGCATGTCGGTCTCTAGGGTATCGAGCGCCTCGCGGAGTTCATTGTGATTGAATTCTGCGGCGTCAAGCTGTCCTTGGAGCGCGCTGATCTTTTGCTCCACCTCGTCGACACGTACGCCAAGGGTGGCGCTCGACGATCCGAGCATCTTGCGCGCTTCCTCTAGGGTTTCGCGCAGGGAGGCGACTTGCTTGTCGGCTTGGGAAACAAGTTCGGTGAGTTCATCGCGCGTGCGCGCAAAGGTCGACATGAACTCCGCTTGCTGTTCTTCGACTTTGAGCACGCGCTGTTCCATCTGCTTGCCGCTCGAAGACAGGTAACAACCAGTATTCAGCGCAAGGCCAGCAGAAATTCCAAGCACGAGCAGGGCAGATTTCTTGGTCAACGATCGAGATCGCGTACGATTCATGGGCGGTGTTCTTTGATAAGGGATTGGATGTGCGCGCGGATGGCGCCTTCGGATTGGATATCAGAGAAAGCCTTGCCGTTGATAAACACGGACGGCGTGCCACGGATGCCGGCGTCTTGGCCCTGTTGTTGTTGTGCACGCACGGCAGCGTAGGTGTCAGGATTCTCCATATCTTTCTGAAATTGCTTAAGATCTAGGCCAAGTTCCTGCGCCCATGTGCGGAGCAGAGGAATGGCGTCCATGGACCGGCTGAGCGTTTGTTGCTCTTGGAAGATGCGGTCGTGGTAGGGCCAGAATTTCCCTTGCTGGTGTGCCGCGTGTGCCGCGATTGCTGCATCGGTGGCGTTGCCATGGCTTGGGAGCGGATAGTGCAGAAAATATACGCGCAGCGTATCGGGAAACTGTTCGAGCAGGCGATCGGTGATCTGTGCCATCCGCTTACAATAAGGACATTCAAAATCCGCAAAGACCACCAAGGTGACCTTGGGGGTTTCTGCGCCTTGGTAGGGAAGGTTTTCTAGGGCGAAGGTGTGGCTCGTTTGAACCTGCTTGAGTCCGTCGGCGATCGCTTTCGAAAGCGCGGGGTCGCTTTGGCGGCGCTGCACCCCACGGAAGAGGATGCGGCCGGCTTCGCGCGCTAGATCGCAGCGTGCGTTCGCGTCTTCAAAACACGCGGCCAAGCTGTCTGTGGCGTGGGGACATGGACACAGTTCACCCTCTGCGACACGCGTAAATTGCGCTTGTTGTTGTGCGTTGAGATCGCGCATAGGGAAGGCCGAAAACCTGGCTTCGATGCCCTGTTTTTCTGCAGAGGTTTTAGGCTGCGCAGATCGCGTCGCCTCCGCCTTCGAAGACGCGAGCGCCGCGGAGCTCGCACCCAGCCCAAGCACAAAACACATCAGGGCGGCGGCGGGGCGTAAAAGAGGAAGCAATCGCAGAGAAAATGTGCGCACAGGCATCAGAGATCACACAACTTGGCAGAAAACAGAAACGCGCTCAGAGGGTACTTTACCTACCCCAGAATGGAAATAGCTTTCGAAGGCTGAAGCGCCGCGAACCGCACGGACCCCAAAGAGGCCCACGCTGCGCCTGCCGCCGGCCATTCAACGCGACGCGGCGTCGTAAGCAGCGAAGCTTTGACGCGACGCGAACGCTGGGCTAAACGGGCGCGAAAGGTTGAAACACTAGGGGTGGTGCGATTCTTCCTTTGACCCGTCACAGCGAGCATCTTTGTCGTAAAACTAGATTCTCGCGTGGATAAGGGACTAAGATAAAATAGAATCCGCGTGGATTCTTGGGAATTTTGTACGCAGAATCGAAATTCTGTGTATGTTCTGTGCCATTGTGCGGCAATTCTTGTCGCGCACATGCCCATGACCCATAAAAATCCTTGTGAGACGGTACTTGCAAGAGCGCGTTTGCGGATCTCACCCTCGCGATACGGGGCGAAGATCCTTGCGTACACAAACGCGTTTGAGGACCGGCACCATGGATGCGTCATGATGGACATGCAGAAGTCAGACAGCGTACAAACGATCCAATGGGCCGACAACGCGCGGAACAATTAGGGCTGATTATGCTTGGTTATCGAGATCCTGAAGTCGTGGAAAGAATCCGTCAGCTCGATATTTCCTTCAATGACGAAGGATATGATCGATTTGGCATTTCACGCGAACATTTGATTCGTTTTGTGAGCGCGCTCAAACCCATCTATAAGCACTATTTAAGGGTGACGGCGTTTGGTGTGCACAACGTCCCCGACGAGGGCGGCGCCATCTTGGTAGGCAACCACTCCGGCGGCTATGCCTTTGATGCCGCCATGGTGCTATGCTCCATGATCCTAGAAGATCGTGCGCCGCGCTTGGCGCACGGGATGGCGGATAAATTTCTATCGCGCTGGCCCTTTGCCAATACCATCCTCTCGCGCGTGGGACAGTTCCACGGCCTGCCAGAACACGCGGCGCGCCTGCTGAACGATGAGCGCCTGTTGATGGTCTTTCCCGAGGGCGCACGCGGCACCGGCAAGCTCTATAAAGATCGATACGAGCTCGTGCGTTTTGGCACCGGCTTTATGCGGCTTGCACTCAAAACCGGCAAACCCATCATCCCCTTCGCCTTTGTTGGGGCAGAGGAAGCGTACCCCACCGTGTTGCACCTGCGCGGCATCGCGCGCCTAGTCGGCGCGCCCTACGTGCCCATCGCACCGCAGATCCTGCCCGTGCCACTGCCACTCGCCTGCCAGCTCTACGTGGGCGAACCCATGCATTTTGAAGGCACCGGCGATGAGCCCGACGAACTGGTGCTCGAAATGGTCGCCCGCGTGCGCAACATTATCCAGCGCATGGTCGACCAAGGCGTGGCCGCACGCCCCACAGATTTTATGATCCGGAAAATGCCCGGTGTCGATGAACCACTGACAAGAGGCTGAACATGAAGGTGTTGATCACAGGGATCAGTGGAACCATCGGACGCGGCGTTGCACGCCGCTTGCTCCTGCGTGACTACGAAGTCATCGGCATCGATCGCCGCCCATGGCCCGATCCACCCGTCGGCGTCCAAGCCTTCGCCGAGGACGTGCGCAAACGTCCGGCAGAAGAGATCTTCCGCCAGCACCGACCCGACGTGGTCGTCCACTTGGCCACCAGCGCCAGCGTCAGCCGCTCGCGCGATGAACGCATGCGCGCGAACCTGAACGGTACCAAGAGCGTCGTCGACGCCTCCGCACGCCACGGCGTCAAACAGTTCGTCTTTGTTGGACGCCACACCATCTATGGTGCCTCAGACAGTAGCCCCCTCTACCACCGCGAGGACGATCCACCCCTTGGCGGCGCCATGTTCCCCGAGCTCGCGGACCTCGTCGCGGCCGATCTCTACGCAGGCTCTGCTCTCTGGCGTTATCCCGACATGGACACCGCCGTCCTCCGCTGTGTCTACACTCTTGGGCCCTCGCGCCAAGGCACCCTCAGCCGCTTTCTTTCGAAATCGCGGACGCCGATGGTGCTCGGTTTCGACCCCTTATTCCACTTCATGCACGAGTTCGACGTCGAAGAAGCGATCGTCGCCGCCGTGGAACACAAAATCCGCGGTGTCTACAACGTGGCCGGCCCGCAGCCGCTGCCGCTGTCGGTGGTCGCCGAACGCGCAGGCTCCAAGCCCGTGCCCCTGATCGAACCGCTCTTTCGCCACGTGCAGGGCCGTTATGGCTTTTCGTCGCTTTCAGAACACGCTACACGCCACCTGAAGTACCCGATCGTGCTCGACGATACCGCCTTCAGACAAGCGACCGGTTTTGAGCACGCCTACGATGAAATGCAAACCATCGACGGGTTTCGCTGGACCAAAACGCGCAGCTAACGCGCAGGTCCTCCCACTCCCTTGCACGTATTTCTACCATGGCAAAACGTATCAAAGCACCCATCGGTGTGCGTTTCTGTGACACCGACATGATCGGCCACGTCAACAACTGCGCGATCGCAGAATACGCCGAATACGGACGCGTGACCTTCTTCCGCGCCATGCCGCGCTCCGCCAACGAACTCATCCTGGTCAACCTGAACATCGACTTCAAAGCGCAAATGCACCTCGATGACGAGGTCTGGGTAGAAACCTGGATCGAATCCATCGGCAATTCCAGCATTACGCTCGTCCAAGACATCACCGCCAACGGAAAGATCGCCGCACAAACACGCGCCGTTGCCGTCACCTTCGACTACGAAGCGAACCAACCCGTGCGTGTGTCCGACGACCTGCGCGCACACCTGGCGCCTTACGTGGCCGCCGCCACGCCCTAACACGGTCGCCAATCCGCCGGCGACGCGTACGTTTGGAGATGGACCCATGCCCACGACCCATGCCTCAAACCATCCCATCCACTGGGTCGTCATCGCCAATCGCACCGCCGCCGCAGGTCGCGTCAAACGCCGCTGGAAACACGTGCAGCGCGCGCTCGATGCCCACCTGACAAGCTACGAGCTGCGCTTTACCGAGCGCCCACAACACGCCACCCAACTCGCCGCCGAATACGCCAAAAACGGCCAACAACACTTCATCGCCGTCGGTGGCGACGGCACCATGCACGAAGTCCTCACAGGCATCCTCCGCGCCACACCACCCAACGGTCAAACCACGCTCGGCGTGGTCCCCATGGGCACCGGCGGCGACTTTAAACGCCTGCTCAAAAACGCGAATTCTATCGACGATGCCGTCCAAGCCATCGCCAAAAATAACGCCCGCGCCGTCGATGTCGGACGCGTGCGCTTTATCAACCACCAAGGCGAACAAGAAACGCGTACCTTCCTGAACAGCACCAGTTTCGGACTCGGCGGACTCGTCGACAAATACGTCAACGAAACGCCCAAATTCCTCGGCGGAAAAATCTCCTTCCACCTCGCCACGCTGCGCGCGCTCGCCAACTACAAAAATACCCTCGTGCACCTGACCATCGACGGCCAAGACGCCGGCGAACACGAGATCACCAACGTTTTTGTGACCAACGGTCGCTTCACCGGTGGCGGCATGCTGGTCGGCCCCGATTCCAAACTCAACGACGGCCGTTTCGAAGTCTCCCTCATCCCCAACCTGGGCGTGTTCTGGATGATGCGTAACATTCGAAAGCTATACGATGGAAGCTACCGCCAGCTCCCCCGTGTCAAACTGTGGCAAGCCAAAGAAGTGCACGCCATCCATCAAAACGAACACATGGGACTGCTCGACGTCGACGGCGAACACGTAGGAAAACTCGACGCCACCATCGATATGCTGCCAGGCGCCATCCGTATCCCCAACCTGCAAGACGACCTGTTTATCGTCTGACCTTCCCCCCCCCCCCC
>Ga0209487_1000027_pt1 | contig 152723 bp, 133 predicted proteins | sample Poulit2012_FD_187524 | JGI IMG/M metagenome (GOLD analysis project Ga0209487, IMG submission 187524) | Agricultural soil microbial communities from Georgia to study Nitrogen management - Poultry litter 2012 (SPAdes) (version 2) | ecosystem: Environmental > Terrestrial > Soil > Agricultural...
CCTCTGCCGCTTCTTCTGTAGCGTGATAGCTCACCTCCACGTTTTGCTCGTCATTGATGATGTACTGATCTTGAGTGCTCAGGTCAAAAATTCCGAAGCCGTCATTGTTTTCATCACAAACCGTATAAGGCTCTAAATCTTCTGCAGGAGTGGGAGTTGGAACAGGATTGACTACCAAAGTTAAAGTAACTGTGGTTGAGCATCCCCATTCGTTGGTCACTCTGGCTACAATGGTTTGAGCGTTTTCGATATTGGCATAAGCAGTAGGATCTGCAATAGGCAAATCATTTTCTTCATCTTCAGGGGTTTCATACCAGCTGATGCTCAAAGAGTTGTCTCCGCCTTTGATTTCTTCGTGTTTAACTGTTAAATTGAAAATGCTGGTTTCATCATTGGTGCTGCCGCTTTCAAGATCATCACAAAGTTCTAAAGGATCTGGCTGAACGGCTTGAGGAATGGGATGAACTATAAGTTCTACCGAAATTATATCATAACATCCGGGCCCATCGGGAGATTCTACGCGAACCCAGATGGTTTGTCCTTCAGGATTTAAATTGGTAAAAGTGCCCGGATTGGGAATGACATTTTCATTTTCGATTGCATCTTCTTCACTTAAGTGATAGCTGATGTCGTAATTGGCAGGATCTTCTGCAGGATTCTGGAAAATCTGATCGTTGATAACAGTCAGATCGAAAGTGGCCAGTCCTTCTCCGTCATTGATTTCACACAGTTCGATAGGATCAATTTCCCATAAAAGCTGAGGAGAGTTATGAACTTCAAGAGTGAGCTCGGTGAAGAGTTCACAACCATTTTCCTGAACCACACGCACATAAACCACTTGTGTGAAAGGGTTGATGTTGGCATAAGGGCTTTGAATGGGGTTGACACCATTGATCGCATCAAGCTCTGTCAGGTGATAAGTCACTTCCATAGTATCATCGCCCAGGGTGATTTCTTCATCTTTTAAGGTTAAATCGAAATCAGGAGAAAATCCGTCATTATCGGTGTCACAAACCTGTAAAGGAGTTGGATTATGATTGATCGGATCGGCTTCTGTGCCTTCAATGTCAAAACTTCCTATTTCAAAACAATCTTCCACATCGGCATTGGGTTCAATTCGCACCCAGATGGTCTGAAGTTCAGGAGAAGTTATATAAGCGGAAGGGTTTTCGATAAAAGTATCTGCTCCGTCAATAGCATCATCTTGATTGGTGTAATAAAAAATGACATATTCTAAAGGAGATTGTCCGTCTAAAATAGGGTTGGTGTTTTGAGTGAGGTTGTATTCAACTTCGGTCATGGTTTCATCGTAACACACATGAATGGTCGGCAAATCTTCTCCTATACGAACGGAGGTGGTGTCTAAGTTGAAGCTGGTCAGGTTAAAACATTCAGGGTGTTCTGCATTTTCTATTCTTACCCAAATGGTTTGTGTGCCTTCCTGAGCTAAGTAATTTTCCGGATTTTGGATTTCACTGCTGTTGTTGGCAGCTTGATTTTCTGTTTCAAAGAACCGGATGTTGAATTCTTCAGGATCCTGATCGTCCAGGACCTGATCGATGGTTTGGGTGAGGTCGTAGATGAGGTCGGTATCGCCAAGAGCGCAAAGAAGCAAGTCCTGAGGCTGGTTAGCAATTCCTGAAGGCAAAGCTTCAATAGTAAAACTGCCCAGATCAAAGCACTCACTATTTTCATCGGCATCTTCTAAACGAACATAAATAACCTGAGGATTTTCAGTATTTGTAAAGCTTCCGGGATTCTCTATCGGGCTGTTTCCGTTTTGAGCATCTTCTTCTGAAGTATAGTATTCAACCAGGAAATCCCCAATTTCTAAACCATTAAAAGCCAGGTTCTGATTTTGAGTTAAATCAAAATTAGTAAATCCGCTTCCATCCTCATCACATTGTTCTAAATCATCCATTTCACCAACACTAAATTGGCAGACACGGAAAGAAGTTATTCCAAAGCAACCATCAAAACCATCCTGTTCAAGATCAACATTTACATTTTGAACTCTGGCAAAAATTTCTGTACAACCAAAAGGCTCCATGATATAATTTTCAGGATCTTCAATTGGATTTATTCCATTTTCCGCATCTTCTTCTGAAAGGAAATAAGTAACTGAAAATTCTTCCGGATCCTGATCTCCAAGAATTTCCTCATCCTGTTGTGTCAAATCTATAGGATTATCATGTCCGGTTTCACATAAACCATCTATTTCATTGGCTTCACCGGCAGAAAAAATACCAATTTCAAAAGTAAAGATTACATCACAATCTATATTTTGTTTCTTTAGAACACCGATGATTTCTTGTGGATTTTCTATATTGGTATAAGCTTCCGGGTTTGCAATGGGATTATCATTTGCTAAATCATCTGAGGAAGCATAATAAAAAGCTTCAAATTCATCAGGATTTTCATTTTCCAGAAGAAGATTTAATCCATTAATAGTTAAATCAAATTCTGCTGAACCCACATTTTCATAATCACACAAATAAATATCTTCAATCAAATCTTCATCGATTTCTCCTCCGGTTTGTTGTGCGACACATACCGTTGATTCAGCTTCAACTGTTTCTCCATTACAATTTTCATAAGTAACCAAAGCAGTATAACAACCCGGTCCTACTTCAATAGAATCATCAGTAGAAATTTCATCTCCATTTTCATCCAACCAAACAAATTCGTAATTTGGCTCACCTGAAGGGGTAAATCTCCAGGCTTCGTTATGTGCTGACCATGTACCTCCATTTCTACCCGGAGGAGCATATCCTATTGTTCGAGAATCATTCTGAATTCCAATAATTCCTACTCCGTCATTCCAACTTGTACAAGCAGTTCTATCTTGAACATATACTTCAATTGCATTTGTTACCTCATAAATTACCATTTGATAAGTTTGAGGTCCGACTCCTGAACCACAACTAAATTGACCTAAACGATACATATTAAATACCAGAGTCCGACACGGAGACTCTCCTATTAATTGATAATTAATTTCCCAATCATCAAAATAATTATCACTCGGATAAGTATCCTGCAGGACACCAAAAATAGAGTTTGCTGTCATTGCCGGACCAGCTGTACCCGGAACAGCAGCATTAGCATTTAAACTCCAAGGCGCATTAGTATAATTAGTAGAAGACCAATCATCGGGTGAAGGAGTATATAAGCCTCCAGGCACATGTCCTGCTACACTAAAAGAGATAGCTCCATTTGTATTAATTATAGCTTTATCATAAGCTGTATCAAAAAAACAAAAATCAAAGCCTAAATTAATTAAGGGTGACCAGGCATCATCAATATTCATTGAAATTGAACCCGAACCTCCTTCAAAAGGAAAAGGCGGATTAAATGGAATTGATTCTACAATATATTGATCGCTTGTTCCGGTTTTTAAATAATCGGCTGTCAAAACAGTAGTTTCCATATTACATGGAATTACCCAATTCCCGTTAATATCCACGTGTTCCCCCTCTATTTGAGCATTAGGACAACCCGGCCCCGGCTCATCTTCGTTGAAGACTACATGAACTATAAAACTATATACATACACACAATCATCCTGATCGGTTATTGTTACAGTAACAGTATAGGTTCCTAAAGTATGATAAGCATAACTTACGGTTTGACCTGTTGCCTCTCCTCCATCTCCAAAATCCCAATGCCAGGTAGCGCCATCATCAGTTACATCAAAAATAGAACCATCTACAAAAGTAACCTGATCATTCCAATACACATAGTTTTCCGTTTGTGATAATTCTTGATTTTCACGAGGGGTTAAATTTCCTAAATTCAAATCAACCGTTTGACAATGCTCTACACAAGAAATATCTGCTCCCCAGCCGGCTAAAGGAGCAAACGCTCCATCTGTATCAAAAACAAAAGTCAGACATCCGGAAGAGTTTGCATCTCCGGCAATGATAACACCGGGATTATTGGTTCCTGTATAAGTACCTATTAGCGGGGCATCATCAGAATCGCCATCATAAACATGTAAAAAATCAGCCCCGTTAGCCAAAGTAAAAGCATAATCACTAAAATCCATTTTAATCCGCATATCCGGATCATCGGGACAAATAGTAATAATGTCATCTACGGGCGGGCTGCTTACAGGACCATAAGGACCATCAGGCCCTCCTTTATCAAAAAATCGCCCATCACAGGTTTCCAGATAATCTGTTTCATCTATATTCACGTCCTGTGCATGAGAGATTACAGGAAATAAAAATATTATTAACAGGAATATATAAGAGTAGTTACGCTTCATCATTTCTTTATTCTTGACGCAATTGATTAATCACCTCGGGAGAAAAAGGTTTTACTTTCAGATAAAAATGCGTTCCCGATATGTGAATATGTTGGATTGTTTTTGTATTGGTAAAATCTATTTTATAATAAAAGGGATTGAAATTCTTTGGATTGAAGGGTTGTGCAACAGCCGGAGCCGCAACATAACCCAATTCACCTATTGAAGTTAGCTGCAGAAAAGATTGAGGGATTTCTTCCTCAGGATTTCTATCAACAATCTCCAAACGATTGACAAAAAAATCTTTCAAAAGAAGCTTTCTTATTTCGTTATTAAATACTAAATCTTCTGCTCGGTCTCCATAAGCTTGTTGAATAAATAATTCAAAATTGGAGGCTTCAGGAGTATAGTATTTTTCTTTATAATCTTCGGTTTCCTGCGCGAACATTCCGAAACTCAAAAAAAACAAGATTACCGGAATGCATAAAAACTTCCACATAAAATTTTTTAATTTTTTTAGCTTAAAATGCTATTAATTTTGTTGGTGTCGAATATACAAAAAACGGTTAAAAGTCATAGTGGGATAAAGTTAATATTTAATCCGCACGTTTTTTAGGATGGTTTCATGGAAGCCCAAACTTCCTATAAAACATTCCCCGGCAACTTTAACAGTTGAATCCTTATTATAACGAGGTTTTTTTTCTTTAATTGTTTTTTAAAGTTTTAAAAAAAATCATCCTCTTAAAACACGATTTTCTCAAAACAAAAAAAGTTGCAAAAAGAAGAAAATTCCCCAATTGCAACTTTCAAAAAATTATAATAAATATCTTTTTATAAAGCCTGATCTTTCTTTAAGATGACGAAATAGTCTGTATCGTACATTTTGTAATAAGAATCTTGTTTTTGATTGTAATAATCCAGTTTATAATTAAAAGGATTAAAATCTTTAGGATCAAAATTTTCCTGATCTACTAATTCATTATTATAAGCAAGCTCTTCTAAATTGATATAATGAGAAGGATTCTGATCTAATTTAGAAATGGTAATTCTGTTTTTGATTATATTTTCAAAAAAGGTCTGGTTGGCCGGTCCTATTTGTTCTAATGCATCTTGTCCATACACTTGTTGAGCCAGATTTTCCAGATCGGAAGCTTTAAGTTTTATTTGCTCTCCCTTCATCTCCTGGGCAGTACCCGAAAGAGAAAACAAAAAGAATGTAAAGAATATAAAAATGTAATGGTTCAATTTCATTTTGATGGATTTAAAATAGAAGTTAATAATTATGATTTAATGTTTTGTTAAGGTCGAAAATACAAATTTTTATGAAATAAATATATTTCAGCTGGGTTTTTTTCACAATAACTTTATGGCTTCTTCTTTAATCCATCCGCGGGATTCGTCGGCCAGTGCTATATGAGCAAATCCATTAAAGTTGTCGAGCACCTGAACTTTTGTTCCTTCATGTAATTTAAAAGCTTGGCCGGAGTTTGGATTGGGCTCAGCATAAACTTCAACTTCAGGAGAAAAAACAATAGCAAAAGAACTGCTTTGGTGAATTTTAAACTGCTGATAAGCAAAAAATACGGCAATTATAATAGAGAGAAAACTCAATAAACCCAAAGAAAAAAACACTCTTTTAATTCCTGATTTTTTTGAGAAATAATAAACTGAACCAAAAATCAGGAAAAGAACAGAAAAACCAATTCCCAGCTTCGCCCAGGTATCATAACTAAAAAAGGAAAAAAGATTTTCCACAAAAGCTGACCATCCGGTTTTTGAAGTTTCTTCTATATAATCTAAAGTCTTTTCTCTGGCAAACATTAAGTTGTTTTGAACATCTTTATCGTTGGGAGCCAATTGAAGGGCTTTGTTGTAATAATAAATGCTCGGTCCTATTTCATCCAGTTTAAAATAAGCATTAGCCAGATTAAAATAGACTTCGGCAGAAGTTTTTCCCTGAGCTAAAATCTCTTCATAATTTTTTATGGCAGCATCATAATTGGCTTCTGCATAATATTGAGTAGCCTGATCAAACAGATTTTTGGGTTGAGCAAATACAGATCCTGCCATCCACAACAAAATGATATAAAGAAAGGTTTTTTTCATCATTATGAAGCTTTTAATTGTTTATCTGTTTCAGAAATAATTTCCACTGCTTTTTCATAATCAGCCTGCATGTTTATTTGAGAGGAAGGCGTATATCTTGCTAATTCACAGGTTTCCAATAATCCTACAAAAGCTGAACTCGTATCAGGATTTACATTTTTTGTCTGCAAAACCTCTAAAATTCTTGTTTTTGAAATTTCTGAAGCCGGCATTTTCAATTTTGCTTTTAAATAATTATGCAACGCACGTTCCAGGACTTCATAAAAAGCAGATTGGTTTCCAATTTCCTTTTTAGCTTCCGATAAATATTGGCGCGCCAGACGATCTGCTTGTTTAATTTTTCCTGTTTTAAAATCTGCGGCTTTTTCCTGATATTTTTTTCCAACTACAATTACAACAGGAAGCAATACCACAGGAAAAACAAGTAAAGTCCAGAAAAGACCACTTTTAAAAAAGCCGGATGAATCAATATTGTGCAGATGTGTTCTGAGTTTGATATATCTGAATTGTTTTCCTGCAGAAACCGGCTGACGATTAATGACTTGTTCAGAAGAAGCAGCACTTTCTGAAGAGGCTATACCGGAAGAAGCTCTCCCTTCTACTTCTATCTCCAGACTTTCAGATCGTATGGTTTTATAAGTTCCTGTTTCCGGATCAAAATAAGAGAAAGAAACAGGGTCTATTTGGAATTTTCCCGGGGAATTGGGTATTAAAGTATAAGTATCTGTTATTCTTCCTCTTGATCCGGCTAAACTTGTATTTATATTTTCAGAATTTTCCGGATTATAGGTTTCAAAAGCTCTGGGAACTTTCAAACCCGGAAGCTGAAAAAGTTTTAAATTTCCGGTTCCTGAAACAATTACCTGAACATCCAAAGACTCATCTGTTTCCAAAAAATCTTTTGAAGTTTTAGTTTCAATATTGAATTTACCTACTGCTCCACTAAAATCAGATGGTCTATTTTCTTCAGGCAGGGGTTTGACTTGTATGGTCTGACTTTGAGAGGCTATGGTTCGTTCTTCACTATTATACATTCTTCTCCCAAAAATATCTCTTCTGCTGGAAGGAACATCCACGGATATATTCAAAGTTAAAGGTTCAATCACCAGTTCACCTGATTTTTGCGGGTATAAAACCGTTCTTTTTAAAACCACATAACGGTAGTTTTTATCTCCCTTATAACTTCCATACTTAATATCAAAATCTTGAGGAAGATCGTGACTCCAGAAATTGGAAAACCTCGGAATATCGGCAAATCCCCAATTGCTGATGGCTGCATCAGGACTTACATATAATTTATAAGTGATATTAATGGCTTCATTAAGATAAGGCGTGGTTTTAGAAACCTCAGCAACCAGATGAATTCCTTCGGTTACATTTCTTATAGGTTGATCATCTCCGTCTTTAGGCTCATCAACTGCAGCAGTTACTTCCACTTTAAAAGGACTGGTTTTATAAACTTGTCCTTTGATAGTTACTTCAGCTTGTCCGATTTCAAAGGTTCCTCTTTTTGTAGGACTTAAATAGAAAGTATAAGTTTTTTTAAACTTACTGACTCCATTGATCCAGCTTTGACTAATAGATTGAACGGGACCTGCATTGATTTTAAAATCCTTAAAATCGGGCGGAACAAATTCGTCTCCGTTCTCATTCATTTCGAAAGTAACTTTTAGTTGTTCGTTTAAAGCAACTTTGTCTTTTCCGGGTTTAGCGGTAAATTCAACCTGCCCGAATGCCAAAGTCGACATCATAAACAACAAAACCAATACATAAATCTCTCTTGTCATTTACCAGTCTTTTTGATTAGGTTTAGGTGGAATTTGTTCTCCTTTCTTTTCATGTAATTTTTTCTGCACTTCTTTTTCAAGATTATCAGCTGCTCTTAAAAGATTTTCAGCCTGATCATCTGACATATTGTCGTCTTGATTTTGATCCTGCTGATCATCCTGCTGGTCTCCCTCCTGCTCATCCTGCTCATCCTGCTCACCTTGCTCCGGCTCTGCTTCCTCCTCATTATCGTCTTGTCCTGAAGGCTGCTGATCTTGCTGATCTTCATTTTCACCTTCCTCATCATCCGGCTCTTGCTCTTGTTGCTGATCCTGACTTTCCTTATTGTCTCTGGTGTTTTGATCATCCTGCTCCTGTTCCTGATCCTGATCGTTATCCTGATCTTGTTCAGGATTTTTCTCCAGCATATCCTGAGCAATCGCTAAATTATATCTGGTTTCATCATCTGTGGGGTCATTTCTTAAAGCATCTTTATAAGCTCTTACTGCCTGAGCATAATCTTTCTGAGCCATATAAGCATTTCCTAAATTATGAAAAGCTTTATGACGAAGTTCTTTAGAGGAAGCATTTTTAGCAGTTCTCAGCAAATAACTCATAGATTCCATTTCCATTTCTTTGTCCCCATACAAATGCCCGAAATTATAACTGGCTTCTGCATTTTTATTGTCTTTTGACAAAGCTTTTCTATAATCTGCTTCTGCCTGAATAAAATCATCTTGTTTTTTAGCTCTTTCCGCTTTGCGAACCAAAGAACGTGCTTTTCTTAATTCTTTATCAGATTGTTGCTGAGCTTGCATCTGAGGAAGAACTCCAAGAAAAAAACCAAAAACAACCATCAATCTTATATGTTTTATTAAATCAAGCTGCATCTCTTTTTTGATTTTCATTAAACAGATTCAAACGCTGTACCCAAGCTGTTTTTCTTTCTAACAATATAATTTCTAATACAATAAAAAGTATGCCAAATCCTAAAAACCATTGAAATTGAGATTGATAAGAAGCATATTCTTTACTTTCAAATTCTGATTTTTCCAGATGTTCAAGAAAATCATTTAAAGAATTGACAACTTCTCTGGTGTCTCTTCCATAAATATACTTTCCGCCGGTGATTTTAGCTATGTCTTTAAGATTTTTTTCATTCATTTTGGTAATAACAGTTTCGTTATTCCAATCTCTTTTAAAATGCTGAATCACTCCTTTTTCTTTTATCGGAATTCTGGCTCCTTTTTCGGTTCCTATTCCCACCGTAAAAATCTTAATATCTTTTTGAGCTGCTTCTTTGGCTATTTCTTCCAATTCTCCTTCATGATCTTCTCCATCGGTGATTAATACCAATACTCTGGCAGTTTTTGTTTCATCATCAAAATAATCCAAACTCAAGTGTATAGCCTGAGCGATAGCTGTTCCTTGACTGGAAACCATATCGGTGTGCATTTCATTTAAAAACAATTTGGCTGATGCATAATCTGTAGTGATGGGAAGTTGTGGAAAAGCACTGCCTGCATAACCGATTATTCCTACTCTGTCACCTTGCAGATGATCGATTATCCGATTGATAATTAACTTTGATTTTTCCAACCGGTTGGGTGCCATATCTTCAGCCAGCATACTTTTAGAAACGTCTAAAGCAAAAACTAAATCCACTCCTTCTCTTTTTACCGTTTCTAATTTGGAACCGATTTTAGGATTAATCAGCGCCATTATAAAACAGCTTAAAGCCAAAGCAAAAAAGATCAGTTTTAAAATGGGTTTAAAATGACTTTTATCCGGAATCAGTTTTTTAAGCATGTCGGCATCAGCAAATTTTCTCTGAGCTGTTTTTCTCCACCAGCCGGATAAAACAAATAAGAGAATCACTGCCGGGATCAACCAGAAAAGCCAGAAATATATTTTTTCTTCTAATATAAACATCTTAAACAAAGCTTCTAAACAAGGTATGACGCAACAAAAATTCTATTAAAAACAAAACTCCGGCCATTAAAACCAGCGGACGAAATTTTTCTGTATAATTTCTATATGTAAAATCTTCTATTTCAGTAGTTTCTAATTTATTGATTTCCTCATAAATATTTTCAAGTTTATCTTTATCAGTTGCTCTAAAATATTGTCCACCTGTTTTTTTGGCGATTTCCTTCATCAGTTCTTCATCAATTTCAACCTGCACCCACTCAAAATGAAGTTTTCCATTAGGCAAACGAGCCACCGGACTCATAGCCATACCATTGGTTCCCAATCCGATGGTGTAAACTTTTATATCATATTTTTTGGCTAACTCAACTGCTGTGTGCGGATCAATCTGACCGGAATTATTAACTCCGTCTGTCAATAAAATAATTACTTTACTTTTTGCCGGACTGTCTTTTAAACGACTGACAGCTGTAGCCAATCCCATACCTATGGCTGTACCATCTTTTATTCGGGTGTCATACTCTACACTTTCTATAGCTTGAATCATTATATTTTTATCGCTGGTGACCGGGGTTTTAGTATAACTTTCTCCTGCATAAATCACCAGTCCGATCCGGTCATTCGGTCTTTCTTTGACAAATTTGACAGCTACTTCTTTTAGAGCCTGTAAACGATCGGGTTTTAAATCTCTTGCCAGCATACTTCCGGAAACATCCACTGCCATCATAATATCAATAGCTTCTGTTGTTCCGGCATGTTGAGTGATTTCAACAGTAGTGGGTTTTGCCATAGCAGAAATCAATAAAGTTAAACCCAGCATTTGCATCACAAACAACAATGGTTTTAATTTTGGAAGTAATCCTTGTTTTACCTTAAAACCGGATAATCCGGAGATTTTTACGGCTGCATTTTGTTTTTTATGATTTAAAAAATACCACAACACAAGAAATGGCAAAATCAATAACAGCCAAAACCACTGAGGATTTTCAAAAGTGATATTTCTTACATAATCAACCATCATATTCGGTATTAAATTCTACTGAATTAATAACTCTTTGTTCAATCGCTTCTGCGTTTTCATCACCCTGATCATAGGTAATTAAAAGTTCCTGAATACCTCCTCTTTCATTAAAAACTAAAAAAGTATAAGCTTTTCTTCTTTGGCTTTCTGAACCCGGCTCACCAAGTGTGAAAGTTCCAAAAATTCTTTGAGCTTTTTTGTTTTCCAAAGTGATAAATTCTTCTGTTTTAAAAGTCATCATAGAAGCGTCAATTTCACCTAAAGCTGTATCCAATAAATGTTCCACATCAATGGAATCTAATTTTGCATCTTTTTTAATTCGGATATTGGTTGCTTTAATATAAATATTTCCGAGAATATTTCCATAACTGAAATTTTCTTCAATTTCTGATTGATGAGGAAAAACTTCCGGCTGATCCTGAACTTCTCTTCTCAAAACATCCGGAGTAGTTAAGGTAATTCCATATTTTCCGTATTCACTGCTGATCCAGTTTCCTTTGAGAAGTTTTTCTGTGCTTTGAGAATTAAAAGCCTGAGTAAAATAATCAAACCCCTTCAAAGCTGTAAATACGGATAAAGAAATTAGAACAATCAAAAATCCTAATGCAAAACGAAGTCTGACTTTTTTGAGTTTCTCCTTTCTTTGTTTTTCCATCCGGTAAGCTTCATTTTTCAACAACTCTTCTTCTGTTGGTTCAGGAATCGCTTTATCAAAGGCTTGTATATTTTCTTCAATGGTAATCCGATCTTCCTTAGCCGTTAATTTATCAGTATGAATTCCGGCAAATTTTGCTAAATCTGCTCTCTTTAAAACAGCTTCCAGACTATCTATAACCTGTTCTTTCAGATAAATCTGCTTGTCTTTCTTATAATTCCTAAGCATGTCAATAAACTCTTGAGTCGTGCTTTCAAGAGCATTGCCATCAATTTTTTCATCAATATATCTTTTCACCGCATTGGAAAGACCTGAATAAAAAGATTTCATTTTACCCAATTCCAGATCCTGATTTTCATCGAGAATTTTTAAAGTCTGAATGGCTTTTTCATAAGGCGGAAGCTCTTCTTTCCCGGCTTTTCTTTTTTGTTTTCTGAGGAAATAATAAATCACCAATCCTGCGATAATAATTCCTAACAACCACCAGATCCAATCAGGCATGATTGGAGCTGATCTGATATTTAAAGCCGGCTTAACAGGATATAAATTTTGTTTTAGAGTATCTACTACAACTCCTTTAACTTTTACATGAAAAGAATCGGTATAAAACCCTTCTCCATTTATGATAATGGTTTGCTTTGGAATAATATAAGCTCCCGAATCAAATTGAGTAAGCGGATATTCTCTTTCCAGTCTAAAAGTATCTTTTTTAAGAAAAGTATCTATAGCCGTGGAATCAATTACCTCAAAAGGCAGAAAGCTTTGACCTTGCGGAAAAACAACCTTGTCTGAAGCCTGTGTTTCCACCTTGATTTTATAATTTAACTGCTCTCCAATTCTCAAAGAATCTCTGTCAATTTCTGCTTTTATTTGCTGAGCCTGAACCGGGAAAATCAAAAACAGAAAAAAGAGCAAGAAAAAAACTCTGTAAAGACTGGAGAAATTTTTAGAGAATATAGCTTTCATTTTATCTTCTTTTAAAATAACCCAATAACTTTTTGACATAATCCTGATCGGTTTGAATATTTAAAATTCCGGCATTACTTGTCTGAAAAGTTTTAGTAAAATAATCTACTCTTTGGTGATAATGAGCTGCATAATTTCTTCTTACAGCAGCTGAACCTGTATTGACCAGCATCAACTCACCTGTTTCAGCATCCAGCATATTCACCATTCCCAGATTGGGAATATTAACTTCCCTTCTGTCAAAAACACGGATTCCGGTCAGGTCATGCTTGTTTCCTAAAACCTTAATGGCTTGTTCATAATCATCAGACATAAAATCTGACAATAAAAAAACGATGGCTTGTTTTTTTAGCATATTTTGTAAAAACCTGGCCGTTTTTGAAATATCGGTTTGTTGGCTTTGAGGTTTAAATTCAACCAGCTCACGGATGATTCTCAAAATATGCGAACGTCCTTTTTTTGGAGCTATAAAAAGTTCTATTTGATTTGAAAAAAGTACCAGACCTACTTTGTCATTATTTTGAGTAGCAGAAAAAGCTAAAGTAGCAGCAATTTCAGTAATAATTTCTCTTTTAAAATGAGATCGGGTTCCAAAAAACTGAGATCCTGAAATATCAACAGCAAGCATTAAAGTCAATTCGCGTTCTTCCTCAAAAACCTTTACATAAGGTTGATTATAGCGGGCGGTCACATTCCAGTCAATATTTCTTACATCATCTCCAAATTGATATTGTCTGATTTCACTAAAAGTCATACCTCTCCCCTTAAAGGCAGAATGGTATTCTCCCCCAAATACGTGGTTGCTCAAACGTCGAGTTTTAATCTCGATTTTGCGCACCTTTTTTAATAATTCTTTTGTTTCCATTTTGTCGGGCGAAAAACTTTTAATTCAGCAATTAAAAATTTTATTTTTTCAATTTAAATCAAAAAAATCGTTAGTTATTAGTGCTTTCAGCCTTAATATTAAGGCACCTCTATTTCGTTGATGATTTTTCCTACTATATCTTCTGAAGTAATATTTTCTGCTTCTGCTTCATAGGTTATTCCAACACGATGACGCAAAACATCCATAACAACTTCACGTACATCTTCAGGAATCACGTATCCTCTTCGTCTGATAAAAGCATAGCATTTGGCAGCTTTTGCTAAATTGATACTCGCTCTTGGAGAGGCTCCAAAAGAAATAAATGATTTTAAAGATTCTAAATTATATTCTTCAGGATAACGAGTAGCAAAAATAATATCCAAAATATACTGTTCGATTTTTTCATCCATATATACTTTTCGAACAGCTTTCTGAGCTCTTAATATTTGCTCGAGACTGATCACCGGTTTTACTTCTCCAAATCCGGATTGAAGATTGGCGCGCATAATCAGTTGCTCTTCTTCTTTTTTAGGATAATCGATTACAGCTTTAAGCATAAATCTATCGACCTGAGCTTCCGGCAAAGGATAAGTTCCTTCTTGCTCAACAGGGTTTTGAGTAGCCATCACCAGAAAAGGTTCTTCTAACACAAAAGTACTGTCACCTATAGTCACTTGTTTTTCCTGCATGGCTTCCAGCAAAGCTGACTGCACTTTAGCAGGTGCTCTGTTAATCTCATCTGCCAGAATAAAGTTGGCGAAAATAGGACCTCTCTTGATACTAAAATCATTCTCCTTGATGTTGTAGATCATTGTTCCAATCACATCCGCCGGCAATAAGTCGGGCGTAAACTGAATTCTGTTGAAAGAACCGTTTACTGCTTTTGCTAAAGTATTAATGGCTAAAGTTTTTGCCAGTCCGGGCACTCCTTCCAACAAGATATGACCTTGACCCAACAATCCGATTAAAAGTCTTTCGACCATCCCTCTTTGACCAATTATAACTTTCCGCATTTCTGAATTCAGCAGATCAATAAATTGACTTTCTCTTTCAATTTCTTCATTTAGTTGAGCAATATCAACCGGAGTTTGAAGTGTTTCCATCAGTTTTAATCTTTTAGGTGAGTTAGGTTTTTTTCTTTTAAGCCCGTGCAAATTGTACAATTAAAGAGATATTCCTTGTTAACGATTGGTTAAAAATAAAGCTTTTCACATTTCCTTTATTTTCTTGAAAAGAACTTTCTAAAGATTTCATTATTTTACCCGAAAAAAGAAAATTTATTAACAGAACAAAAGAATAAAAGAAATCCTTTTATTTTTAACCTCACCAACTTAAATAGATGAAAAAACGAAAATTTGTAATCGGAGATATTCATGGAGCTTATAGAGCTTTAATTCAGGTTTTAGAACGAGCAGAAATCACTCCGGATGATCAGCTGATTTTTTTAGGAGATTATGTAGATGGCTGGAGTGAATCTGTGGAAGTACTCGATAAGCTAATGGAATTGGAAAAAACTCATGACTGTATTTTTTTAAGAGGAAATCATGATGAACTTTTGGCCGATTGGTTAAGAACGAGAAAAATAAATAAATCCTGGCTTGAAGCCGGTGGTCAAATAACTGTAGAGCAATATGAAAATATTTCTTTTAGAAAAATCAATCTGCACTTAGACTTTATCGAGCGTTTAAAAAATTACGTAATCGATGAAAAAAACCGCTTATTTGTTCATGGTGGCTTCAGCAAAACTTCGGGTATAGAAAATGAATATTACGAATATGTTTTTTATTGGGACCGCACTTTATGGGAAACAGCTTTAGCCACCAATCCGGATCTTCAGCCTGATGATCTGAGATTTCCAAAGAGATTTAAATACTTCAATGAGATTTTTATCGGTCACACTCCGGTAACACGAATCGGATTTACTCAACCTGTAAAAGCTTTAAATGTCTGGAATGTAGATACAGGTGCAGCTTTTAAAGGTCCTCTTTCTATGATGGAAATTGACAGCAAAGAAGTTTTTCAAAGCGACCCGGTTTATACTCTGTATCCTGAAGAAAATGGAAGAAACTCTGAGGCTTCTTAAAAAATCCGATGGATTTCCTCTGATTCAGAAAAACATTTAATGGGAAGAAAAAATCGCCTTCCTCGAACAAAAATAATTTCTTTACAAAATAAGTTTTGTTTTATGAGATAAGTTTTTTATTGTTTAATCTCAAATTCTTACCTTTGCAACACTTTTAAAAACAAGACAAGATATGTTTAATAATTTATCCGAGAAGTTAGATAGCGCACTGCATGTACTGAAAGGTCATGGTCAGATTACGGAAGTGAACGTAGCCGAAACCCTTAGAGAAGTTCGCCGTGCGTTGGTAGATGCCGATGTAAATTACAAAACAGCCAAAACTTTTGTAGATACAGTAAAAGAAAAAGCTTTAGGTCAGGATGTATTGACCACTTTAAAGCCCGGAGAATTAATGGTTAAAATCGTCAAAGACGAATTGACCGAATTAATGGGTGGAGAAACCGCAGAATTAGATCTTTCCGGAAAACCCAGTATAATTTTAATGTCGGGTTTACAAGGAAGTGGTAAAACTACTTTTTCGGGTAAACTGGCTCTTTTCCTAAAATCAAGAAGAACCCGCAAACCTTTATTGGTTGCTTGTGACGTTTATCGTCCGGCTGCGATTGATCAGTTGCATGTAGTAGGTGAGCAGATAAAAGTAGATGTTTACAGTGATCGTGAAACCAAAGATCCGGTAAAAATTGCTCAGGATGCTATTGCTTTTGCCAAAGAAAACGGACATAATGTGGTGATTATAGATACGGCAGGTCGTTTGGCTGTAGATAAGGAGATGATGGATGAGATTTCTAACATTCATCGTGCAGTCGAACCAAATGAAACTTTGTTTGTTGTAGATTCTATGACCGGTCAGGATGCTGTTAATACAGCCAAAGCTTTTAATGATGTGCTTGATTTTGACGGAGTCATTCTCACTAAACTCGATGGTGATACACGAGGAGGTGCGGCCATTTCTATTAAATCTGTTGTCAACAAACCCATTAAATTTATCGGAACGGGTGAAAAGATGGATGCTATTGATGTTTTCCATCCCGATCGTATGGCCGACAGAATTCTGGGAATGGGAGACGTTATTTCTTTAGTAGAACGTGCTCAGCAACAATATGACGAGAAAGAAGCAAGAAGAATTCAAAAGAAAATTGCCAAAGATCAATTTGGTTTTGATGATTTCTTAAAGCAAATTGAACAGGTCAAAAAAATGGGAAGCATGAAAGACCTGATTGGTATGATTCCGGGAGCCGGAAAAATGTTGAAAAATGTTGATATTGACGATGATGCTTTTAAGGAAATAGAAGCTATTATTTATTCTATGACTCCTGAAGAAAGAGCACAACCTAAAATCCTTAATGCCAGCCGTAAAAGACGGATCAGCAAAGGTGCCGGAACTACAGTTACAGAAGTAAATCAGCTGATAAAACAATTTGATCAGATGAGCAAGATGATGAAGATGATGCAAGGCGGAGGCAGAAAGAAAATTATGCAGATGATGCAGGGAATGAGATAATCCGGATTTTGAATAAGTATTATTGTTTTTAAATTAAAGAAATATGATCATCCTCGACGGAAGAAAAACCAGTCAAACTATCCAATCAGAAATTGCTCAGGAAGTTGAAAAAATCAGAGCAAAAGGAGAAAAAGTTCCGCATTTAGCCGCTGTTATTGTGGGAAGTGATCCTGCCAGCCAAAGTTATGTCAGAAGCAAAGACAGAGCTTGTAAAAAAGTAGGATTTGATTCGACTATTATTCAGCTTCCGGAAGATATTTCAGAAAAAGAATTAATTGAGAAAATAAACGAACTCAATCAGGATACAAATATTGACGGTTTTATTGTTCAATTACCTCTTCCTCGACATATAGATGAACAAAAAGTTTTAATGCTCATTGATCCTGATAAAGATGTTGATGGTTTTCATCCTACAAATTTCGGGAAAATGGCTTTGGATTTACCTTCTTTTATTCCTGCAACCCCTTTTGGGATTCTGGAATTATTGAGAAGATATGAAATTCCTACTCAGGGAAAAAACACGGTTGTTATTGGAAGAAGCCATATTGTCGGAAGACCGATGAGTATTCTGATGAGCAGAAAAGACAATCCGGGAAATTCTACGGTAACAGTCACTCACCGTCACACTCAAAATCTGAAAGAAATTACTTTAAAAGCAGACATTTTGATAGTGGCTATTGGAGCAGCTGATTTCCTGACTGAAGATATGGTAAAAGAAGGAGCTGTCGTTATCGATGTCGGAATCAACAGAGTAGAAGATGCTCAGGCAGAAAGAGGATATGTTTTAAAAGGCGATGTTGATTATGAAAAAGTGAAGAAAAAAGCTTCTTATATCACTCCGGTACCGGGAGGAGTCGGACCTATGACTGTGACTATGTTGATGCAGAACACCTTATTGGCCAGACAAAAGCACAAAGAAAAACAGACTTCTAAAATTTAAGCAGCAGGTTTTATGGCTTCCATTCGTTTTATCTGGGATTACTATGGTGAACCGGCTTTAAAAACAGCTGAACACCACAGCAAACATCTTATGGAATTTGCCAAAGGAAGAAATTTAAAAGTTCATCAAACAGGATTTGAAGAATTACGCGAAAACAGAGCCCTTGCTTTTATTTTACTAACGGAAGAAGAAGCAAAAGAATTAAAAGATATTTTACGACCGCATCGCGCTGAAAAAATGGAATAATTATTTTTTCCAGTTAATAAAATCTTCTTGTTCCTCTTTGGTAATTAAATCTTTAAAACGAAAAGTATCTTTTGTTGTTCTGTTTTGAACAAAACAAGAAACGCTGGTAGTTTTCAAGACACCCATTTCTAAAATCATTCCTGATTCTTCAGATTGATGAAAATCCCATATTCTATCTAACAGATCTTCAGTTTGCTGATGTTCTTTTATAAACTGATCGAAAACTAATTTTTTCTGTTGATGGGATTCGGGAGAAAAAGTCATAGCTGAAGACCAGATATGAGGCTGTTTAGGATCTTTATTTTGCAGATGAAGCTTTTCACCATCCCAGATAATTTCTGTAATTTCAGTAGCTGAATTCCATGAAAAAACAACTCCGTAAAAAGCTTCAATTCCTTTAAAATCATAATGCTCAATAGTTTCTTTCAGATTTTCAGCTGCTAAAAGTTCTTTGACCACCACTCCCCTGCTTTTTCTGTAAGATCTTTCTCTGAGATGTCTTTTAAAAGCGCCATTCATCAAAGCCATAGCTCTTTTTTGCTTACTGATTCCAAACCAGGTTCCTCCTGCTTGGTTGTCTTTGGGATAATACAACTGAGTTTTTAATTCTTTATAAACCTTTGGAAAAGCCGCCGGCCTATTTACTGCTTCATCTCTGTTGTCTGTCAGAATAAAATTTTCCGGAAAACCGGCTCGCGGAATATAAGTTAAAGTGCACATGTTTAAGGAATTACTACAACAATTAGGTTTCCGATAAACTTAACATTATTTAGTAAAAGCTTATAGGCTGCTTCTCCTAAAATATTTATAAAAATGATTATATTCCGCAAAAATTTTTAAAAACACTTAAATCATATATTATGGCAAAAGGATTTTTTCATGTTCCACCGGCAATCAACGAACCGGTAAAAAACTATGCTCCCGGTAGTCCGGAACGCGAAGAGGTTTTAGAACAATACGAAGCTTATTACAACACAAAATTCGACATTCCTCTATACATTGGAAATGAAGAAATTAGAACAGGAAATACGCAACGGATTGTAGTGCCTCATGATCATCAGCATGATATTGGGGTTTTTCATCTTGGGGAAGAGCAACATGCAGAGCAAGCTATTGCCGCCGCTCTAAAAGCAAGAGAAAAATGGGCTAAACTGGCCTGGCAACAAAGAGCTTCTATTTTCTTAAAAGCAGCTGAACTCATAGCCGGACCTTACCGCAAAAAAATGAATGCTGCCACGATGATCGGTCAGTCGAAAAATGCTTTTCAAGCAGAAATTGATTCTGCCTGTGAACTCATTGATTTCCTGAGATTCAATGTTGAATTTATGACAGAAATTTATGATGAGCAACCTGAATCTGATGATTATGCCTGGAACAGAACAGACTACAGACCTTTAGAAGGTTTTGTGTATGCCATTACTCCTTTTAATTTTACGGCTATTGCAGGAAACTTACCTACTTCTGCCGCTTTAATGGGGAATGTGGTGGTTTGGAAACCCAGTAAAAATCAAATGCTTTCTGCTTATGTCTTAATGGAAGTGTTTAAGGAAGCTGGAATTCCTGATGGAGTTATTAATATGATCACAGGAGATGCTGCCAAGATAACCAATGTTATTTTAGAAAATCCTGATTTCGCCGGAATCCATTTTACCGGAAGTACAGGTGTCTTCCAGGATATCTGGGGAAAAATCGGAGAGAATATTCATAAATATAAAACCTATCCTCGAATTGTTGGAGAAACCGGTGGAAAAGATTTTATTGTTGTCCATCCTTCTTCTAATCCTAAACAAGCAGCTACAGCTATTTCCCGAGGAGCTTTTGAATATCAGGGTCAAAAATGCAGTGCGGCCTCCAGATGTTATATTCCCAAAAGCTTATGGCCAAAAATCAAAGAACTTGTTATCGAAGATGTCAAGTCTTTCGGAATTGGACCTACCAATGATATGAGCAATTTTATCAATGCTGTGATTCACGAAAGAGCTTTTGATAAATTAGCCGGATATATTGATCAGGCTAAAAAAGATGAAAATGCGGAAATTGTTGTAGGAGGAACTTATGACAAATCAAAAGGCTGGTTTATTGATCCGACTATTATTCTTACTACCGATCCTCATTATCCTACTATGGAAATTGAGTTGTTTGGTCCGATTCTGACAGTTTATGTTTATGAAGATGAAAAGTGGGAAGAAACCTTACATTTGGTAGATGAAACCAGTATGTATGGATTGACAGGAGCTGTCTTTTCCGCTTGCAGATATTCTATTGATCAGGCTACTGATATTTTAGAAAATGCAGCAGGAAACTTTTACATCAATGACAAACCTACAGGAGCAGTAGTAGGAAAACAACCTTTTGGAGGTGCAAGAGGAAGTGGTACCAATGATAAAGCAGGATCTAAAGCTAATCTGATGAGATGGGTTTCTATGCGAACCATCAAGGAAACTTTTGTTCCTGAGGAAGATTACAGATATCCTTTCTTAAATGAATAAATAATTTTTATTTTAAATCGAAAAGAAGAAGCTGTCTCACAACTGGGGCAGCTTTTTTCATTTTTCGCTTTTATGGATATTAAAAAGATAAAATTATGGGCTCCCAAAAAATCTGGTTATTTCGGAATTAATTTTTCTCATAAAAAAAGCCTGAAAAACTATTTGTTCGTTCAGGCTTTATTTTATGATTAAAAGAAGATTAATTTCTTTTTGGTCTGGGTTTTAAAGCTTTTAAAGATACTTTTTCTTTTTTGGTTCTTGGATCGAAACCGAAATATTTCACATCAATAATATCTCCTAAATTCACTACATCTTTTACATTTTCAGTGCGTTCCCAGGCTAATTCTGAAATATGAAGTAAAATCTCATTTCCGGGAGCTTCCGTATATTCAACTACGGCTCCAAAATCGAGAATTTTGGTTACTTTAACCTCATAAATACTGCCTACTTTAGGTTCAAAGGTTATGGAATCAATTTTTCTTAAGACCATATCAATTCCTTCCTGATTGGTTCCTAAGATTTCAACAATTCCTTCTCCTTCTTCATTTTCATTGATTACAATTTCTGTTTCAGAAGCTTCCTGTAAGTCCTGAATGGTTTTTCCTCCCGGACCAATAAGAGCTCCTATAAATTCACCTGCGATAACACGGGTGATAATTTTAGGTGCATGAGGCTTCACATTTTCATTAGCCTTGGTAATGGCTTTATCCATTTCTGAAAGAATATGTAAACGACCTTCACGTGCCTGACTTAAAGCTTTACCCATGATTTCATAAGACAAACCTTTAATTTTGATATCCATCTGACAGGCGGTAATTCCATCTCTGGTTCCGGTGATTTTAAAGTCCATATCTCCAAAATGATCTTCATCTCCTAAAATATCTGAAAGAACAGCAAATCTTTCTCCATCAGAAATCAATCCCATTGCAATTCCGGAAACAGGTTTTTTCAATTGAACTCCTGCATCCATCACTGCCATTGATCCGGCACAAACAGTTGCCATAGAAGAAGAACCATTCGATTCTAAAACTTCTGCCACTACTCTAACGGTGTAAGGACAATCTTCAGGGATCATTCTCGCAATGGCTCGCTGAGCTAAATGACCATGACCTATTTCTCTTCTTGAAGTTCCTCTTATAGGGTAAGCTTCTCCGGTACTAAAAGGAGGGAAATTATAATGTAAATAAAAACGCTCCTCATCCTGAATGGTAGCTAAGTCAATTCGGTTGGCTTCTCTGGAAGTTCCCAAAGTGGCTGTGGCTAATACCTGGGTTTCCCCACGGGTAAATAATCCCGAACCATGAGGGGCAGGAAGATAATCGACCTCACACCAAATATTTCTAATATCTGTAGTTTTTCGACCGTCTAAACGTATGTTTTCTTCTAAAATTAAATCGCGAACTGCTTTTTGATAAGCTTCTTCAAAATAACGTGAAATTAATTTTCCTTTTTCTTCCAGTTCTTCTTCAGAATATTCAGCTTTAATTTTTTCTTTGATATTTGAAAAAGCTGCTGCTCTTTCCGCTTTATAAGATCCGCTTTTAGCTACTTCAAAACACTGCTGATAAGCTTTTTCAAAGATTTCTTTTTGCAATTCCTCATCATGAGCTTCTACTTCATATTCACGAACCGGTTTTTTACCTACAGCCTCAACCAGTCTTCTTTGAGCTTCACATTGTTTTTTAATGGCTTCATGACCGATTTTAATCACTTCCATCATTTCTTCTTCAGAAACTTCATCCATTTCACCTTCTACCATTGTCACACTGTCTTCTGAAGCTCCGATCATCATATCAATATCAGCTTTCTTCAGGAGTTCGCGGCTGGGATTAATAATATATTCCCCATCTACACGAACGACTCTCACCTCAGAAATAGGCCCTTCAAAAGGAATATCAGATAATTGGATAGCCGTTGAAGCTGCCAGTCCTGCCAGAGCATCGGGAGAAACCTCCTCATCGTGAGACATCAGCTGGATCATCACCTGAGTTTCATACTTATAATCTTCCGGGAAAAGAGGTCTCAATACTCTATCTACCAGTCGCATGGAAAGAATTTCTTCATTACTGGGCCTTCCTTCTCTTTTGATATATCCTCCCGGAAATCGTCCGGCTGCAGAAAATTTCTCTCTGTAATCAACCGTTAAAGGAAAGAAAGGCATATCACTCTTCTCATAACTTGAAACTACTGTACAAAGCAGCATCGCTTTTCCCATTCTTACCACAACAGAACCATGAGCTTGTTTGGCTAATTTTCCTGTTTCTAAAATAATTTCTCTACCGTCTCCCATATCGATGGTTTCGGTAAAAACTTTTGGATTCATAATATTTTTGTTTAATTAATTTTCAGTTTCCGTATTACCCGCGGCCGGGGTTGTGTGTTGTGTATGGAAAATCGGCCGATGAAGAAAGACCTGTCAATAAGGGAAGTTCAATTTCTTTAAAAACACTTCCTTAACCGGAAATCGTTTATAAACCAATTGTCTTTTAAATCAAATAATAAGGAATTTTTAGTTTGAATATCAAACATAAAAAAAAGGGGTGAAATCCACCCCTTTTTTAAAAATAAATTATCTTCTTAAACCTAATTCCTGGATGATAGCTCGATAACGGATAATATCTTTTTTGATCAGATAGTCCAGTAACCTTCTTCGCTTTCCTACTAAATGAACCAGCGCTCTTTCGGAATTAAAATCTTTTGGATTGTTTTTAAGATGATCTGAGATGTGAGCAATTCTTGCGGTAAATAATGCAATTTGACCTTCAGCAGATCCTGTGTCTTTTGCGTCTTTGCCATGTTTGGCAAAAAGCTTTTCTTTTTCTTCTTTGGTTAAATACATGCCAATATTATTTCAATGATTATTATGTACAGGTAGATTTTCTACCGGCGGCAAAGATACTTCTAAAATTTGATTTACAATGCTTTGAAGTAAAATTATTTACAAATATTATTAAATTTTAAAAATCCGATTACTGCCTGGAAAAACTCTTCCGGCTTTTCAGCATGAACCCAATGATCTGCCTCTTTTATGGTGACTAACTGACTTTTTGGAAAATGTTTTTTTAATAAGTCTCTGTCGTCCGATTTGACATATCCCGATCTTTCTCCTTTTATAAAGAGGGTCGGACCTTCATATAAGGCATCTTCTGCTATGGAATTGGTTACTTGTTCATATTTTTCTTTGATAACGGGAAGATTCATTCTAAAACCAAGTTTTCCCTTTTCTTTCCAATACAAGTTTTTTAATAAAAACTGTCTTACTCCCCAGTTGTCTATATAAGCTTTTAGTTTTTCATCTGCTTCTTTTCGCGATTCTAAAGTTTGCTCATAAAGATCACACAATCCTTCCATTATCACATCGTGATGAGGAGGATAAGATTTGGGAGCTATATCAACAACGATTAAAGCTTCTATTAAATCAGGACTTTGAGAAGACAATTGCATGGCCGTTTTTCCACCCATAGAATGACCTATGATTACCACTTGATTCAAATTATGCTGTTCACAATATTTCTCCAGATCTTCAGCCATTAACTCATAACTAAAATCTTCTGAATGAGGACTTCTGCCGTGATTCCGCTGATCAATCAGGTGAACCTGAAAACCGCCTTCTTCAGCAAATTTAGTTCCGAGGGTTTTCCAGTTATCTCCCATTCCAAAGAGACCATGCACAATTAATAAAGGTTTTCCTTCGCCAATAATATTTGAATATAATTCCATTTTTAATCTCTTAAATAAGTTAGATATTTTAAAATCACTTTTTCAAAACCTTCGTAAAGGGCTTCAGAAATTAAGGCATGTCCTATAGATACTTCTGAAAGATGTGGAACATTTTGCTTAAAGAATTTAATATTATCCAGAGACAAATCATGTCCTGCATTGACCTGAAGTCCGCAATCTATGGCCACTTTGGCACAATGTGCATAAGGTTTTGCCGCATCCGGATTTCCTTTGGCAAAATCAATAGCATACTGCTCGGTGTATAATTCAATTCTATCTGCTCCGGTTTTTGCTGCAGCCTCTATAATTTTAGGATCAGGATCAACAAAAATAGCTGTTCGAATTTCATGTTTTTTAAACTCTTGAATAACATCAAACAAAAAGTCTGTATGCTTGATGGTATTCCAGCCTGCATTGGAAGTCAGTGCATCTTCAGCATCCGGCACTAAGGTAACTTGTGTGGGCTTATTAGCAAGAACCAAATCCATAAATTCAGGAATAGGATTTCCTTCAATATTGAATTCGGTTTGAACAATGGGTTTAAGCTTTTTCACATCTTCATAAGTAATATGTCTTTGATCCGGCCGGGGATGAACAGTAATTCCCTCAGCTCCAAAGCTTTCAACTCTTCTTGCTGCTTCTAAAACATCAGGCACATTTCCACCTCTGGAGTTTCTTAAAGTTGCCACCTTGTTAATATTCACACTAAGTCTTGTCATAGCTCTTCAAAATTTTAAATAAATGCAAAAATACAAAGGTTTAAAAGCATATTGCATAAATTTTTGTTTAATTTGTCGAAAACAATCAAGGTTATGGCTTTATCAGAATTAATTATTAATGACCTCAGCATTCAGCCGGTAACAAAGCCGATTGGGGTTTTGAAAAAAATTTTTAGCAACCTGACCTATTCTCATGTTCCGGTGGCTAAAGACGGAATATATATAGGAAGCATTTCTGAAAGCGATGTTCGTTGTTTTGATTCTGAAAAAACATTAGAAGATTATTTATATGCTTTAAGTCCTTTTTACGTCAACAAAAATGAATCTCTCTTAAATATTCTGCGTGTTTTTGCTGCGAATGACACTAATATTTTACCGGTGTTGGATGAGGATACTAAAGCTTATTTAGGGTACTTCGAATTAACCGATATGATGACAGCTTTAGAAAAAACTCCTTTTTTTGGAGAAGAAGGAAATATAATTATAGTTGAAAAAGGAGAAAAAGATTATTCCTTCAGTCAGATTTGTCAAATTATAGAATCGAATGACGGAAAGTTGTATGGTTGTTATTTAAGCAAAATGTCTGATGGATTGGTTCAGTTGACTTTAAAAATAAGTCCTTCCAAAATGAGTGAAATCCTTCATACTTTTAGACGGTATGATTATAAAATCGTCAGCGAGCATGAAGAAGACAGTTTCTTGCAAAACTTGAAAGAGCGTTCTGAATACTTAACTAAATACCTCAATATATAATATATGAAAATTGGAATTTACGGTCAGTTTTACCATAAAAACTCGGAGGTATTTATTCAGCAACTCTTTGATTTAATAAAAAAGTTAGAAATCGATTTTTATATCGAAGAAGGATTCTCTCAGATCATAAAAGAGAATGAAATCATTGACAGCCGATATTATAATTTTCCGACTTTTAATAAATTAGATCATTCATTCGACTTGTTTTTCAGCATAGGCGGAGACGGGACCATATTGAAATCAGTCAATTTTGTTAAGGATCTCAATATTCCTATTGTTGGAATTAATACCGGGCGACTTGGATTTTTGGCTACTATACAAAAAGAAGAAATAGAAAGTTCTCTGGCGGCTATCTTAAAAAAGGAATATTATGTTTCCAAACGAGATTTATTGAGCTTACACATCAGCGGAGAACAGGAAAATCAGAATTATTTTGCCTTAAACGATATTGTGATCAACCGGAAAAATACCACTTCTATGATTACCATAGAAACCTGGCTGGATGGTCAGTATTTAAATTCTTATTGGGCAGATGGATTGATAGTAACCACTTCTACCGGCTCAACCGGATATTCTTTAAGTTGTGGAGGCCCTATTATTTCTCCGGAAACAGATGCTATTGCTCTGACTCCCATTGCACCTCATAATCTTAATGCGCGACCTCTGATTATTCCCAGTAAAACGGAAATTAGTCTGCGTGTAAAAACCCGGGCTGATGAATTTTTAATTTCTATGGATTCAGATATGATGAGTTTAAAAAAGGATAATTTGTTGACCATAAAAAAAGCTCCTTTTAGTATTAATCTGGTTTCGGTAGATGAAGGAAGTTTTATCAGAACCTTAAGGCAAAAGCTTTTATGGGGAGAAGATAAGCGCAATAAAAAGCAATAAATCTGTGATTATTTTGTTTTACTCAGTAGATCTATGAAAAGCTCTCAAAAATAAACAGAGAGAAAACATAATTCCTATATTTGCAAACTTTTGAATATATATGCGATACATCATTGTAGCTTTTCTTATGCTTTTTTGGATGACCACATCACGCGCACAAATCTTTGAGGTAGGTCCTTATTTAGGAGGATCCAACTTTATTGGAGATGTGGGAGCTACAGACTACATTAACCCCAACAGCCTTGCTTTTGGAGGAATTGCAAAATGGAATCGCAGCCTTAGACACTCCTGGAGAGTAACAATTATCCATACAAAACTCAAAGCTGATGATACTCATTCCAGCGACAGTCGCAGAAACCAAAGAGGTTATTATTTCTCTAACGGATTGACAGAAATTAATGCAGGAATGGAATTTAATTTTTGGGAATGGGATATTTATAATCCTTATCAAAAAGTCACTCCCTATCTTTCAACCGGAATCAGTGCTATTTTCACCCATGATTTATTTCTGAATGAACAAAATGAATTAGCTGTGAAAAAAAATAAATTTGGTGTAGCTTTGCCGATGATTATTGGAGTAAAAGGAAAATTAACTCGTGAATTAACTTTAGCTGTTGAGTTGGGTGCGCGTATGACTTTCCATGATAATCTGGACGGAAGCAACCCGAGAGAGTATGGAGGAAAACATGATTATCCTGCTTTCGGAAACAAAAACACCAAGGATTGGTACATGTTTACAGGCCTGACCCTAACTTACTCATTTGGCCGCAAACCTTGTTATGACATTTATTAAATGAGCAAATTAGCTGAAATAGATACTAAAAAATTACCTGAACACATAGCCATCATTATGGATGGAAATGGTCGTTGGGCAAAAAAACAAGGATTTAAAAGAATTTCAGGACACAAAAGAGGAACTCGTGCCGTGAGAGAAACGGTAGAGACCTGCGCTGAAATCGGCATTAAAAACCTCACGCTTTATGCTTTTTCGACAGAAAACTGGAGACGACCCAAATTGGAAGTAAAAACCTTGATGGAACTTTTAGTTTCTTCTTTAAGAAAAGAACTTAAAACCATGATGGATAATGATATCCGTCTTACCACCATCGGAAGGCAAGATCTTTTACCTGCTTCTGTTCAAAAGGAATTAAAAGAAGTTATTTCAAAAACGCAGAATAACAAGCGCATGAATCTTGTTTTGGCATTGAGTTATGGAGGAAGAGAAGAATTAGTGAAAGCGACCAAGAGCATTTGTCAGCTGGTTCAAAAAAACTCTTTAAAAATTGAAGATATAAATGAAGATATTCTCCAAAAACATCTTTATACCCAAAACTTACCGGATGTAGATTTAATGATACGTACGGGAGGAGAAGAAAGAATAAGCAACTTCTTACTTTGGCAAATAGCTTATGCTGAATTATATTTTTTAAAAACTTTATGGCCTGATTTTACAAAAGATCATCTTATAGAAGCCATTAAAAATTATCAAAATAGAGAACGCAGATTTGGAAAAATCAGTGAACAACTATAGTTTTCATATATGTACAAAAAATTATTTTATCTTTTTATCTTTTATTTGATTAGTTGTAATTTCCATTTGGCAGCCCAGGATTTGGGAATCGGTGATGCCAAAGAATACACTATCGCGGATATTAAAGTTACCGGAACTACCAATTATAATGAACAAACGGTTATAGCTTTTACCGGTCTAAGAAAAGGAGATAAAATTTACATTCCGGGCGATAAAATCAGTAATGTAATTAAAAAATTATGGGATCTTGATCTTTTTAGCGATATCAACTTTTATGTTACCAATATCGCTGATGGTCAGGTTTATCTGGAACTGGAAATTATAGAAGTTCCAGAACTGGATGAGGTGATTGTCAAAGGTTTAAAAAATGACAGACAGAACAAAAAGTTAATTAAAGATACCAAACTCAAATCCGGAAAAAAAGTTACCGAAAACCTTATTGCCAATACGCAAAGACAAATTCAGAATAAATATAGAGATGATGGGTTTTTAAATGCCAGAGCAAAAATCAATACCCGTGAAGCTATTGACACCACTGACAGCAATGTCAAAAAAGTTGACATGTTAATTGATGTGGATAAAGGAAAAAAAGTCAAAGTAAAACAAATTGAAATTTCGGGAAATGAAGTCTTCAGCAATGCCAAGATCAGAAGGCAAATGAAAACCAAGCGAAAAAACTTTTTAAGATTTTTCAAAAGATCAAAATATATTCGTGAAACTTACCGATCTGACAAAGAGAAAATCATCGATAAATATAAATCAGAAGGATACAGAGACGCCAGAATTGTTTCTGACACGATGATTAAACTGGATGATAAAAACATTGCTTTAAAGCTTCAGGTCGAAGAAGGGGAAAAATATCATTTTGGAGAAATCAACTTTTTAGGAAACAGCAAATATTCTGATGAGCAGCTTCATCAAATCTTGAGAATCAATAAAGGTGATACTTACAACGGAGTTTTACTCAACAAAAGAATTGCTGATCACACCAATCCTGATGCTGATGATATCACCAACCTCTATCAAAACAATGGTTATCTTTTTTCCCAGATAAATCCTGTAGAAACTAAAGTTTATAATGATACTATAGATTTTGAAATCAGAATTTTTGAAGGAAAAGTTGCTCATTTTAACAATGTATATGTCACCGGAAATGATCGAACCAATGATCCTGTTATTTACAGAAACTTAAGAACACGTCCGGGCCAGCAATACAGCAAACAGGATGTAGTCAGATCAATCAGAGAATTAGGTCAGCTTGGATTTTTCGATGCAGAAAGATTAAATCCTGAATTTGAAAATGTAGATCCCAATAGCGGAACTTTAGATTTGCGTTATGATGTTACTGAAGTTGGTTCCAGTCAGATTGAACTTCAGGGAGGATATGGAGGTGGAGGATTTGTAGGAACTTTAGGATTGTTGTTCAACAACTTTTCCATTAAAAACATCTTTAATAAAGACGCTTATCATCCTTTACCTATGGGAGATGGACAGACTTTAGCTTTGCGGGCACAAGCAGCCAGTTTTTATCAGACTTATAGCATTAGCTTTGAAGAACCCTGGTTAGGAGGAAAAAAACCCATTCGATTAAGTACTTCTTTCTCCCATACAAGAGAAAGTTTTTATGACTATTATACAAGAAGAGCAGATCGAAGCAGAAGATTTAATATTACCGGAGGGTCTGTTGGCCTTGCTAAACGACTTGAATGGCCGGATGATTATTTTACACTTTCCGGAGCCTTGAGTTTCCAGCATTACAAATTAAAAAACTATAACATTGGTTTATTTAACTTCCCTGACGGAACTTCAAACAACCTGGCATTTACAGTTGCTTTAAGCAGAGACAACACTTATACGAATCCAATTTTCCCTACCGGGGGATCAAGATTTACAGTCAGTGCTAAACTTACCCCTCCCTATTCCTTATTTAATGGAATAAAGTATGATCAGTTAAAGGATGATCCGGACTATCAACTTCACGGAAAACCTGATTTAGCTAAAATCGATCAGAAAAAATTTAATTGGCTGGAGTATTATAAACTAAAATTCAACGCAGACTGGTATAATCAACTTGTGGGAAAACTGGTTTTACGTTCGAATGTAGAATTCGGATTTTTAGGAGCTTACAACAATAAAAGAGGGGTTCCTCCGTTTGAACGTTTCTTTATGGGAGGTGATGGTTTAGGAGTTTATTCTTTAGACGGACGTGAAAATATTCGGTTGAGAGGGTATCCAAACCAAAGTATTACGCCTATAGACAGAGATCCGGCTTCAGGTGCTACACGAAATGACGGTTCGGCTATTTATAATAAATACTCTATGGAATTACGTTATCCCATTACTTTAAAACCTCAGGCTTCTATTTATGTTTTGGGTTTTGCTGAAGGAGGAGCCGCCTGGGACAGATTTAAAGATTTGGATCCGTTTTTATTAAACAGATCGGCAGGTTTTGGAATCCGTATTTTTATGCCTCAGTTCGGATTATTAGGTCTTGACTTTGGATATGGATTTGATAAAATCCCGGGCACTCTGGAAACCAAAAATAATGGTTGGGAAACTCATTTTATCATAGGTCAAAATTTTTAATTAAATTGGCATAACATTTTCACTAAAGTAAAAACTTATGGAAAAGAAAATATTGACATTGGGCTTGATGATTTTATTTTGTTCGGCAGTTTTCGCTCAGCGTGAACAAAATAAAATAGGTTATATTGATATGGAATATATTCTTGACAATATTTCTGACTATAAAGAGGCCAATAATGAACTAAATCGTAAAATAGAAACCTGGAAAGGAGAAATTGAACAACAGCAACAAAAAATCAGAGATTTAAAAGAAAACTTAGAAAATGAAAGACCCCTTTTAACCCAGGATTTAATTGATGAGCGTCAGGATGAAATTGATTATTATCAAAGGAAAATGCAGGAATATCAACAACAGCGATTTGGTCCTGAAGGAGATATGATGGCTCAAAGACGTCAGATTATGCAGCCTATTCAAGATGAAGTTTTTAATGCCGTCCAGGAAATCGGAGAAAAAAGAGAGTATGATTTTATTTTTGACAGTTCTGCAGATGCTCTTATGTTATTTTCTGCGAAACGCCATGATATAAGCGACCAGATTTTAGCAGGAATCAGAAGAAATTCAAGAAAATTAACCGGAAGAGATAAAGATTCTGAAGTTGAAACTGACAAAGGAGAAGAAGAATACAAATCTGTTATACAAGCGAGACTGGATAAAGAAAAAGAAGAAGAGCGAGAAGCATTAAAACAAGAAAAACTCGATGAGCGCCAACGGATGATGGATGAACGTCAAAGACAAAGAGACTCTATTCGTGCTGCCAGACAAGCTCAATTTCAAGCCAGAAGAGACAGTATTCAGCAACAAAGAAATCAGAGTACCAACTCTGCTACAGAGCGACCGGCAGGAAATGAAAAAAACAATTCTCAAGAAGTAAAAAAACCCGCTCCAACTCAAAATAACGTTCCTCAATCAAATGAAACACCTGAAAGAGAAACAGAATCGACCCGACTCAAAGAAGAAGATCAAAGAGCTCAGCAACAAAAATTACGTGAACAACTACAAGCTGAAAGAGAAGCTCAGAGAGATTCTATAAAAAAAGCCCGACAAAAGGAACTGGAAAAAAGAAACAAACAGCGCGATTCAATAATTCAGGCACGAAATTTGGAGAGAGAGAACCGTAAGAGATAAGTTTATCTTATTTTCGCAAAAATTTTAAACAACATTAATTTACTTAACGCTTAATTTTTTTATTATGAAACAACTAAAATTCGTTTTAATAGCCTTATTTACTTTTGGAGCCCTTAGCTTCAGCCAGGCACAAACCAAAATTGCTCATATAGATTCTAATATTTTAATTGAATCTATGCCTGATTTTCAAGATGCAAAATCTCAAATGAACAAATTGCAAAATTCATATAAGTCTCAGATTGAAGATATGTATAAAGAACTGGAAGAGAAAAGAGAGCGTTATGAATCAGAAGTTGAAAGTCAAACCGATGAGGAAAATGAAAGAAGGATGATGGATTTCCAGGAGTCGCAGCAGCGCATTATGCAGTTTCAGCAAAGTGCACAGCAAGAGCTCGACAATAAACAAGAAGAATTGCTTCAACCTCTTTTAGAAAGAGCAAAAAAAGCTATTGAAAAAGTAGCTAAAGATAAAGGCTTTCAATATGTATTAGATTCTGCAGAGGGCGGAAACGTAATTGTGGCAGAAGGCTACAATATGTTATCCGACGTTAAAAAAGAATTAGGTATTTAATCTTAGTTAAATATATATCTTTGCAAAGCACTCTTTTTTCAGAGTGCTTTTTTTTTTACAATTTTCGGAAAATTCAAGTTTAATGGGAAAATCAAAACCTATTGGTATTTTTGATTCAGGGATTGGCGGAACTTCTATTTTCAAAGAAATCCATCAGCTTTTACCTTTTGAAAAAATTATTTATTTGGCGGACAGCAAACATGCACCTTATGGCAGGAAGGCTCCTGAAGAAATAGTAAATTTGGCTATTAAAAACACAGAACTTCTTCTAAAGATGAATTGCAAACTCATTGTAGTGGCTTGTAATACGGCTACTACCAACGCCATTCAAACTTTAAGAACAACTTATCCCGTGCCTTTTATTGGTATAGAACCTGCCATAAAACCGGCTGCTTTAGCTTCTTCTAAAAAGAAGGTCGGAATTTTGGCTACTAAGGGCACTCTTTCCAGTAAATTGTTTGCAGAAACTTCTTCTAAATTCGCTAAAGACATTCAAACCATAGAAGTTATAGGTCAAGGACTTGTAGAAGCCATTGAATCAGGGAAAATAAACCATCCCTCTACTTTTGAACTCTTAAAAGATATTATGCAGCCTATTTTAGAACAAGATATTGACTTTCTGGTTTTAGGTTGCACACATTATCCTTATCTGATTCCACAATTAGAAAAAATTCTTCCTGAGCATGTTCAAATCATCGATTCGGGAAAGGCAGTTGCCAGACAGACAAAGAGAATTCTTTTATCTCAAAATCAGCTTGCAGAATCACCGCAGGGAAATCCTGTTTTTTACAGTAATAAAGATCCGGAAATTTTAAAAAGTTTCCTGAATGATAAAAGTTTTAGAGTCGAGTTTTTAGAATTTTAAAATCCTCTTCTTCTGTCAGAAAAAGAGGATTTACCCAAATATGTTCTTAATATTTTTACCTATTGATTGTTGGGCAACCGCAACGATAAGTAGATCTTCCTCCACCAAAATTGTAGCCCAGAGTAATTTGATGATAACCTGAATTATCCATTACAATTTCATTTGGCTGATAACTATATGTATAAGCCACTACAAAACCTCTGTAATTCAGCCCTACAAAAGGAGTCAGATACTGAAGTTTTTGAGTACTTACTGAAGAAGAAGTAAAGTCACCCTTATTATACTCAGCTCCGTTAAAACTTCTTCTATAAGAAAGTCCTCCCCATAATTGACCCCAATCAAAGTTGTAATAGGCCTTTCCGTTAATATCTCCAAGTGCTTCATTAGTCACTTCTTTATATTGAACCAAAACAGAAGGTTCAAAATTCCATGCTGAATACTGAGGAACAATCGTATATCCTAAAGAAAGCAAGTATGATCTTTGATTATCTGTTTCAAATTCCTCTGAAAAAATATCTCTCTTTTGTGGTATCAGGTTTTTAATAGTAGCATGGGCAAAGAATTCCATAAAGTAATAAGACATTCCGAAATCTAAATTGAAATAAGCATCTCTTTGTCTGTTTCCTGAAATAATGGGATCTGAAGGCTGTCCTGGTCCAATAAGTTCATGTTCATCTAAAGTTTCCTGCGCCACTCCTACACTTAATCCAAAAGAAAGCTGATTCAAATCAACCTCATCTCTCGACATTAAAATATGATAAGCAAACGTCCCATAAAACCCTTGCTGAGAAAACCTTCCATTCTTGTCATTATATAAAATTCCTCCTATACCTACTCCACTCTCACCTATTCTTCCGTTGGCACTAAAAGTTTCCAAATGCGGAGCATCATCTACATCAAACCATTGGGTTCGCCCGGTAAGGCGTATTTTATTTTTATTAGCGGCTCCCGCCATAGAAGGGTGCAGTAAATATAAATTATCCGTTAAATAATCTGAATAAACCGGAATTCCACGCTCTTGAGAAAAGGCTACAAAAGGAATAGACAAGAATATAAAGATCAGAAGTGTTCTATTAAGTTTCATATATAATAGATGTGAATATCTTATTTATTTTATTTTTTTTCTACGGACATCCGGACTTTATCTTCTTGCAAATCAAATAAATGAGCCATTCAGATAAGCCTGATCCATTTCTCCATATATTAAATGAGCGGTAAATATATTGAATTCATTGTATATCTTTTAATAATTTTGTAGAAATTTTTTTCAAATGAATATCTCCAACATACAAATTCAAAAAACCAACTACCCGCAACTTAAAAAATTTAATATAGATTTTTTTTTAGTTAAAGCCGGCAAATATAAATTTTCTCATCCCGAAGAAGCAAAATCTTCTGCTTTGGCCGGAACCATTTTTACTTTGCCTTATGTCAAAACGGTTTTTATTGCAGAAAATTTTGTTGCCGTTGAAATTATTGATGATTTTGATTGGGAAGAAGCAGAAAATGCCATTATTCAAGCTATAAAAAAACATTTAGAATCAGGAAAAAAAGCTGTTGAGAATGAGCCTCAATTTTTTCCTGTAGAAGTATATACTGAAATGGATATAGGACCCGGAACTTTAAAATTTGTAGCCAACAAAAAATTGGTGCTTCAACCGGCTCAATTTGATTTTAATAAAGAAGTTCTTAACTCGCCTTTAGCTGCCGAATTATTTAAATTTCCTTATGTGAAAAGAGTTCGGTTTGAAGACCATTATATCATTCTCACCAAAGGAGGTTCCGTTCAATGGGATGAAGTGACTATGGAACTAAGAGAATTCATCCGTCAATATCTTATGAAAGGAAAACCTGTTATGGAAGATGAAAGCCGTTATGTCTGATTTTTAAAGTTTGTTTTTGGCTTCTTTATAAAAATCCTGAAAGAGCTTCAGCAAATCAATAGTGGAATTTATCAAATCTTTGGTATCCAGAAGAATTCCAAAATACAGTCTTGTGTTTTTTCGACTGCTTTTGGTTGTTCGGATTCTTTTAATCTGCTTTTGAATCAATTCTGAAACATCCTCAGATAAGTGTGATTTCTTTTGAATTAACCTTTCTATTTTTCCAAAAGAATGTTTATCAAAAATATCGATGGTTTCTTCAAACAATAAAGTCATTTCTCTCGACATTTGTTTGAGGTCTCTGATTTGGTTGAATTTCAGATTTTTATGATTATTGTGAACATGCTCATAACTGGCTCTGGTAATTTCACCAAGAGATTCAACCATATTTTCCAGATAATCCAGGAAGAGAATATAAAACTTACTCGCTTCAACAGAATCCTCTTCTAAACTCCGTATGAGATTAAATACATTATCATTCAATTCCTCTACTCTTTCTTCTATTTTTTCAAGTTTTTTAATGTCTTTTTTTAGTTTGGCTAAATCGTGATACCCTAAATGCTCAACAACTTTAGCATATCTTTTATTAATTCTTTTCAGCACACTTGAAATATTATCTGAAATCTCTAAAGTAATTTCATTAATAGAAAGAATATCCTGCTGATTATATTTTTGTTCTTTTTGCTGAGCTTTAATTTCTTTTGAATGCAAGACCGCACTTCTTATCACCATAAATATAGCCAAAGCAGAAAGAATAGCTGAAGCTACTATTCCGCCATACCACAGGATTGCGGCAAAAATTGCAGCCCCTATAAAAGCTGCAAAAGCAGTTGCGAACCAGCCTCCTATCACATTTAAAACCCCGGTCACTCTATATACCGCACTTTCTCTATCCCAGGCCCTGTCAGAAAGAGAAGTTCCCATAGCTACCATAAAAGTAACATAAGTTGTAGAAAGAGGAAGCTTCAGAGATGTTCCTATGGAAATTAATATTGCTGAAACCACAAGGTTTACACTGGCCCTCACACTGTCAAATGCCGGCGCATCAATTCTTTTGTCTTGAAGAATGGGTTCTTTGGTGTCAAACTTTCTTCCGATTTTAACCCGCATACGCTTTGGAAGTAAATAACTAACTGCATCAATAGCAACAATCGCATAACGCACAATGAGCCTGGCAAAGTTATTGGGTTCGAATTTTTCCTGCCCCTCTCCCTGTCTGGATAAATTGACCCCGGTTTCAATAACAATTCTTGCTTTTTTTGAAAACCATAAAGTCAATACCATGATGCCCCCTGCTATGGCTAAATAAATAATGGATGTTCCGGAGGGCTCATCATTTAATCCCGACATGATAAATTCATTTGGTGCTGTACCGGATGTCAGATAAGAAGCATGCCAAAGATCAAAAGAATCTTTTGCCGCCAGCGGAACACCTATAAAGTTTACCAGATCATTTCCCGCAAAAGCCAAGGCTAAAGCAAAAGTACCTACCAGAATGATAAAGGTCAGAATATTTTTTTTGAAAACGGAAATCAATAATTGAGAAACGATACTCCAAAATATCAGCAACACAATCACCACTGTAAAAACGTGATTGGCTACATAAATTTTAAAATCTTCCGGAACAAAACTGAGTCCGCCCAATCCGTTAATCAAAATAAAATAAGTCAGAGCAGTGAGAGAAATCCCTCCGAAAACACCTCCTACATACTTGATTTTTTGTTCATACTGAAAAGAAAAAACCAGTCTTGAAAGATATTGAACGACTGCTCCCAGCGTGAAAGCCAGAGCGACTGAGAGAAGAATACCCACTATAATCTGGAGTACTTTTGAAGTATTCAAATATTCCATCACCATAGAATAGGAAACGGAATTATCTGTATTTTTAATAAAAGCAATAAAAGCTGCTGCTCCCAAAAGTTCGAAAACAATAGCGACTGAGGTGGAAGTAGGCAATCCTAAGGAGTTAAAGAAATCGAGTAGAACGATATTTGCCAAAGTAACTGCCAGAAAGATAAGCATGACTTCCTCAAAAAAGTACATTTCCGGATTAAAAATTCCATTTCTTGGAATTTCCATCATTCCTGTTGAAAAGACTGCTCCAATTAATACTCCTACACTGGCAACAGTAAAAATTGTTTTTAAAGAAGCGGCTTTGGATCCAAATGCAGAAGTCAAAAAATTAACAGCATCATTACTGACCCCTACCACTAAACCGGCGACAGATAAACTCACCAGCATAGCGAGCATAAGGATATAGATAATTTCCATAAATGTTAAATAAAGAATATTAAATCAAGTTGCAAACATGTCCAATGGATTCGTTTATCTCAAAAAAAGAATATTACCAAAATATTAATTTTAATAATAAAATATTTTTCTTCCTATCCAAAAAAGCATTTCTAAACCCTAACCTCCAGCAGATCTGCTTGTTGTGAATGAATTTCAACATTAGTTAAACAAGCCGGAATGAATACAGTTTCTCCCTTATTTAAAGAAGCAGTAAAGTTATGGCTATGAATTTCAGCTTTTCCTGAAACACACATAAAGACAATAAAGGAAGATTTGGAAGGATAATCAAGAGAAATATTTTCCCTCACATGAATGATTCTGGTTTTAAAAAACTCATTTTCCACCAGGGTTTGAAAGCGATTATGGGTTTTGGGATAGGAAATCTGAAACTCATCAAACTCAAAATCTATCACATCCAATGCCAGATCTGTATGCAGTTTTCGTGGTTTTCCATTAAAATCTTTCCGATTCCAGTCGAAGATACGGTAGGTAATATCTGAACTTTGTTGTATTTCAGCCAGTAAAATCCCTTTTCCAATAGAATGAACCAGTCCGGGTTTGATATTAAAAACATCTCCGGGTTTGACTTTGATAAAATTCATTATCTGCTCCAGTGTTCCTTTCTTTAAATGATTCAAATAATCATCAAGTGTAGATCCATTTTTAAATCCTATATACATACCTGCATCTTTATCAGCCTGCAAAACATACCACATTTCTGTTTTACCAAAAGAATTATGTCTCTTTAGGGCTGTTTTATTATCAGGATGCAGCTGAAGTGAAAGGTTTTGATCGGCATCAATAAACTTGAATAAAAGAGGGAAGGTATGTTGAAAAGAATGATAAACTTTCTCTCCAACCAAGTCTTCTTTATAAAGAGTAATAATTTCTCTTAAAGTTTTTCCGGATAAGCTTCCTTCTGAAACTACAGAAACATCTTCTTCTATATCACTTATTTCCCAGCTTTCTCCGGTTTTATTGGAAACAGTATTTTTTTGAAGAATATCTTTAAGTTTAGTTCCACCCCAAACCTTTTCTTTTAAAATAGGTTTAAATTTTATGGGATAGAGTTCATTTTTCATTATAGAGTTTTTTGACAGTATCCAATGCCTCTTCCACGTGCCCTAATACTTTAAGTTGTCGAAACCTCATCCGAAGAATTCCGTGTTTATCAATGACTAAGGTTTCTCTTCCGGGAATAAGACCTAAAGCATGGCTTTTTACACCCAGAAGTCCGGCAATACTTTTATCAGCATCGGACAATAATCTGAAAGGTAATTCCAATTGTTCCTGAAAAGCTTGCAAGGTAGGTGTTGAATCAGGACTCACCCCAATCACTTCGGCTCCGAAATAATTAAATGAGCGGATAGAAACCTTGAATTCTCTGGCTTCTTTAGAGCAGCCAAAAGTAAAACTTTTCGGATAAAAATATAAAACCAAAGCCTTTTTCCCAAGCACCTCCTGAGAATCAAAACTTCTGCCTTTATTATCCGTGGCTACAAATGCCGGAACCTTTTCACCTATTTTTAATGCCATAGCTTTAAACCTTTAAGTATTCATCATATTTTTCAAAAATAATTTTAAACCAAGCTGTAAATTTTTCAGGATTTGCTTCTATCTCTTGACGGACTTCTTCCGGCTTCATCCATTTCCAGGCTGAAACTTCTTCCGGATTCGGATTGGGATCTTCATCATAATAACCAATAAGTATATGATCAAGTTCATGTTCAGTCAATCCATTATCGAATTTTGCCTTATAAATAAAAGAAGTCAGATGTTCAATTTCTGTATCAAATCCCATTTCTTCTACTAATCTTCTTCTGCCTGCTTCTTCCAAAGTCTCTCCTTCCCGAGGATGGCTGCAACAAGTGTTGGTCCATAAACCGGGGGTGTGATATTTATGAGCTGCTCTTTGCTGAAGCATAAGCTCTCCTTTTTTATTAAATATAAAAACCGAGAAGGCCCGGTGGAGCAAGCCTTTTTCATGAGCCTCAAGTTTTTCCATCAAACCAATGGGCTCATCTTTTTCATTTACCAGAATTACTTTTTCTTTTTTCATAGCAAGCAAAAATACAAAATAGATTTTGATAGTATACTATTTTTCAGCTTTCCGTATAAATAATCTCGATCTTTAAAACTAAATATAACTCAAAATCATCTAATTTTAAAAGAATTCCGATAAATAAAGTTCATAAAATTATAAAAAAAATTAGAAAAGGATTATTTCTTTAAGTTTCTCTGTCTTCTACGGATTCTTCCACTCCAGAGTTTCGATTAACTTCTTCATGTCATCCTTGATATATTCAGCGGCAGGAAAAATAGAATCGTAATTTGGTGTTCTTCTGAAATAAATGGAACCGGTGAGAAAATGATTGATACTGTCGGTCATATAAAATTGTGCCTGAGAAGCAGCATTTCCGGTGACCGTATATAACATGCCATAAACATTATGAGCGGTATCTACAAACTCATCTCCAAAAATCTCATCAGCCTTAATGGTGTGTTTTAAGGGAAGTTGCTGAGCATCGGCAAGAAGTTTTTCTATATTATCATCTACTTTTTCATAAGTAATATAAATCGCTCCTCTAAAACTGGGATAAACAATATTAAAAACACAAGGATCTTTTGTGGAAGTAGAAGATCTTATGACAGCATTTTCATTGATTTGAAAAGTATAAGGACAATCTGCCTGAAGATCTTCATAATTGGGTTCAGGATAATTGTGAGCCAGAAAACCTCTTGGCTTGGGTTTAAAATTTTCCTGACAGCTCAAGACCAGCAGCAAACAAACTAAAACTCCTAAAAACTTTTTCATTCTCTTGAAAATTTCACCTGAATAATTCGTTTCAAATCTACAGCTTCAATTGTAAATGTATAATTTTCAAATTTTATTTTTTCTCCAAGTTTTGGAAAACCGCCGGAAATCTCTAAAATAAATCCGGCTATTGTTTCTGATTCTCCTTTATGATCTTCAAATAAAGAAGCATCCTCTATTTTTGCTATTCTATAAAAATCAACCAGTGAGGTCTTCCCTTCAAAAACATAATTATCTTCATCCATTTTTGAAAAAAACAAATCATCATCATCATACTCATCGCTGATTTCTCCTACAATTTCTTCGATTATATCTTCCATAGTAATCAAACCGCTCGTTCCTCCATATTCATCTACAACAATGGCCAGATGGATTTTTCTGCTCTTAAAATCACTGAGCAAATCGTCCAGTTTTTTATTCTCCGGCACAAAATAAGGTTCTCTCAGCAATTTTTGCCAGGCAAATTCCTCTTCTTCCAAATAAGGAAGTAAATCTTTTACATATAATATTCCTTCTACATTATCCAGACTTTCTTCATAAACAGGAATTCGCGAATAACCTTGCTCTACTATTTGCGGCAAAATTTCCTGATATGTATTTTGTTTATCCAAAGCGAAAATATCCGTCCGGGGCTGCATGACTTGTCTGGTGTCCGTATTTCCAAAGGAAACAATACTTTGCAAAATCTCCTGCTCTTCCTGTGTAGTATCCTTCTCATCAGCCAAATCCAGTGCCTGAGAAAGATGATCTACACTCAGCCCTGTGTTGGCTCTTCCTAATTTCCTTTGAATGCCCTGAGACATGGAAGTCATTGGAACACTCAAAATACTCAGCAATCTATCGAGAACCTTAAGTGGAACAGCCATAGCATTGGCAAAATGAATATTATTTCTGGTGGCATAAATTTTTGGAAGAATTTCTCCAAAGAGTAAAAGGAAAAAAGTTACTACTACCACCTTAATAAGAAAGCTAAGTTGAATTCCCAAAAATTCTGCATCCATATCGGCTAAAAGCTGATCTCCTAAACTATCAAACAACAGAACGATGGCAATATTAACAAAAGTATTAGCCACCAAAACCGTTGCTAAAAGACGTTGAGGATTTTCCAGCAACCGGTATAGAATTTCCTGTCTGGAGGTAAAATCTTCTCTTTCTTCCGGAAAATCAGATTGGTTTAAAGAAAACAAAGCCACTTCTGATCCGCTGATCAGTGCAGAAAAAATCAGTAAAACCACCACTATTAACAAATTGATCATTTGCGGATAATGGAAGTCAGCCAAGATAAATAAACTCGAAGGGTCAGGATCCAAGATAACTTTTTTTAGAAGATAAAATAATTCTTACGCTTTTGATTCAGGATTATTTTCTCCTGAAGGAGAATTTTCTCTGTTTTTAGGGTAAGAAGTTTTTGAACTTTCATTTTTTACAGCAGAGCCTTTTTCGTCTCTTCTTGCGGAATTCAAAAAGGTAAACTCTGACACATTAATTTCTGTGATAAATCTATCCAATCCTTTATCATCTTTCCATTTTCGGGTAGTAAGCCTTCCTTCCACATAAATTTTATCACCTACTTTGACATATTTTTCAAAAATCTCAGCCAGTTTATTTCGCACCACAATATTATGCCATTCTGTATTGACAATTTTTCGATTGGTATTCTTATCGACATAAGCTTCATTAGTTGCCATAGTAAAATTGGCTACTGCTCCGCCTCCATGGAAATAACGGGCTTTTATTTCAGTACCGACATTTCCAATCAGCATTACTTTATTTAAAGAGCCTTGAGATGCCATATAATCAAAAATTTTCTATTCTTATCTTAAAAGTAAAATAATGTCCTTTAAACAGGTAAATATACAAAAGTTTAAATCTTTAATTCAAAAGCTTTTAGAAAATTATCGATGACCACAGGAACCGGAAAATTCTTCAATTGCTCATACCTGACTTTTAAGCTTTTGCAAACCGACAAATTAGAAGGAAAATCCTCAATAATCCAGAACTTCACAAAAAGAGTCTGATGAGTTAATTGATGCTTAATAAGTTTTTTATTGAATAATTTAATGGATGAAGGATTTATTTTTAAAGATTTTAATTCATCCTGTTTTAAAAGCTGACTCTTCTGAAGAGACTTTTCAGACTCTATAAGCGGAAATTCATATAATTTTTTCCATATATCTGCCTCCTTTCTTTGCTGCAACAAAATTTGATTATCATCAGACAAAAAGACCAGGTAATTAAAATATCTTCTTTTAATACGGGTTCTTTTAATCTTCACCGGCAGCTCTTTTACTTTCCCCTGATTAAAAGCTACACATTCAGCATTCAGCACACAAGATTCACAGAAAGGATTTTGCGGTTTACAAAAAAGAGCGCCAAACTCCATCAGCGCCTGATTATAGGTTCCGGGATCTTTTTTATCTAAATACAGCTGGGCTTTTTCTTTAAAAATTTTCTTTCCTTCGGTAGAATTTATAGGCACATCCAAACCTAAAAACCTTGATAAAACCCTGTAAACATTTCCATCGACTACCGCTTTGGGTTCATCAAAACAAATAGAAGAAATAGCAGCTGCCGTATAATCACCTATTCCTTTCAAAGTTTTTAATTCTTTATAATTATCCGGCAGTTTTCCCTCATACTGGTCGACCACCACCTTAGCGGTATGTAATAAATTTCTTGCTCTTGAATAATATCCCAGCCCCTGCCAGAGTTTTAAAACTTCCTGTTCTGTTGCATCGGCCAGATCAAAAATAGTAGGATAAGCTTCTATAAATCTATTATAATAAGGCAAGCCCTGATCCATACGTGTCTGTTGTAAAATAACCTCACTTAACCAAACCTTATAAGGATCAGAAGAATTTCGCCAGGGCAGCGATCTTTTATTTTTTTCATACCACTGACAGACATTATACCTGAAATTTTGCAATCTTTTTATTGCAAGTATACAAGTTTATTCCATTATATTATAAAGAGTTATGCTTTTAGGTTTTGAAATTTAAATTTGTATATTTGCACCCCAGGAAATTTTAAAAGAAATTTTAAGAAAATAATATTCAAATGACAAAAGCAGAAATCGTAAGTAACATTTCAGAAAAACTTGGCATGGAGAAAAATGATGTTCAGGCCATGTTAGAAACCTTCATGACAGAAGTAAAGGATTCTTTAGAATCCGGAGAAAACGTTTATTTGCGCGGATTTGGAAGCTTTATCGTTAAAAAACGAGCTGCAAAAACCGGCCGGAACATTTCTAAAAATACAACCATAAGAATTCCGGCTCATAATATACCGGCTTTCAGACCGGCAAAAGTATTTCTTGAAGGAGTAAAAAATAATGTTCCTGTAGAAAATGTAAAATAAATTTATAACCTTAAAAGTACAAGCATATGCCAAGTGGTAAGAAGAGAAAAAGACATAAAATGGCTACTCACAAACGTAAAAAGCGTAGCCGCGCCAATCGTCATAAAAAGAAAAAATAATTTTTAACCACTTGAAGATCCTTCCGGATTTTTCAAGTGGATTTTTTAGAACCTTGTTCTTTGACATTGAAGTCATTAATTGACTTCTTCGGTACGTGTCACCTCCTATCAACAAATTGATAGTGTGACCAAATTTGTTTAATCCATCTATGCTTTCCATTGAAAAGAAAGTGTGGATATAAAATCGAATACGCATGAGTAAAGAATTAATAATACGTTCAAATACAGATGCAGTAGATTTTGCCTTATCAAAAGATGGAAAACTTATAGAATTACACAAAGAAGAAAAAGACAAAAATTTTGTAGTCGGAGATATTTTTCTGGCTAAAATAAGAAAAGCTTTACCCGGATTGAATGCTGCATTTGTTGATGTGGGATATGAAAAAGATGGTTTTTTACACTATCATGATCTGGGACCTCAAGTTTCTTCTATGCTGAAATTCTTAAACGGTGTGAGATCGGGAAAACATAAAGATTATGATTTAAAAGATTTTCCCCTTGAAAAAGATATTAATAAAGATGGTGTCATCACTGAAGTTCTAAATCCCAACCAATCTATTTTGGTTCAGGTAGTAAAAGAACCTATTTCCACCAAAGGTCCTCGATTGAGCAGTGAACTTTCCCTTCCCGGACGATACGTTGTATTGGTTCCCTTCTCCGATCGAATATCAATTTCTCAAAAAATTGAGGACAAAGAAGAAAAAGATCGTTTAAGACGATTAGTCAGAAGCATTAAACCAAAAGGTTTTGGTATAATTATACGAACTGTTGCTGAAGGAAAAAAAGTAGCAGATTTGGATCAGGATATCCAAAAATTAAAAAACCGTTGGCGTGGAATGTGCAAAAAATTAAAACATGCTCACCATCCTTCCAGAGTTTTGGGAGAGTTAAATTGGGCATCTTCTTTTATGCGAGATATCTTTAATGATTCTTTCACCTCCATTTGCACGAATGATGAAGAATTGTATGAACAGATAAGAGATCGGGTAGCCAGTTTGCTTCCTGAAAAAGAATCTATTGTAAAATTATATAAAAAGCCTACTCCGATTTTTGAAAAATTCGGAATTGAACGACAAATAAAAACCGCATTTGGCAGAACGGTATCTATGGCAAAAGGAGCTTACCTTGTCATTGATCATACCGAAGCCATGCACGTTATTGACGTAAATAGCGGGAACCGCAGCAATAAGACAAAAAATCAAGAAGACACCGCTTTGGAAGTCAATTTAATCAGCGCTACAGAAGTAGCACGACAGCTGCGTTTAAGAGATATGGGCGGAATAATTGTCATCGATTTCATAGATATGAGAAAAGCCGAGAACAGAAGAACACTCTATAACCATTTAGTGGAAGCTATGAGTGATGATCCGGCTAAACATAAAATCTTACCTCCAACAAAATTCGGTCTGATTCAAATTACACGACAACGTGTACGTCCTGCAATCAAAATTAAAACCCGAGAAGAAAATCCCAACGGAAAGGGAGAAATTGAGGCACCCATAGTTATTATCGATAAAATAAAGGCAGATTTACAAAAATTAATAAAAAAGAATCACAAGAGCTTAAGCTTAAGTGCGCATCCTTTTATAGCCGCTTATTTGACAAAGGGCTTTCCTTCACCAAGAAGTAAATGGTTTTTTGACCATAAACGATGGGTGAAAGTTTTACCAAGAGATGCTTATACTTTTCTTGAATATCATTTTCATGATAAAAACGGAAAAGTGATTTCATAATATTTTACCCCAGAGATCTTTATCTTTGGGGTTTTTTTATGCTTAATTTTCAGCTTTATATTTTAAGATGAAAAAACCTTATCACAGTTTAAAAGAAGCTACTCAAAAATTAATGAGATATTGTGCCTATAGAGAAAGATGTCATAAAGAGGTTAAAGAAAAACTTTATCAGCTAAACATTCACCCTCAGGATCACGACAAAATTATCGTCCAACTCATTCAGGAAGGTTTTTTAAATGAAGAACGATTTGCCATGGCTTTTGTTCATGATAAATTTCACCTTCAGCAATGGGGAAGATTTAGAATCAGAAGAGAACTTGCAGCAAGAGACATAACAGAATCTCTTATCCAAAAATCTTTGCTTCAAATTGATGAAAAGAAATATTTAAATACTTTTTATACGCTATTAGAAAAAAGACTGGATCTGCTTTCTGATGAAAAACCCCTGGACAGAAAAAAGAAAATTACCGGATATTTATTAAGGAAAGGATTTGAAGCTGATTTGGTTTATGAAGCGATTCGCGACCAAGACTAATCCTATTTGTCTTAAAATTTTCAATCCTCTGTTACACTTCAACTAATCTTTAAATTCCTCTTTCTAATCCGACATAAATCTTATATTTGTATTTTAGAATAATTCTAAGTAAGAGAATAAAAAAATCCTTTTAAATAATGAAATTAACAAAGAAAGATATTCTGAAAGCATTAGACACGGTTACTGAAGCAGGTGCCGGTCAGAGTTTTGTAGAAAGCAATGCAGTAAAGAACATCAATATTTTTGGAGATGAAGTGGTTGTAGATTTAGAAGTCTCCAAACCTTCCATGCACGTTAAAAAACGAGCCCAGGTAGATGTGATGAAGGCTATTCACGATCAGGTCAACGAAAAAGCAAAAGTTACTGTAAACATTAGTGTAAATGCTCCGGCTCAGGGCACTATGGCTGAAATAAAAGGAAAACCCATTCCCGGCATTAAAAACATTGTTGCTGTTTCTTCCGGAAAAGGAGGAGTAGGTAAATCTACTGTAGCCTCAAATTTAGCTATCAGTCTTCAAAAATTCGGATTAAAGGTAGGAATTTTAGATGCCGATATTTACGGCCCCTCCACCACCACTATGTTTGATGTGGAAGGTCAGCGTCCGATGGCTGTCAATGTAGATGGAAGATCAAAAATGAAACCTATTGAAAGTTACGGAATCAAAATTTTATCCATAGGTTTCTTTACAGAACCCGATCAGGCTGTTATCTGGAGAGGCCCTATGGCTGCCAAAGCCTTAAACCAAATGATCTTTGATGCAGACTGGGGAGAATTAGATTTTCTAATTGTTGATTTACCACCGGGTACAGGAGACATTCACCTTTCTGTCATGCAGGCTATGCCCATCACGGGTGCAGTAATAGTGAGCACACCTCAAAAAGTAGCTTTAGGAGATGCCAAGAGAGGGGTAGCTATGTTTAATCAAAAAAGCATCAATGTGCCGGTTTTAGGTATTGTAGAAAATATGGCTTATTTTACTCCGGCTGAATTACCTGAAAATAAATATTATATTTTTGGAGAAAAAGGTGCTCAGTTTCTGGCAGAAGACCTGGGAGTTCCTTTCTTAGGTGAAATTCCTCTGGTTCAAAGTATCAGAGAAGCCGGCGATGTAGGACATCCGGCTGCGCTTCAGCAAAATTCCCCGGTTGAAAAAGCTTTTACTGAATTGGCCAGAAATGTGGTGAGTGAAACCATCAAGAGAAACAAACATTTACCTCCTACAGAAGCCATTAAAATAACAACTATGGCAGGTTGCAGTGCGGTAAACAAAAACTGAGAATTATGAAAACCCTTGTCAATGAAGAACTAAAAGAAAATGTAATTCAGGCTCTTGAAGAAATTCGACCCTTTTTACAGAGAGACGGTGGAGACATTTCATTAATAGAAATAGATGAAAAAGAAAACACGGTCAAAGTGCAGTTAGAAGGAAATTGCGTAAACTGTTCTATTAATAATATGACTTTAAAAGTAGGAGTGGAAATGACTATTAAAAAATATGCTCCTCAGATAGAAAGAGTCATAAATTTAGCAGACTGATTTATGTCATTGCAGAGTTAAAAAAGTATTTTAATTTTTGCCTGAATTTTTCCATAAAATCAAAAAAACAATGATAAAAACAGACATTTTAATTATCGGTGCAGGACCTACAGGTTTATTTGCCGTCTTTGAAGCAGGTTTGTTAAAACTAAGATGTCATATAATTGATGCTTTGCCTCAACCGGGCGGTCAATTAGCTGAAATATACCCAAAGAAACCCATTTTTGATATTCCGGGATTTCCTGAAATATCAGCCCAGGGTTTAGTCGATAATCTTATGGAGCAAATTGCTCCTTTTACCCCTGGATTTACTCTGGGAGAAAGAGCTGAAACTTTAGAAAAACAAGAAGACGGTACTTTTATAGTAACCACCAATAAAGGCACCAAACATCATGCGAAAGCAGTAGCTATTGCAGGCGGACTGGGAAGTTTTGAACCCCGAAAACCACATATTCCAAATCTGGCTCAGTTTGAAGGAAAAGGAGTCGATTATATGATTCGTGAACCTGAAGATTTCAGAGGTAAAAAAGTGGTTTTAGCCGGAGGTGGCGATTCTGCCTTAGACTGGAGTATTCATTTAGCTGAAATAGCTGAAGAACTGACTTTGGTTCACAGACGTCGTGAGTTCAGAGGAGCTCTGGATTCTGTAGAAAAAGTAAGAGAATTAAGAGATCAGGGAAAAATTAATCTGGTTACTCCTGCAGAAATAGAACAACTAAACGGAAACGGAAGTTTGCATTCTGTTCTGATTCGCAAAAAAGATGAAAGTGAAAAAGAACTGGAAATTGAAACTGATTTCTTTATTCCTTTATTTGGTTTATCTCCTAAACTCGGACCTTTAGCTGACTGGGGATTGGAAATTGAAAAAAATTCAATTAAAGTAAATAACAGTTTAGATTATCAAACTAATATTCCGGGAGTTTATGCCATTGGAGATATCAATACTTATCCGGGAAAGTTAAAACTTATTCTTTGCGGATTCCACGAAGCTACCTTAATGTGTCAGAGCATTTATAACCGTATTTATCCTGACAGACGCTATGTGATGAAATATACTACAGTAGCAGGTGTTACAGGATTCGACGGAGATAAAAAAGAGGCTCCCAAAGCTGTGGTTGAAGCTATTTAAGTTTATTTATTTCTATGGATGTCAATATCAGTATTATAGACAGGGAAGGAAAAGAACATAAGGTTCAGGCCCCCACAGATATGGGAATGAACCTTATGGAACTTTGTAAGGCCTACGATTTGCCTGTTCTTGGAACTTGTGGTGGAATGGCTATGTGTGCTTCCTGTCAGGTATATATAGAGTCAGATCATCCTTTGCCGGAAATGCAGGATGATGAAGAAGCCATGCTTTCAGAAGCATTTTATGTAGAAGAAAATTCGAGATTAGGATGTCAGATTCCTATTTCTGAAGAACTGGAAGGTTTGGTTATACGGTTAGCTCCTGAAGATGAGTAAGATATTTTCCTTATGGAAAAAGATTAATCTTATAAAAATTCAACGCTCTACTTAAAAGCTGAAGAAATTTCTAAACTCTGTCAGCAAATCTCTGTTCTTTGTGAACAGGATGAAAGTCAAAATCAAGATTTTATCCATCGACTGGGACGAGATTTATTGGAAGACAGTTATTTAATCTGTGCTAAAATTGCCGGTTGCTGGAATTCAGATCTTTATGATTTGAAAATGGAAAATGCCACTTTGATTAGAAAAGCAGCAAGAGAAATTTTATTAGGCACGACCGGTTTGATGATTAGAAGATTTCAAAATGAAGATTACCTTCTTCTTATCCGGGAAAAAATAGAGGAATTCAGAATTCTTTTTGCTGAATGGGTGAAAACATTTAATCCCTGGAATTATATTATTGACCGGTGGGGATTATTTAATCCGCCAGGAGTCAATTATGACAATAAAGATCCGGATGATGATCTTCCTTTAGATTCTGAAGATCCGTTTGATTCCTTTTAAATTTGGATCCCTCTAACAAATAATTTCTTATTTTTGCCCAAAACAATCTGAGTCGCAAATCTATGTCCCAAAAAGTCTTGCTTACTGCTGATGAAATAAACATCACTTTGCACCGGCTGGCTTGTCAACTCATTGAGAATCATGATGATTTTTCAGAAAGCGCTCTCATCGGTATTCAGCCAAGAGGAACTTTTTTAGCTGATCGTATTGCGAAAATCCTGCAAGAAGAATATCAAATTTCAAATTTGAAAACAGGAGCTTTGGATGTCACTTTTTTTAGAGATGATTTTAGAAGAAGTGAAAAGATTCTGGAGGCCAATACCACCAAAATTGATTTTTTGGTAGAAGGTAAAAAAGTCATTTTTATAGATGATGTTTTATACACCGGAAGAAGCATCAATGCTGCATTAACAGCTATTCAATCTTTTGGAAGACCGGTAGAAGTTGAATTGTTGACTTTAATAGACAGAAGATTCAGCAGACATCTTCCCATTCAACCTGATTACAGAGGCAGAAAAGTTGATGCTATTAATACGGAAAAAGTAAAGGTAAACTGGATGGAAAATGCGGGAGAAGATTGTGTTTATCTTGTCAATAATTAACTATGAATGAGCTAAGCGTCAATCATTTATTAGGAATTAAATATCTGAACAAAGAAGATATTGAATTAATTTTTAAAACAGCCGATCATTTTAAAGAGGTAATCAATCGGCCGATTAAAAAAGTTCCTTCCTTACGTGATATTACTATAGCCAATATTTTTTTTGAGAGCAGCACCCGAACAAAACTTTCTTTTGAACTGGCAGAAAAAAGATTAAGTGCTGACACCATTAATTTTGCAGCTTCCTCCTCTTCGGTAAACAAAGGAGAAACTTTAATCGATACAGTAAACAATATTTTATCGATGAAAGTAGATATGGTGGTGATGAGACACCCCAATCCGGGAGCAGGAATTTTTCTCTCCAAACATGTAAATGCTTGCATTATTAATGCAGGAGACGGAGCTCATGAACATCCGAGTCAGGCTCTTTTAGATTCTTACTCTATCAGAGAAAAACTGGGAAATGTAAAAGATAAAAACATTCTCATTGTAGGTGATATTCTCCACAGCCGGGTAGCTTTAAGCAATATTTTCGCTTTACAAAAACAAGGAGCTCACGTTAAAGTTTGTGGTCCGCGTTCTTTAATTCCTACTCACATAGAAAGTTTAGGTGTAGAAGTAGAAACTGATTTTCAAAAAGCATTAGAATGGTGCGATGTAGCCAATATGCTGAGAATTCAGCGGGAAAGAATGGATATGAGTTACTTCCCCAGCACCAGAGAATATGTTTTGCAATACGGATTAAACAAAAAACGACTGGATGCTTTAAATAAAGAAATTCTAATTATGCATCCCGGACCTATAAATCGTGGAGTGGAAATTACAAGTGATGTAGCAGATTCAGACCACTCCATAATCTTAGATCAGGTAGAAAACGGGGTAGCCGTAAGAATGGCTATTCTCTATCTCCTGGCTTCAAAAATTAAAAATTTATGACTATAACAGAAAAAGATAATTATATAATAATTGAAGACGATAAAAATAATGTAGAAGGTTTTTCTAATTATCTGGAAAATCATGCTTATAATCAATTCAAAGACAAACATGTAGTTATCGACTTATTAAAATATGAAAATCTCACTTTAGAAGAATTGTTGACTTTTTTGAGATTATCAAATAAACAAAGAGGTAAAAACAAATCTTTTATTATTGTAAACAATGCGCTCGCCATTGAAGACATTCCCGATGAACTGGCTGTGGTACCCACTTTGCGTGAAGCTGAAGATTATATTGAATTAGATGAACTACAACGACAATTCGGGCTGGATTGAGTAAAACTTAAACCCATGAAACTAACTATTTTAGGTAGTTATTCAGCTACTCCTCGTGCTGATGCACATCCCACTTCTCAGGTTTTGAATATCAGAAACCATACTTTCCTATTGGATTGCGGAGAGGGAACCCAGCGTCAACTGAGAAGATATAAAATAAGTTTTGCCAGAATTAAACATATCTTCATCACTCATCTGCATGGAGATCATGTATATGGTCTGATCGGGTTTATATCGACTATGGCCTTGTTAAGGCGCCATCAGGATTTAAATATTTACGGCCCAAAAGGAATCAAAGAAATGATTGAAGTTCAATTAAGGCTTTCCAAATCTGAACCTCCTTTTGAAATAAACTTTCATGAACTTGAGCGTAATGATCGCCAACTTATCTTTGAAGATCATCATGTTAAAGTAGAAACCATTCCTCTGGAACATCGAATTTACACCAATGGATATTTCATTCAGGAAAAAGAAGCACCCCGAAAATTATTAATAGAAGAAGTAGAAAAATATAAAATCGATAAAGCTTTTTATAATTCTATCAAAGCCGGGAAAGATGTGACTCTTGATGATGGAACAATTATTCCTAATAAAAAACTTACAGCCGATCCGCCTCCGCCAAAAAGTTATGCTTTTTGTACAGATACAGTTTATAAACCTGATATTGCTGATCAGATAAAGCATGCAACCGCTCTTTATCACGAATCAACTTTTCAGGAAGAACATGCAGACTTGTGTGAACCAACTAAACATTCTACCGCTAAACAAGCTGCTATGATTGCTAAAAAAGCTCAGGTAGAAAAGTTAATTTTAGGTCATTATTCCAGTCGTTATAAATCTTTAGACGGATTTAAAACCGAAGCAGAAGAAATTTTTCCAAATGTTGAATTAGCTGAAGATGGTAAAGTGATTCATCTTTGATATTTATTAAAATATTTCAACAGAAAAACAAGAAAAGAATTAAAGAAATTGTAACAATTCTATTTTTGCTTCGTCTTAATTTTAAAAACTACATTTAAATAATTATCATGAATTTTCTAAAACGTGTATTATCAACAGTTGTAGGAATTTTTGTATTCCTGCTGATCTGTTTCTTCTTCCTCTTCATTATCGGAAGTGTATTTATGAAGACTTCTAAAAAGCAACCTAAAATAGCTGACAAAAGCATTTTAGAGCTAAAACTTCATGCGCCTGTAAAAGATTATGGAGGAAAAACAAGATTCAAAAATTATTCTTTCTTAGATGAGGATAATAAAGACGGACTTTTTATGCTGATAAGCGCCATTGACCATGCGGCTACAGACAAGAGCATTGAAGGAATCAGTATTGAAGTTCCCACTGCAAGAGCGGGAATTACTCAACTTAAAAATTTGAGAGAAGCTTTGGAAAGATTTAAAGCTTCCGGAAAATTTGTCACCGCTTATGGAAATATTTATTCTCAGTCAGATTATTATTTAAGTTCTGTTGCTGATAGTATTTTCTTAAGTCCTGCCGGATTTTTAGATTTTAAAGGTCTGGCTACTGAATTGGTTTATACCAAAGATTTTCAGGAAAAAACTGGTGTGAAAATGGAAGTTGTCCGAATGGGAAAATATAAAAGTGCTGTTGAACCTTTTTTAGATAATGAAATCAGTGAAAATAACAAAGAGCAAATTCTTTCTTATTTAAATTCTATTTGGGAAAACCTAAGAGTAGAAATTGGTCAAAACAGAAATATTTCAGCAGAATATTTAGATACTATTGCTGATCAGCTTTTAGCCAGAACTCCAGAAAGAGCATTGGATTTAGGATTGGTTGACAAAATCGCTTACAGAGATGAATATGAATCAGGTTTAAAACAGTATTTAGATATCGACAGAAAAAAGGATTTAAAATTTGTAAATATTCTTGATTATACTGAAAACATAGGCAATCAAAATATTTATAAACACAATTCAAATAAAATTGCTGTTATCTATGCTCAGGGAGAAATCATTGATGGACAGGGAAGTGTGAATAAAATCGGACCTGAAGAAATCAATAAAGCGCTTCGTGCAGCCCGCACCAATAAAAATGTAAAAGCCATTGTACTGAGAGTAAATTCTCCGGGCGGTAGTGCTATGGCAAGCGAGCATATCTGGAAGGAAATTGAAAACACCAAAAAAGAAAAACCTGTAATCGTTTCTATGGGTAATCTGGCCGCTTCAGGAGGTTATTATATTGCTGCCAATGCCGATAGAATTTTCGCAGAACCTTCAACCATCACAGGAAGTATAGGTGTTTTCGGAATGTTGCCCAACTTTAAAGGACTGACTGATAAGGTGGGTTTGTATTCTCAACAGGTTAAAACCAATGAAAATGCGATTACCTATAGTCCTTTTCAGGAAATGGATGAAAATCAACATGATTTTATTCTTGAAAGTATTGAACGTATTTATCATCTTTTTAAATCAAGAGTCGCTGAGGGCAGAAATTTAAGTATGGATGAAGTAGAAGAAGTTGCTCAAGGTCGTGTATGGACAGGAGAGCAAGCTTTAGAATTAGGATTGGTTGACCAATTGGGAGGTTTACACGATGCTCTTGAATATGCCGCCACTCAGGCAGATATCGATAAATATCAGGTCACCGAATATCCTGTTTATAAAGTAGATATAGATAAATTCTTGCGTCAGTTCGGAATGGAAGCTTCTAAAACAGAGATTACCAAAGAAATTTTAGGAGAAGAATTATATCCGATCTTTGAAGATTTAAAATCAAAATCAGAGCGTAAAGGAATACAGTTGATTTTCCCATATAGCACTGAAATCAAATAACTTTTTTGAAGTTTACAATCGGGCTAAAAGAAGTAAAGATTTATTTCTTTTAGTCCGATTTTTTATTTTTTTGAATTCTCCGGTTCTTCCTGCAAATCGAGGTTCCGAAGTTTTGGGAAACCTGCAGCTGTAGCCACTACGGTTATTAAGGTCAGACTTCCTCCTACCACCACAGCCAGAGAAGCTCCTAAAAGTTTAGCCATTAATCCGCTTTCAAAAGCGCCTAACTCATTGGAAGATCCTATAAAAATAGAATTTACCGAAGCTACTCTTCCCCTCATCTCATCCGGAGTTTTTAACTGCAAAATAGTCTGTCTGATCACCATAGAAATTCCATCAGCCATTCCACTGATAAACAGAGCAAACATTGAAACCCAGAACCATTTTGACAACCCGAAAAAGATAATAGACAGTCCAAAAACAAAAATAGCTGCCAATAACTTTTTACCGGCATTCCTGCTTAAAGGAAAACGGGTGGACAATAAAATTGTAATGAAAGCACCTATAGCCGGAGCTGCTCTTAATAAACCATATCCTCCTGAACCAACTTTTAAAATATCCTGAGCAAAAATAGGAGCTAAAGTAATTGCTCCGCCCACCAGTACAGCAATCATATCTAAAGTTAAAGCACCGAGAATTTCTTTGGTTTTATAAACAAATCTGACTCCATTTCGCAGGCTTTGAAAAACGGGCTCACCTATATTGGGATTGAGAATGGGTTTTCTTTTAATATTTAATAAAGCTGTCAGGGCAATAGCAGCAAAGAAAATTACTAATAGCAGAGACCATTGAACACCAATCCAATAAATAAACAATCCTCCGAAAGCCGGTCCTAAAATATGTCCCATTTGCTGAAACATGGTATTCCAGGAAGTTGCATTGACATAAGTTTTCCGGGGAACAACCAATGCCATCAAGGAAAAAATACTTGGACTGATAAAAGCACGAACAAATCCGCCCAGACAAACCATCAGATAAATTCCGTATAAAATAAATTGCCGGGAATACCTTTCTATAATTTCAGGCCAGGTAAGCAGAAATAAACCCGTACTAATTAAAACAAATCCTATAATACAAATCACCAGCAAATTTCGTTTTTCTTTCTGATCGACGATATGACCGGCGAATAGAGCCATCGAAATAGCAGGAATCACTTCCATTAATCCAACTATTCCCAAAGCTAAAGGATCTTTTGTCAGCGAATACACTTCCCATTCAATAATAGCAAACTGCATGGTCCAGGCAAAAGTCATAGCAAACCTGAGCAGTAAAAAAGGTTTAAATTCCTTGTATCTTATAGCCTCATAAGGATCTATCTTTTGCATTCAGATTTAAAATTTATTTTCTGATAACTTCAGAAGTAAATCAGCAAATAAAAAATAAATGTTTTACATTTACTTAAATTTATTCTAAAAAATTCTATCATGAAAAATTCCTTTCTTGGCTATTCTCTTCTTTTGCTCGTTCTTGTTGTAAATAATTCTTGTGATTCTGTTTTTAAAACCATTCATGGAGAAGGTCCGATTATCGCAAAAGAAATTCAATTAGATGATTTTCATGAGATTGAAGTCTCTTCCGGCTGGGAAATTGAATTAATTCCTCATGCTCAACCGGGTTTACTTATAGAAACCGAAGAAAACCTGATTCCGATGATTAATTATCAAATCAGAAACGGCAGACTATATATTTCTCATCAAGGCAGTGTCGGTCGTTCCAAATCAAGAAGAATTAAGGTGTTTTTCAGACAGCTCAATTTCATTTCCGCACAAAGCAGTGCCAAAGTTTTTTCTGCCGCTATATTTGAACAACCCGGACTTTATATAGAAGCTTCCTCTAATGCACAAGTATTTTTAAAATTATGGACAGGATTTTGCGAAATAAACACTTCCACCACCGCTCTTGTAAATCTTGAAGGACTCAACAGAGAATTAAAAGCATCAGCTCATACTTCTTCCAGAATTGAAGCAAAAAATCTAAAAACTGATTTTTGTCAGGCTGTTATTAATACCAAAGCATATATGAGCATTCATGTGAGTGATAATCTTACAGCTGAGACAGATTCAGGAGGAGAATTAGAATTTTTTGGAAATCCTAAAACCACCAATCTAAAATACAATCATTCAGATGAAGGAATCCGCAGTAACGATCGCATAAGATCTTCAAATCCAAAAACCCGAGGTTCTCGTGCGGGAAGCAGAGATTAATGTTTTTTCCAAAAGATTTAAAAAACTAAATTTTTTGCAAAAATATTCAGTTGAAAAGCTAAATTTTTTAGACATCTAATTTAGATTCAGTTTAAATTAAGCATTTCACCCCTCAACTTTATTGAGTTTATAAGAGCCAAAGTTATTGATAATCCTTACCTTTGGCCAATCTTAAAAACTCCATACTCATGATTCAAAAGAAGATTGCGGATTTTCTTTTTTCAACTCGATTAATGGCGGTTTTATTCGTTGTTTTCGCAGCAGCAATGGCCGTCGCCACTTTTCTTGAAGACTCATACAGCACAGAATTTGCCAGAATTTATGTTTATAACGCCAAATGGTTTGAACTCATTATGGTGTTGTTTTGTATAAATTTCTTTGGAAATATTGGCAGATATAAACTCTGGAGAAAAGACAAACTCATTACTTTAATTTTTCACTTGTCTTTTCTGTTGATTATAATTGGTGCAGGAATTACACGCTATATCAGTTTTGAGGGATTAATGCCCATAGAAAACGGAGAAACTGTTGATTATTTTTACTCTCAAAAAACTTATCTGTCCACCTATATTGATGGGGAAACAGATGAGGGAATGATGAGAAAAAAGAAAAACTTCCCGGTTCTATTAGCTGAAGGCGCTAACAATCATCATACTTTCAAAACAGATTTTAAAGGTCAGCCTGTTGAATTTGAAATCACCGAATTTATAGAAGGCGCCAAAAGAACGGTAGTAGAAAAACCGGACGGAAATCGATATTTGAAAATTGTAGATGCAGGCGGTGGACAAAGAAATGAGAATTTCTTACAAGAAGGACAAGTAAGCAGCCTCAATAACATATTGATTTCTTTCAATAATGAAACGGATGGTGCCATCAATATCAAAGAAGAAGAAGATGGAAGTTTCAGCATCCACTCTCCTTTCCCCGGAACCTATCTTCGTATGGCTGATCAGGAAAGAGGTGAATTGGTTGAAGATTCTACTCAAACTTTACAATTGGCATCCTTATATGATTTGGGTGGACTTCAGTTTGTGATTCCGGAAGAAGTGATCACAGGAGAATATGAAGTTGTTAAAGGCGAAAAAGGAGAGTCTATCTTAGATGCTGTTATTGTCAAGGTAAAAACCGAAGGTGAAGAAGAAGAATTGGTATTAATGGGAAATAACCAAAGTCTGAGCAATTTCACAGAAATCAGTTTAGGCGGATTGGATTTTCATGTACGATTCGGAAGTAAAAAACACGACTTACCTTTTTCGATTCATTTATATGAATTTATTGCTGAAAAATATCCCGGAACTGCAGATAATCCCAATCCAAGTTATTCTGCTTTTAAAAGCCGGGTTAAAGTTTCAGACATCACAGATAGAGATACCATTGACATTTATATGAACCATGTTTTGGATCATAAAGGATATAGATTTTTCCAGGCTTCCTTCATGCCGGGAGAAGCAGGAACTGTTTTATCCGTAAACCATGATTATTGGGGAACAACCATCACTTATATAGGATATACTTTATTGTATATCGGTCTGGTTCTGATTCTTTTTGTCAAAGGTTCAAGATTCACTGAATTAGCTGCTATGCTTAAAAGAATGAATAAAAACAAAAGAAAGAGAAGAGCTAAATATTTAGGAGTATTAGCAGTTTTAATTTTAGCCGGAAGTTTAACTGCCCAGGCACAGGTTCGAAAAGAAGATGTCCCGGGATATGATGAAACGCAGGTTCCGCATGACACCATTCACAGCGAAACCCATTCTCATAAGGAGGGACGAAATGAAATCATCGGCGCTGAACTTTCTACTGAAGAAATCATTGAAATAATTATAGAAAACCGCGTTCCTGAAAAACAAGCTGAAGAATTCGGAAAACTGGTTATTCAGGATTACAGAGGAAGAATGAAACCGGTAAACACTTATTCTTCAGAACTTCTAAGAAAACTCAGCAGAAAAGATCATTATGAAGATCCTTCTACCGGAAAAACCATTTTAACCAGTGATCAGTTTCTCATTTCTCTCACTCAAAACCCTATGGTTTGGTACACCGTGCCGCTGATAAAAGTTCAGCATAAAGACGAGCGCCTGAGAGAGGTGTTAGATATGGAAGAAGGTCAAAAGCTGGTTAAATTCATTCAGTTTTTTGATGATAATGGAGATTATAAATTAGGGCCTTATCTTGAGGAAGCTTATCGGGCAAAAGTAAAGAGTAGATTCCAAAAGGATTTGGTAGATGCAGACGGTCAGGTAAACTTATTACATAATGCCATGCAAGGAATTTTACTGCGCATCTTCCCTATTCCCGATCATCATGATAATAAATGGATTTCTTATCCGGAGGTATTAGAACAAATTGATGAGTTCAATTCCAAAGATTCTTTATTTGTCACCAATGCTCTTCCCTTATATATGGGAAGATTATATGAAGGCACCCGGGGAACTACTCAAATTAAAAAAGGAGATTTTACACAGGCCAACAGTTTATTGGATGGGATTAAAGCTTATCAGAAAAAATTTGGAGCTCAGGTTATGCCGACAGACAGACATATAAAATATGAGGTTTTATATAATAAATATGATGTCTTTAAAGAGCTTTTTGCTTATTATCTTTATGTAGGTTTTATCCTTTTTGTTCTGGTAATTGTTGAAATTTTTTATCCAAAACGCTGGATGCTTTACTTAATCAATACCGGAAAAATAATTACGCTGCTCCTATTTATCGCCCACACTTTGGGTCTGGCAGCCAGATGGTACATTTCTGGTCATGCCCCATGGAGTGACGCCTATGAAAGTATGATTTTTGTAGCCTGGGCTACCGTGTTATTTGGATTAATTTTTGGACGAAAAAGTGATTTAACTGTAGCCGCCACTGCTTTTGTGACTTCCATGATTCTGATGGTAGCACACTGGAGCTGGATGGATCCTTCTATTGCTAATCTCGAGCCTGTTTTGGATTCTTACTGGATTATGATTCATACTTCGGTAATTGTGGCCAGTTATGGTCCTTTCACCTTAGGAGCAATTTTAGGACTGGTTTGTTTGTTACTGATGATTTTCACGAATGAGAACAACGTTAAAAAAATGTCTCAAAATATCAGAGAGCTGACCATTATTAATGAAATGGCTTTAACTGTAGGATTGGTTTTATTAACCATTGGAAACTTTTTAGGAGGTCAGTGGGCCAATGAAAGCTGGGGTCGCTACTGGAGCTGGGATCCAAAAGAAACCTGGGCATTGATCAGTATAATGGTTTATGCTTTTGTAATTCACATGCGACTGGTTCCCGGACTGAGAAGCAGATTTGCTTTTAACTGGATTTCCATATTGGCATTAGGATCGATTTTAATGACTTATTTTGGTGTAAACTTTTATTTAAGCGGATTACACTCTTACGCCAGCGGAGATCAAATAATCAGTTATAAATTCATTGCATTAGCTTTGGCTATTTGGATTATACTGGGAATTGCTTCCTATTGGAAGTTTAAAAAACATTTTAAACGAAACAGAAGAGCTGAAGCAAGCTCTTAAAATAAATGACTGAAAAAGAAGAAGTTAGAATATATTTAAAAAATAAATCACTTTTTCTTTGGTCAGATGGAAGACATCGTTTATATTTGCAGTCGTTAAAAAACAAGAGTTCTTTTACAGGAGAGATGCCAGAGTGGTTAATGGAGCGGATTGCTAATCCGTCGACGTGTAAGCGTCGCCAGGGTTCGAATCCCTGTCTCTCCGCTTAGTTTTGAAAAACATTATCGCGAAACGAGCAGCGATATAAAAAATTGACTCGGGGTGTAGCGTAGCCCGGTTATCGCGCTTGGTTTGGGACCAAGAGGTCGCAGGTTCGAATCCTGCCACCCCGACTGAAAAATCCAATCACTTTTGTGGTTGGATTTTTTTTATAAAGATATGATGCCGTTGGCATCAGTTATCTTCTGCTTTGGATCTATAAAGATTTGATGCCTTTGGCATCACGCATCCTTCTTCTTTATAATTCAATCCCGAAGGGATTGGATGTTTATAAAAAATAACACGTGGTTTATGCGACCCTGTAGGGGTCGAATTTATCTATAAAGATTTGATGCCGATGGCATCACGTATTGTCTATAAATGTTTGATGCCGGTGGCATCGCGTGTGTTTTTTTGGGATTTTTCAATCCCAAAGGGATTGGATGTTTGTAAAAAATAATACGTCGTATGGGCGACCCCGTGGGGGTCGAATCTATTGCGTTCTATAAATGTTTGATGCCGATGGCATCATGCATCCTTCTTCTTTATAATTCAATCCCGAAGGGATTGGATGTTTATAAAAAATAACACGTGGTTTATGCGACCCTGTAGGGGTCGAATCTATAAGGATGCAGTTGACATCAGTTATGTTACGCCGTCGCCTGGATTGTCGTTTTCATCCTGTTTTATCAATCCAATCGAATAAAAACTCTTCTTTGTATTCTATTTTAAATTTTTCCATAAATTCAATATACTCTTCTTTAAAAGTCTTTTTTCGATGATGTTCTTTTTGCCGGTTTATATAGGCGATAACATTATCCAAGGCGGAATGACTGTAAGAGAACGCTCCATATCCGGTCTGCCATTCGAATTTTTGTTTGGTAAATTGTTTTTCTTTGATGAAAGAATTAGATGATTTTTTGATTTCTCTTACCAAGTCTGATAAGCAACAAGAAGGTTTCATTCCAATAAAAATATGAATATGATCAGGCATTCCATTTATTGCCAGCATTTTCTGACCTTTATTTTGAACAATACCGGATATGTATTTGTATAACTCTTCTTCCCAACTCGAATGTATTAAGCTCTGTCTGCCCCGAACAGCGAAAACTATCTGAATGTATATTTGTGAAAATGTACCTGCCCCCATTTCATTTTCTTGATTTGATTATGCAGTTTAAATATAAGCTATTTTTGTTTCAAGAGTTATTAAACTCATTCCTCCCTATCCCCTCCTTAATTTTTCCTCAATCAATAATAGAAGCGTGATTTCCCTCTCAAATTACCAATTATCAGAATGGATTTCCGAAAATTGCAGAGTGAGAATCGATTGATTTTATGTAGGGTCGAGTTTTTATAATTTTAAAATCCTCTTCTTCTGGCAGAAAAAGAGGATTTTAAAATTCTTTTTGAATTTCTTCTTCTATTTTACTAAGTTTATTTTTGATTTTTCTTCAAAAGCTTTTAGAAAATCGGCTAATTCTTTTACGCAGTAATCTATATCTTTCCGGGTATTAAATTTAGATAGAGAGAATCTCACAGAAGGATTTTGAAGGTCTTCAGGCCGGGAAATGGCGTTGAGTACATGAGATCCTTGATTGCTTCCGCTTTGACAGGCACTCCCTTTAGAACAGGCTATTCCTTTTAAATCTAATTGAAAAAGAAGTAAAGGTGTTTTTTCTGCCGGGATAGGAAGTTGAATGTTGATTAAAGTATAAGTGCTTCGATCCGGATTTTCACATCCTCCATTGAATTTGACTCCGGGAATGTTTTCTTTCAGTTGATGGATGAAATAAGATTTTAAATCTTTTATATATTCTTTTTCTTCTTCAAGATTTTCATAGGCCGTTTGAAGCGCCTTACTCATACCTACAATATTGTGTACACTTTCTGTTCCTGCTCTTAGTCCTCTTTCCTGAGCTCCACCAAATATTAAAGGTCGCATTCCGCTATTTTCTTTAATAAAAGCAAATCCTACACCTTTAGGGCCGTGGAATTTATGAGCGCTGGCAGCTGCAAAATCTATATGAGATTCTTTAAAATCTATAGGATAATGACCAACGGACTGAACAGTATCACAATGGAAATAACAATTGTATTTTTCAGACAGCTCCCCTACTCTTTTTATATCTAAAATATTCCCTACTTCATTATTGACATGCATCAGGCTGATCAAGGTTTTTTCGGAGGTGGATTGCAGCAGTTCTTCCAGATGATGATAATCGATAAAACCTTCTGCATCCAGTTTTACATAACTTAGCTGCACATCAAATTCCTGCTCCAATTCTTCTAAAGTATGCAAAACCGCGTGATGTTCTATTGGAGAAGAAATTATGTGCTTCACCTTTAAATCTCTGACGGCGCTGTTTAAAACCAAATTATCAGCTTCGGTTCCTCCGGAAGTAAAAATAATTTCAGCAGGTTTTACTTTCATTATTTTAGCTATATTTTTCCGGGCCGTTTCTATCAATGATTTGGAAGCGCGACCATAAGCATGAGTGGAAGATGGGTTTCCATAAACCTCTTGCATGACTTTTAGCATTTCTGAAATGACTTCCTCTCGCATTTGAGTGGTTGCCGCACTGTCTAAATAAACTTTTCTCATGGGGTGTTTTGTTGAATTCTTTAAAACAAATGTATATGCGCTTCTTTTTGCAAAACTAATTAAAATAATTTATACCTTTGAACTTCTTCAAGAATCAATAACTAATTTTGTGAATTTCAATCACAATGAAAAATTTTTTTTACCTTTTATTTGCTTGTTTACTCTTTTTCGCCTGTGATGACGGAGATAAGATTGTGACGAATTTTAATTTCGATGCAGAAAGTGATTTGAAATTATGTCATGTGGGTTCTACCAATGTTTTGTATATAGTAAACTCCAATCCTGATGAAGCAATAGCTTTCAATTTTTCAGATGAGGATTTTGATGGGACTTTTATTGAGAATGATATTTCCCAAACTTTAATTATAGAAATTGGAGGAAATAATAATTTAATTTACAGAATCTTCGATTCATCTTTAAGTGGAGGTACGAATTATTTTTGCAGCGGAATTCCTCCGGCAGAACCTAAAATTCAACAAGAATATATCAGCAAAAATGGAGGATATATAGAACTGAAAATCTATTTAACCGATCAGGAAATTGACGAAGCAGAACAAACTATCACACGTACTTTTGAAACTCATGCAACTGCTCATGATGTTACTTTTAAAAATGTTTCAAAAGACGAAGAAATCGTTGAGGAAATTTTAAAATTAGGTTTCTTTACAAAAACTGCTACATTTGATTTATCAGAAATCGGAGAATCAGAATAATTGTTTTCTGTCCACATTTTGATAAATATAAACTTCTGTGGCGCCTCTTCCATATTTTGAGAAATCTGCATCATAAAATTCCACTTCGGGATAGCGTCTGAATAAAGTTTCCAATTCAGCTCTCAAAACTCCTTTTCCCACTCCATGGATAAACACCACTCTTTGAATTTTCTTTTCGATGGCAAACTCCAATTGCCTTCTGGCTGTTTCAATTTGAAGATTCAACATTTCAAAATCGCTTAAACGATCAGAATTCGTTATTTCTTCAATATGCAAATCTACTTCCATCGGCAGATTTTGTTTTTTACTTCTCCTGGAAATTTCAGACGATTTTGATTTAAAAAGTTTTCTTTCAGCTTTTAAAGCTTCTTCCAGTTGTCTTCTATCCAGAGCTATTCCAGGATTTTTGACAACCTCATCCTTTGAAAATTCAAATACAAATCCATCTTCAGTTTCGATGATGATTTTTCCATATTGCAGCTCAATGACTTTTCCGGAAATTGTGTCATCGATCACCTCTACCCAATCACCTTTCTTGATGCTCATCTTCTGTTTTTTCAGGTGTAAATCTTGAAATTCTATAAATACCAACCATCAGCAAAATCAATCCGGTAATTTTAAACCAGATTACCTCATCAGATTGAATTTCTTTTGCCAAAGCTGAAGAAAAAATCAATAAAACAGCTCCCAGAATAATTAAAGGAATGTTGAGGGCTTTTAATTTCATAATGATTTGGTTGAAATATTTTTACAAATTTAAAATCTTTAAGCTTTTCCCATAGAAAATCAACCGGATAAAAACTTATTTCCTTGAAGCTTGAAAATTTACTATCACATCATTAAAATTTATTATACTTTTGTTAATCTATAGGAAGACAAAATCTTGTATAATGGAAACTTTTATGATTCCTTGTTTGTTTTTAAAATTCACCGGCATCCCTTGTCCCGGATGTGGAGGGCAGCGTTCGGTTTTTTATTTATTTCAGGGAAATTTTAAAGAAGCTTTTCTTATATATCCGGCTATTTATCCTTTGATGATAGTGGGCATTTTAATTCTAATAAATCTGTTTTTTCCTTTAAAAAATTACAGCCGATGGATTTCAACAACAAGCTATCTCAGTATAGCTACTGTTTTTATTCATTATGGAATTCAGTTAAATCAATTATATCATTTTATATAAACAACCAATAATCTATAAATATGCAACAACAAAAATTACCAAGAGCAACCAGTGCAATGGTTCTATCAATTCTTTCTATTGTTTTTTGCTGCACCGGAGTCGGCGGAATTGTTTTGGGAGCTGTAGCCCTGGGTCAGACCTCAAAAGATAAAAAACTATATCTTGAATCTCCTGAGTCTTATGATAATTACGGACAAGTGAAAGCTGCCAGGGTCATTGCCATTATTGGAATTGTTTTAGGGGCCTGGATGATTTTCTCTTTAATCAGAACCTATGTTCAATATGGAGGCTGGGAAGGATTTATGGAAGAAGTTGAAAGAATCATGGAAGAAGGCGGATACGACATGTAAAAAAATTAAGCTGCCTGCTTTTTAACAAGAAGGCAGCTTTTATATTTTTTTATTGACTTAGCCTGTCTTCGTAAGCATCCAGAGATTTTTTGATAATTTCAATACAAGCTTTCATCTCCTCTTTATTAATTACCAGCGGAGGAGCAAATCGAATGATATTTCCATGAGTAGGTTTTGCCAGCAAACCATTTTCTTTCATCGTAATACAGATATCCCAGGCTGTAGTACTTTCGGGAGAATCATTAATCACAATCGCATTGAGCAATCCTTTTCCTCTGATTAGCTTTACTACATTTGAGTTTTTAATATACTCATTCATTTCTTTTCGGAAATACTCACCCATTTCCTGAGCATTTTCTGCTAAATTTTCATCTTTTAAAACTTGTAAAGCAGCTATTCCTACAGCACAGGCTACAGGATTTCCTCCAAAAGTAGAACCGTGTTCTCCGGGATTGATTACTTTCATGATTTCATCATCTGCCAGTACAGCTGAAACAGGATAAAATCCGCCTGAAAGTGCTTTTCCTAAAGTGACCATATCCGGACGCACACCTTCGTGATCACAAGCCAGTTTTTTTCCGGTTCTTCCAAATCCGGTTTGAATTTCATCAGCAATAAACAAAACATTATATTCTTCACATAAAGCTTTTGTTTTTTTCAAATATCCTTCATCAGGTACAAAAACACCGGCTTCTCCCTGAATAGGTTCAACTAAAAATCCGGCAACATTTTTATTTTCCTTTAAAACTTTCTCCAGTGCTTCCACATCATTATAAGGGATCTCAATAAACCCGGGAGTATAAGGTCCAAAATTCATTCGGGCTTCTTCCGCAGAACTGAAAGTAATAATACTAATCGTTCTGCCGTGGAAGTTATTTTTAACCACCACAATTTCTGCTCTGTCAGCAGGAATTCCCTTCACTTCATAACCCCATTTTCTGCAGATTTTTAAAGCTGTTTCTACTGCTTCGGCTCCGCTATTCATGGGAAGTAACTTTTCATACCCGAAGTATTGAGTGACATATTCTTCATATCTTCCTAAAACATCATTATAAAAAGCTCTGGAAGTCAGGGTTAGTTTTTCAGCCTGTTTATACATAGCCTGTAAAATATGAGGATGACAGTGTCCCTGATTAACAGCAGAATAAGCAGATAAAAAATCATAATATCTTTTTCCTTCCACATCCCACATAAAAACACCTTTGGCTTTTTCTAAAACTACCGGAAGAGGTTCATAATTATGAGCTCCATATTTTTCTTCTAAATCGATAGCCTGTTGAGAGGAAGTTATTTTTGTTACTGACATAAATTCACGTTTTTATTGATAATTTCATTGAAGTCTGCAAGATACAGACATTCCTTTAAAAGTTATAATTTCAAAAAATGATTCTTTCAACTTCGTTTGAACAATTATTATTATTCCTATAAAAAAGCTTATTTTTGCCCCTATGTCAAGAAAAAGAAGACGAGTTATTTTCGAAGATTTAGAAGTAGTGGATGCAGGTGCCAAAGGCAAATCCATTGCAAAAGCGCCGGATGGGCGGGTTGTTTTTATCGACAATGCCGTGCCCGGAGATATTATAGATGCTCAAACTTATAAGAAGCGAAAATCTTTTTATAATGCCAAAGCCATCAATTTCAAAAAGTATTCTGATAAAAGGGTGGCTCCTGAAAAACAAGATCTCGATTTTTGGGGAATTGCACCCTGGCAAAATATGGCTTATGAGCATCAATTATTTTATAAACAAAAAGAGGTTGAAAATAATCTCAAACGTTTAGGAAACATTGAAATTCCTGAACTTCAACCCATAGTTGGAAGTAAAAAAATTCATCACTACCGAAATAAAATGGAATACAGTTTTAGTGATGACCGATGGTTTACTGAGGAAGAAATTGCCAGCGGAAAAGTTTTTGAAGATAGAAATGCACTTGGGTTTCACGTTCCCGGAAGATGGGATAAAGTAGTCAATATTGAAAAATGTTATTTACAACAAGAACCCGGAGATGCTATCCGAAATGAAATCAGAGATTTTGCCATTGCTGAAGGACTTCCTTTTTTTAATCTGAAAAAACAAGAAGGTTTTCTGAGAAATCTTTTAATCAGACACTCGAGCACAGGCGAAATTATGGTGTTGATTCAGTTTTTCTATGAGGATAAAGAAAAGAGAGAAAAATTACTGGATTTTATAAGCGATCGTTTTCCTGAAATCACTTCTTTACTATATGTGATTAATGATAAAGCGAATGACAGCATCTATGATTTGGAAGTTTTTTGTTATAAAGGAAAAGACTATATAGTTGAAAAACTGGAAGAGCTGGAATTCAAAATCAATGCAAAATCTTTTTATCAAACCAATTCTGAGCAGGCTTATGAACTCTATAAAATAGCACGTGAATTTGCCGGTATCACCAAAGAAGATATTGTGTATGATTTATATACAGGAATTGGAACCATTGCTCAATTTGTAGCTGCTCAGGCAAAAAAAGTGGTGGGTATAGAATCTGTACCCGAAGCTATTGAAGCTGCAAAAGAAAATGCCAAAATTAATAATATTGATAATGTTGAATTTTTCGTTGGAGATATGCGAAAGATTTTCACTGATGAATTTATCGCTCAGCACGGACAACCTCAAATTGTGATTACTGATCCTCCAAGAGTGGGAATGCATAAAGATGTGGTCGAACAATTATTAAAAATTCTTCCACAACGAATTGTATATGTCAGTTGTAATCCCGCTACTCAAGCCAGAGATTTAGCTTTACTGGATGAAGCTTATCAGGTCACTAAAGTTCAGCCGGTAGATATGTTTCCGCAAACTTATCATATTGAAAATATAGTTTGTTTAGAAAAACGAACATGAAAAAAGGAGTTTTAGTCATATTTATTCTTTGTCTGCTTGTTTCAGCTTGTCAGCACAATGATATTTGCACGGAAAATCAGCCTTCCACTCCTAAGCTGGTCATCAAATTTTATAATTTTGATCATCCTGACAAACTTAAACCGGTAAAAGATTTTAATGCAAAAGAAGTGAATTCTGAGAATTTCTATTTTGAAAATAACAGAAATGACACATTGATAAAAATCCCTTTGCGAACTTCTTCTTCTTCCACAACTTATGAACTTCTTAATTTTAAAGATCAGTCTAATGAAAAATCTGATATAGTCGAATTTCATTATTCTTCCGAAGAAATTTATATCAACCGCCCTTGTGGTTTTAGAAGCACCTTTTCAGATATTGAAGTTACTCATTTAGAAAATTCAAATTCCTGGATAAAAGCCGTCGAAATCAAACAAGAAAACATTAATGATGAAAACAACCCTCATATATATATTTTCCATTAGTCTTTTGTTGTTTTGTTTTAAGGGGAAAGCTCAGGATCAGGAAGAAAGACGAATCGATACGATAGTTTATCAGGAACGCTATGGTCTGAGAGTAGGAATTGATTTGAGCAAACCTGCACGAAGTTTATTTGATAAGAATTACAGCGGATTTGAAATCAAAGGAGATTTTCGTTTAAGTGACAGATTTTTTCCGGCCGTTGAAATGGGTTTTGAAGATTTTGATTTTGAAGAAAATTATTTTTCTGCCCAATCCAAAGGTTCTTTTATTAAAGCCGGAGTAAATTTTAATGCTTACTCCAACTGGATTGGTTTACAAAATGAAATCTATGCAGGATTGAGATACGGATTTTCTTCTTTCACCCAGACTCTTTACGACTTTACTGTTTACGACAAAGATCAATATTTCCCTTCAGATTACAGGGAAGTTCATAAGAAATTCAGTGGTTTACAAGCACATTGGATAGAATTTCAGCTTGGTATAAAAGCTGAAATTCTTCATAATGTTTTTCTGGGCCTGCATGTAGAAGCTAAGCGTATCATTACTTCCAAGGCTCCGGAAAATTTCGAAAACCTTTGGATTCCGGGTTATAACAGAGTATATCAGGACAGTCCTTTTGGAATTGGCTGGGGATATTCTGTTTCTTATTTAATTCCTTTTATCAAAAAAGAAAAAATAGAAAAAATAAATTAGACATTAAATCTAAAATGGATGACATCTCCATCTTCCACAATATAATCTTTTCCTTCTACTCCTATTTTTCCGGCTTCTCTTGCATTGGCTTCACTTCCGTACTTTAAGAAATCTTCATATTTAATGACCTCAGCACGAATAAATCCTTTTTCAAAATCGGTGTGAATCACTCCGGCAGCCTGTGGTGCTGTGGCGCCTACAGGAATGGTCCAGGCTCGTACTTCTTTTACACCTGCAGTAAAATAAGTTTGCAAATTGAGTAATTTATAAGCAGAACGAATGAGTTTGGAAGAGCCGGGTTCATCCAGACCTATGTCTTCAAGAAACATTTGTCTTTCTTCATAATCTTCCAGTTCGGCTATATCAGCTTCTACAGCAACAGCCAGAATTAAAACTTCTGCATTTTCATCTTTAACAGCTTGTTTTACTTCTTCCACAAAATGATTTCCTTCAACGGCTGAAGCTTCATCTACATTACAAACATATAAAACAGGTTTATCGGTCAACAGTTGAAGCGGCTTGACAAAATCTTTTCTGTCTTCTTTTGAAATTTCAATAGCTCTGACAGAAATGCCGGACTCCAGTCCTTGTTTTACGATATTCAGAACTTCTGCTTCTTTTTGTGCGTCTTTATCGCCGGTTCGAGCTGCTCTTTGAACCCGGTCTAATTTTTTTTCGACACTGTCCAAATCCTTTAACTGAAGTTCAATATCAATAATTTCTTTATCTCTCACCGGATTAACCTCACCATCTACATGCACTACATTATCATCTTCAAAACATCTGAGCACATGAATAATCGCATCTGTTTCCCGGATATTCCCTAAAAACTGATTTCCCAAACCTTCTCCTTTACTGGCTCCTTTCACCAATCCTGCAATATCCACAATCTCCACCGTAGCGGGTAAAACTCTTTCAGGCTTGACCAGACTTTCCAGTTTTGGCAAACGCGGATCCGGAACATTCACCACGCCTACATTGGGCTCTATAGTACAAAAAGGGAAATTGGCACTTTGAGCCCGCGCATTTGATAAACAATTAAATAAAGTAGATTTTCCAACATTGGGAAGTCCGACAATTCCAGCTTTCATAATTTATTTTTTAAAGATTGCAAAGATAAGAAAAGTCAATAAATTTAGCCACTCCCTACTTTTTTATTCTTCTGAATTATTAACTTCTAAATTGTCACTTTACTTTTCTTGACACCTCCAGTTAAAGCGCTACAAATCAAATCGACTGCCACTCTTTTGGACTTGGAAAATTTTCCCGAAATTTGAAGAAAAGCTCAAAAGATGAAAGCATTGATTATTTATTCCAGTCTCACCGGAAATACGCAGGAAATGGCTGAACTTCTGGCTGAAAAATTAAAGGCTTTAAAAGTAGATGCTGAAGCAGTAGAATGCGTGCAGGCGAATGCCGATGAATTTCTCGATTATGATATTTGTGTAGTGGCTACTTACACTTATGGATCGGATGGGGAATTACCGGATGAGATCCTGGATTTTTATGAAGATCTGGAAGGATTAAATCTTTCCGGTAAAGTCTTTGGCGTGCTGGGATCAGGACAAACTTTTTATGAACATTTTTGCAGAGCGGTAGATTATTTTGAAGAACAGTTTCTAAAAACCAAAGCTACCAAAGGAGCAGAATCGCTCAAATTTGAACTGGATGTCAATCCGGAGGAGGAATATCAATTAGAAGATTTTGCCGCTTCCCTGGTTCAAACAGCAAAAGATATTCAATAAATTCAAGTGATAGTCTGTTTTTTAAACATCCAGATTAATATCAAATTTCTTCTCCCTTTAAGAGAAATGGGAAGTTTTTAAAGAAATACTGTTTGTAAAAATTATCAGGAAAATTTAAAGAAATTTATTCCTCAATCGGTTTTAAAATGAATCTCCATGGTTTATTCTTCCATTCATCCCCTGCATAATCCACTCCCACTCGCGGAGCAGAAATAATTTCTCCTTCTAACTCTGAGTCTTCAATCCAGATTCTTTCTGAAAGACTTAGATCTTCGCCATAAAAAGATTGATCCAGCTCCAGTAAATTTCCTATTCTGCCCGGACCATTTACAATTTCCAATCCTCTTATTAATACTGCCTGAGGGATTTCCGGTTTTCCTGTTACAATATTGAGCAGCCAGTATCTTCCATAAATTAAATAAACATAAACTAAACCTGCTTCCCCAAACATTAATTCGGTTCGTTTTGTTCTTCCTTTACTGGCATGATTGGCTTTATCTTCTACTCCTAAATAGGCTTCAGTTTCAGTAATTTTAGAACGTAAAGTCTGACCGTTTTTAAAATTTCTCACCAAAGTCTTTCCCAATAAATCCTGAGCTAAAAACAGCGCATCAGAAGATTTAAAATAAGTTTTTGACAGTCTTTGCATTCCCATGAAATTTTTAATTTTAAAATAAAAAAGAGGTTCAAAATAATCAAATGAATGATAATAGAAAAGAAAATCAAAAAACGTATTACGGAAGAAACCAATTATAGTTTTAAATATTTCATATCTTGCGAGTTTTTCCAATGAGCAATTAAATAAGGTTATGATTCAACATTATCTTTTAAGAGCATCTATTTTCGCTTATTTCTTAATCTCCTGCAGTTTTTTATTTGGACAGGAAGATTCTACTCAACCAAAAGAACTGAATATATCTTACGGAGAATTTATCCAAAAACTGAGCAAACAAAATCTTGGTTATGCCGCAGAGATGTATAATCTTTCTATTGCGGATGCAGAAATAGAAGCTTCTAAAATTTTTCCGGATCCTGAATTAAGTTTTACTGCTTATGACAATCAGGAACGACGAATGAAAATGGGATATGGTTTTGAAGTTGAGCTTGAGTGGGATTTGGAAATGGGAGGAAAAAGAAAAGCGAGGAGAAATCTCGCTTTAGCAGAAAGAGAATTAACTCAACTCGAGTTGATTGAATATTTTCAGGATTTAAGGAATCATTCTACTGTTGTTTTTTTAGAGGCTATTCGAAACAAATTACATTATGAACTGGAGAGACATTCTTATGAAAGGATGCTCGATTTAGCCAAAAAAGACAGTCTTGCTTTTGCTGAAGGAAAAATCAAAAGATCGAGAGCCAATCAAATCAGATTGGAAGCCATAGCAAAATACAATCATTTACAAGATGTGGCAGATGATTGGAAAACGAGTTTACTGGATATAAAAGCACTGATCAGCCAGCAAAGACATGATACGGTTTTTGTTCCCACAGGAAATTTAGAAAACTTCGATCGTGTTTTTAATCTGGAAGAACTCATAGAAGCAGCTAAAGAAAATCGAAATGATATGATTATGGCCCGTCATCAAATGAAAATTTCCGATGATAAAATCTCTCTTGAAAAAGCAGAAAGAATAATGGATTTAGGATTGAGCATAGGAGTTGAAAACAATTCATTTGCAAAAAACATTATTGGTCCTACTCCGGGACATACAGCAGTATTTGCAGGAGTTTCCGTTCCTTTGAAGTTTTCAAACAACAGAGATGCAGGTTTAAAAGTCGCGATGTATGAAAAAGAAAAAGCCGCTCTTTTATATCAGCAGATGATATTGGAAATAGAAAAAGAAATCACTGAGGCTTATAATGAATATATTACCAGACAGGAACAGGTTTTAGCTATGAAAACCAATATTGATCAGGCAGAATCTATATTCAGAGAAGAACTTCAAAGTTATCTGGAAGATCAGACGAGTTTACTGGAAGTATTGAATGCTGAACGAACTTTCAGCAGAATCCAAAATCAATATCTTCACACACTTTTAAACCATGCTACTGCCCTGGTAGAGTTAGAAACTTTAGCCGGAATCTGGGACATTGATTTTTAAATTAAGAAGAATGAAAAAGATTTATATTTTATTTATTGTTTTTTTCCTGACTATTACTCTTCAGGCACAGGAAAATCCTTCAGAAGAAAAGGTAAATTTCACCATTAAATCCGGTTGGCTACATTCCACTTTAAAAGGAAAAGATGTTGATTTTCTTGCTTCCAACGGAAAAATTAAAACTTATAATAGCTTTTTCGCCGGAATCGGAATCAACAATCCTATAGGAAAAACTTTTAGTTTAAAACATGAGATTTTCTATCAAAACTATGGGGGAAAGTTTAATAGAGTAGTTTCAAATCAGGAGATTGATGCAGATTTGACCATGCACGGTTTACGAATTAATCCCATTAGTCCGACGGTAAGATTCAAAGATCTTCATGTTTTCGCCGGACCTTATATCAATATCTTATTAAATTCTTCTATCACTGCTGTTGATGAGCAAGGAAATATTTATAAAGATCATGATATTTTCGGATCAGAAATTGACGATCAGGAAGATTCTCATTTTCTTCAAAACATGGATTTTGGACTGGTAGTGGGTGCAGAATATTATTTTAAATTTGATTTATTTATTGGCATTCAATATTCAAGAGGTTTTGCAGGAATTTTTGACAATTCCAATGTATATGAGAATTTTGGTCCTGAAGGTCCTAAAGATTTAAAAATTTATAATCAGACTTTAGGCGTTTATGCAGGATATAAATTTTAATCAGCCTCTTTATTAATTTCTTTTTTTTCCCAAAAAACAGCATTTTTTATACCAGCTTTTAAAGAATCAAAAACCGGTTCTTTATTTTGTTTTAATTGATCTTCATAATCTTTAAAACATTTTAAAATCGGTTTTCTCAATAAAAACAAAGCGATTAGATTGAGCCATGTAATTAATCCCACTCCAATATCTCCAAATTTCCAGGCCATTTCAACTTTATTGGAAGCTCCATAAACAATAGCGCTTAAAACAATTAATCTTAAGATTATCAAAGCTTTTTTAGGAATATTATCTTTGAACAAAAAACTGAAATTTGTTTCTACTCTGTAATAAATAGCCAATAGTGAAGTAAAGGCAAACATCAGTAAAGCAATAGCTACAAAAGGAGTTCCCCACCCCGGAAAATAATAATCTATTCCGGCTTGTGTAAATCCTGTTCCTGCTGAAATACCCGGAGCATTTTGAATAAGATATCCGCCTGTGCCATCTTCAACATTATATATACCTGAAAACAGGATAATAAAAGCGGTGGCCGTACAAATCAAAATCGTATCAATATAAACTGAAAAAGCCTGTACCAGACCTTGTTGAGCGGGATGCTTTACCTCAGCTGCTGCCGATGCGTGAGGTGCTGTTCCCTGACCGGCTTCATTTGAAAACATTCCTCTTTTCACACCCCAGGAAATAGCAGAACCGACTATGCCTCCCAAAGTTGCTTCCATTCCAAAAGCACTTTCAACAATCAGTTTTAAAACAGCAGGAATTTGAGTAAAATTGATAAAAATAATTACTGTGGCTACGATTAAATAACTTATTCCCATAAATGGAACAATAAGCTGAGCTGTTTTGGCAATTCGGTGCACCCCTCCAAAAATGATTAATCCTAAAACTACTGCTAAGCCAATTCCTGTTAAAAGCGGAGGAATATTAAAAGCATTAAACATACCATCGGCTATACTATTACTTTGAATTCCGGAAGTTCCCAATCCATTAGCAGCCATCAGCGTTAGTGCAAAGAGAATGGCATACCAGCGTTTTCCAATGCCTTTTTGAATATAAAAAGCCGGTCCGCCTCTGTATTCCCCATCTTTTACTTCTTTATAAAGTTGCCCTAAAGTAGCTTCGGCAAAAGCTGTAGCAGAACCTATAAGAGCAATCATCCACATCCAAAAAACCGATCCGGGACCACCCCAGGCAATAGCCGTAGCTACTCCAGCTATATTTCCTGTTCCAATTCTACCGGAAAGATCTAAAGCAAAAGCCTGAAAAGAACTCACTCCTGTTTTTGAAGCTTTACTTTTATATAAAGCTCTGAACATTTTCTTGAGAAGTCTAAACTGTAAAAAGCGGGTTTTAATGGAAAAATAAAGACCGGTAAGAAATAAAAAAGCTATTAAAAAATTGCTCCAAATAATTTGGTTCAATATTTCAATAGCTTTTTCCATATTTAAAGATTAGATTCTATGGTTTCATATCATTTTCCTGAAGGTAAGAAATTTGTCAAAAAGAAATATACAATTTAGATTCTCTTAAAATCCAGATCATGAAAATCAAAACTAAAATCTGTCAAAGGAGAAACTGCCTTCATTTTAAAACCTCTTGCTTTTCCTTCTTCATTCAAGTCGAAATTGACAAAAGCATCGGCATTAAAGGTTCGATTATCCCAACGAACCACATAGGTAGTTCCTTTATAAAAAACCATTTCTCCAATTAGTTCAGGAGATTTTTCAGAAGTAAATCTCAATTTTCCTTCTTTATTTTTTTGAATATTAACCTTTCCATACCAGTTATCTTTAAATTCACCTACTATATTTTTAGAATCTAAAGTCGGTTTTTTATTTTTTAGTTGAATTTTGATTTCTTTTTCAACTTGTTTATTGATACTATCTGCATGTTTTTCTCTTTGCAACTGTCTTTGATAGTACTGATCAATCCGATCTTTATCTTTTATATCTAAATAAGCATCTTTAATAGAATTGGTCACAGACATAAAAGCCGCTCCGGATTCCTGATTGGTCAGAACAATGATTCCTAATTTCAATTCAGGAATAATTGTTATTTGACTTACAATTCCAAAAAGTCCGCCGGTATGAGAAGCTTCCAGATATCCCATCACATCTTTAACCACCCAACCCAAAGCATAGGCAGAGAAATTGGTGTTATAATCCCCTTTAAAAGTCGGAGTAATGGTTTGAGGTTTCCACATTTCAACAGCTTGTTTTTTACTGAATAAACTGTCTTTTAAATTTTCTCCATATCGCCCGTAATGAATTCTGGCCTGAACCCATTTGGTCATATCTTCAATAGAGGCATAGATTCCTGCAGCCGGAGTAGAAATTTGTGTAAATGTTGGCGGAGTTATCTGAAGTTTTCCATCTACCAAAGCATGACCGTCGATTCTGTTTTTGTCCTGATCAATTTTTTGAATATCCAAAAAGGAACGATTCATGTTTAAAGGTCGAAAAAATTCATCTTCAATAAAATCATCAAAGGATTTTCCTGAAACCCTGGCTACAATTTCTCCTGCAACTACATAGAGTAAATTATCATAATCATATTTAGAACGAAAAGAAGAAACGGGCTTTAAATATCTCAGGTTATGGATCATCTCTTCCAGAGTAGTCGTATTGGATGCAGGAATCACCATTAGATCACCTGCTCCCAAACCCAGTCCGCTTCTGTGAACCAGCAAATCTCTTATCGTAAATTCTGCTGTTACATAAGCATCATATAATTTAAATTCAGGAATAATATCGGTGACTTTAGTATCCCATTCAATTTTTCCATCATCAATTAACTTTGCCAAAGCTGCTGAAGTAAAAGCTTTTGTATTGGAAGCTACTCCAAACAAGGTTTGTTTATCAACAGGTTTATTGTTTTTTACCGAACGAATTCCGTAAACATTTTCAAAAACAACTTCTTGGTCTTCTATAACAGCAACAGCCATTCCCGGAACCTGAAAAGTCTGCATAGTTTTTTCAACTATACTGTCAATTTGAGAGGGTGATAGACCCTGAGCAAAAACCTTGAGCGCAAAAGCTCCAAAAAAAATAAAAAACAGAACTTGCTTGAGATAAATCTTCATCAATAAAATTTTAAAATTAATTTAGAAATAAATTTAAATAACTGATTTAAACTGCTCTAAGAATCTCATATCATTTTCATAAAACATTCTTATATCTTCAATTTGATACAGCAGCATAGCTATTCTTTCAATTCCCATTCCGAAGGCAAAACCGGAAAACTCTTCAGGATTGATATTGCAATTTTCCAGCACTTGCGGATCGACCATTCCACATCCCATAATTTCAAGCCAACCGGTTCCTTTTGTGATTCGATGATCTATTTCTGATTCCAATCCCCAATAAATATCAACTTCTGCACTGGGTTCGGTAAAAGGAAAGTAAGAAGGTCTTAAACGGATTTTTGATTTACCGAATAATTCTTGAGTGAAATACAGGAGCGTTTGTTTTAAATCAGCAAAAGAAACTTTTTTGTCTATATACAGTCCTTCAATCTGATGAAAAAGACAATGTGAGCGGGCAGAAATATCTTCATTTCTATATACTCTTCCGGGAGAAATAGTTCTGATGGGCGGTTTATTTTCTTCCATATAACGAACCTGCACACCGGAGGTATGAGTTCGTAAAAGATGATTTTCAGGATTGGTTTGAATAAAGAAAGTATCCTGCATATCGCGCGCCGGATGATGTTCTGGCAAATTTAAGGCAGTAAAATTATGCCAGTCATCTTCAATTTCAGGACCTTCAGAAACATTAAACCCAATATTGGAAAAAACTTCAACTATGGTATTTTTAACAATATTAATAGGATGTCTGGCTCCGATATCTACAGCCTGACCCGGTCGGAATAAATCTCCATAAATACCTTTTTCTTCTTTTTGAGCTTCAATAGCGTCTTTTAGAGCATCTATTTTTTCCTGGGTTTTATTTTTTAAGGTATTCACCATTTGCCCGAATTCCTTCTTTTTATCATTAGGCACTTCTTTAAAAGAAGCAAAAAACTTATTTAAAATTCCTTTTTTTCCAAGATATTTCACTCTAAATTCCTCTACAGCTGTCAAGTCATCTGATTGAAAACTCTCCACTTCAGCAATATGTGATTTAATTTCTTCTATCATTAATATTTTATTTTACTGCTTAATCAATATATTCTAATTCTAAAAAATAATCAACGATGGCTTCCTTCATCATAATACTTTGCTCTCCTGCTTTCAAGTTAGGTAAGGCATCCAAAACTTTATAATGAGGCCATCCTTCTTCGTCATAATATTCAAATTCATAATACCCTAAAGGTTCTAACAACCGACAAATAGCGATATGCATAAGATCTATTTTCTCATCTTTTTCAAAATGCCTGCCCAACTGACCCAATTCCTGCACACCCACTAAATAAATGATTGTATCTAAATCTAAAGATTCTCCGTCTCCAAACTGGTCAGACAACTTTTTGCACAAAGTATCCCAGCGTTCTTTTAATACAATATCTCTTGACATAGACTTTTCCTTGAAGATAAGTTGCAAAGATAACCAACTTCGCATTTTTCTGTCAAATTCTATGGAAATAAAGATTCTAAACCTAAAGATGTTTATTTTCGTGGATTGAAAAATAATTTAAAAATGGATTTTTCCTATATAGATTTAATTTTAGCGCTATTTCTGCTGACCGGGTTGATTCGCGGGATTTCAAAAGGCTTTTTTAGAACACTTTGTTCATTGATAGCCTGGATTGCCGGTTTATTTATTGCAATTCATTTTTCATATTTTATCTTAGATTATTTAAAAACTTATTTAAGCTGGGAAGAAAACTCTCTTAATATTGCTGCTTTTATACTGACCTTTCTCATTGTTGCCTTGCTCTTTTCTTTGCTGGGTCATCTTCTCACTCAGCTGGCCCGTATGATGGCTATGGGTTTATTAAATCGATTGATGGGCGGATTGTTTGGAGTAGTAAAAGCTGCTTTTATTCTCAGTATTCTGCTGATGTTTTTTAGCAGTTTTAATTCAAATGAAAATCTAATCCCGCATCAGACGGTTCAATCTTCAGTTTTATATCAACCTATAGAAGATTTTGGAAAGAAAATAACACCTTCAATCATGCAGAAAATTAAAGACCACAGTCCTTCTTCTATTCCTTTTGATTTTTTTGAAGATAGCGATTCTTAATTTAGAAAGAATTATTTCTTTTTGAAGGTTTTAAAATTATCTTTGCTCTTCTTCCTTCTTATTACTATCGCCCCACTTCCGCTCCACTTCTTTTCTGACCTTCTAAAAGATACAACATTTTTTCAAAAAATTATTTTAAGTTATAAAAAGTTGTTCACTTTTAGCTGTTGATAAATTTTTTTAAACCTGACAATCAGAGCTTTACTGTTTTTTTTTGACAACTTTTCACTTTCCCATTTGAAAAGATGTTCAAATATTTACTATTTTTGCATGCTCTTTTATAGTGAGAAGCAGATTAATCTTTAACCCCATTTCCTATGTCAACAAAATTAAAACCCCAACCAAAAGTTCAAACTTTTACTGAGGCTGAAGCTTTCGAAGCCTCCTTAAAATATTTTAAAGGTGATGATTTAGCAGCTCGAGTATGGATCAATAAATATGCTTTAAAAGATTCTCAAGGCAATCTTTATGAAGACACTCCGGATGCCATGCATAGACGAATAGCTAAAGAAATTGTTCGGATAGAGCAGAAATATCCCAATCCTATGACTGAAGATCAGGTCTATAATCTGATTAAAGATTTTAAGTATATAGTTCCTCAGGGAAGCCCTATGGCGGGGATAGGAAATAATTATCAGGTTTCTTCTTTATCGAATTGTTTTGTAATAGGAAACGACGGCAAATCTGATTCCTACGGAGGTATTATGAAAATCGATCAGGAGCAGGTTCAACTGATGAAACGCCGTGGCGGAGTGGGACATGATCTTTCTCACATTCGTCCTCGCGGCAGTGAAGTAAAAAATTCAGCTTTAACCTCAACCGGCCTGGTTCCTTTTATGGAAAGATATTCTAATTCTACCCGCGAGGTAGCTCAGGATGGTCGTCGAGGAGCCTTGATGCTTTCCGTTTCTATCAATCATCCGGATGCTGAAGATTTTATTGATGCAAAAATGGAACAGGGAAAAGTAACCGGCGCCAATGTTTCAGTAAGAATTGACGATGATTTTATGGAGGCCGTAAAGAATAAAACTTCTTATGCTCAGAAATATCCTGTTCATAGTGATAATCCTACTGTCACTAAAGAAATAAAAGCGGAAGAACTTTGGAAAAAAATAGTTCATAATGCCTGGCAATCAGCTGAACCGGGAATTCTTTTCTGGGACACCATCATTCGTGAATCCATTCCTGACTGTTATGCCGACTTAGGATATGAAACTATTTCAACCAATCCTTGCGGTGAGATTCCTTTATGTCCGTATGATTCTTGCAGATTATTAGCTATCAATTTATTGTCTTATGTAGAAAATCCTTTTACGGATGAGGCTTATTTCAATTTCGAATTATTCAGGGAACATGGAGCTTATGCGCAAAGAATTATGGATGATATTATCGATTTGGAATTAGAAAAAATTGACGGTATTCTATCTAAAATCGAATCGGATCCTGAATCTGATGAAATTAAATCCATCGAAATCAATCTTTGGAAAAACATTCGCCATAAGGCAGAAGAAGGAAGAAGAACCGGAATCGGAATTACAGCTGAAGGAGATATGCTGGCTGCTTTAGGAATTCGTTATGGCTCGGAAGAAGGAAACGCTTTTTCAGAAAAAGTTCATAAAAACCTGGCTTTAGCGGTTTACAGAGGTTCGGTAGATACAGCTAAAGAACGTGGAGCCTTTGCCATTTATGACAGTAAAAGAGAGGAAAACAATCCTTTTATTCAAAGATTAAAGAAAGAAGATGAGCAGTTATATTATGATATGACTGAATATGGAAGAAGAAATATTGCGCTGTTGACCATTGCTCCCACCGGAACAACCAGTTTGATGACACAAACCACATCAGGAATTGAACCTGTTTTTCTGCCGGTTTATAAACGCAGAAGAAAAGTAAATCCAAACGATAAAGATGCACGCATTGATTTTGTGGATGAAGTAGGTGATTCGTGGGAGGAGTATGTTGTTTTCCATCATCGTTTTAAAGAATGGATGCGTTTAAAAGGATATGATACAGAAAAAAATTATTCTGAAGAAGAACTTGACGAACTGGTAAAAAAATCACCTTATTATAAAGCTACTTCCAATGATGTAGATTGGTTAAGTAAAGTACAAATGCAAGGAGCCGTTCAAAAATGGGTTGACCATTCCATCAGTGTTACCATTAATCTTCCTAATGATGTTGAAGAAGATCTTGTAGCTCAATTATATATGGAAGCCTGGAAATCGGGTTGTAAAGGCGTAACAGTTTACAGAGACGGAAGTCGTTCCGGAGTGTTGATAGCCAATGATGAAAGCAAAGATGAGAAGGAAGAAGAACAAGAACTTCTTACAGATTTCCCGAGAAAACGTCCAAAAACCTTGACAGCTGACATTGTAAGATTTCAGAATAACAAAGAAAAGTGGATTGCTTTTGTTGGAAAAATTAATGATAAACCTTATGAAATATTTACAGGTCTTGCTGATGATGAATATGGCATCACTTTACCGAGATGGGTTTCTGAAGGATTAATCATAAAAAACAGAGATGAAGAAGGAAATTCGAGATATGATTTCCAGTTTGAAAATAAACAAGGGTACAAAACAACTGTTGAAGGCTTGTCACACAAATTTGATCCTGAATACTGGAATTATGCAAAATTGATTTCAGGAACCATGAGACATGGCATGCCTATTGACAAAGTAGTTGAACTTATCGACAGTTTACAACTGGACAGTCATTCGATAAACACCTGGAAAAATGGAGTAGTCCGGGCTTTAAAAAGATATATAAAAGACGGAACCATTGCCAAAAGTGTTTGTCAGGAATGTGGCTCTACACAAGTTGTATATCAGGAAGGTTGTTTGAACTGTACCAGCTGCGGATCTTCAAAATGCGGATAAATTTTCCGTAAAATTAAAATCGGAACTATCAGTCCCCTCTTTTTTGACAAGGAGGGGATTATTTTTTTAAAAAAGGATTCGTTTATAAAAACTTGTCAAGCCTCACTTTAAAAATTATCTTTGCGCTTAAAATTTTTACTATGCGCCACACAAAAATTATTGATGTTCTTAAGAGCGAGCAATTTTCCGAGCAATTTATTGTTAAAGGTTGGGTCCGGGCTTTTAGAAGCAATCGTTTTATCATTTTAAATGACGGCTCGACTATAAATAATTTACAATGTGTTGTGGATTATGAAAATACGGATGAAGAAATTTTATCTAAAATAAATATAGGTGCAGCATTGGCTATCACCGGAATTTTAAATCCCAGTCAGGGAGCAGGCCAAAGAGTAGAAATAGAAGTACAAGAAATAGAAATTCTGGGAACTGCAGACCCTGAAGAAGTTAAAAAAACTATACTTTCACCAAAGCGCCACAGTCTCGAAAAACTTCGTGAACAGGCTCATCTGAGAGTAAGAACCAATACTTTTGGGGCTGTAATGCGGGTTCGTTCCAAACTGGCTTTTGCCATTCATCAATATTTTCAGCAAAAAGGATTTAATTATGTCAACACTCCTATCATCACAGCAAGTGATGCCGAAGGAGCCGGAGAAATGTTTAGTGTAACTGATTTTGATCTGAATAATATTCCACTGACAGAAGATGGAAAGGTGGATTTCAAAAAAGATTTTTTCGGAAAGCATACTAATCTGACGGTAAGTGGTCAATTAGAAGCTGAAACTTATGCATTAGGTTTAGGTTTGGTTTATACCTTCGGTCCAACCTTCAGAGCTGAAAACTCTAATACCACAAGACATTTAGCTGAATTTTGGATGGTTGAACCGGAGATGGCTTTTTATGATCTGGAGGATAATATGACTTTGGCTGAAGATTTTATAAAAAATGTCATCAGTTATATTTTAGAGAATTGTAATGATGATTTAGAATTCCTTGAAAAAAGACTGTTGCAGGAAGAAAGCAAAAAACCTGAAAGAGAACGTTCTAAACTGACGCTAAGAGAAAAATTAAAATTTGTTACTTCCAATTCCTTTGTACGAATCAGTTATACAGAAGCAATTGAAATTTTAAGGAATTCAAGACCTAATAAAAGAAAGAGATTTAAGTATTTGGTCGAAGACTGGGGAATCGATTTACAAAGTGAACACGAGCGTTATTTGGTAGAAGAACACTTTGAAAGCCCTGTGATTGTTTATGATTATCCTTCTAAGATAAAAGCTTTTTATATGCGTGAGAATCCAGATGGAAAGACCGTTCGTGCCATGGATATTCTTTTCCCCGGAATTGGTGAAATTGTAGGAGGATCTCAAAGAGAAGAGCGATTTGATGTTTTAAAACAGAAAATGCAAAATCTGGGAATCGATGAAAAAGAATTGTGGTGGTATTTGGAAACCAGAAAATTTGGAACCTGTGTACACAGTGGATTTGGTTTAGGATTTGAAAGGCTGGTTCAGTTTACAACGGGAATGGGAAATATTAGAGATGTGATCCCTTACCCTCGTACTCCGGGTCATGCAGAATTTTAATCTTTTAAAAACTTCTTCTTAAAAAAACGGGGAGATTGCTTTTCTGCAATAAACAACATAAATATTGATTACAAGTTTTTTCTTGTTTTTTTCATTATTTTTGTAGGAAAGCAATTGTATTTTTATGTTAAAGCAACAGCTTAATTTAAAATTATCTCAGAAGTTATCTCCTCAGCAAATTCAGCTTATGAAGTTGATTCAATTGCCTACTCAGGCCTTTGAACAACGGCTTAAACAAGAATTGGAAGATAATCCGGCTTTGAACAGCGGGAAAGAAGAGATGGACTCAGAATTTGATGAGTTTAGCAATGAGCAGCAAGATGAACCAAGAGAAGAACCGGAGATTGATATTGATGATTATCTGAGCGATGATGATATTCCGAGTTATCAGCTCAGAAGTCAAAATTACAGTAAAGATGATGAAGACCGTCAGATTCCTTATGCTGCAGGCCGCTCTTTTAATGAATATTTAAAAACTCAGATTCGCACTTATCGTTTAGATGAAGAAGAACGAAAAATCGCTGAATTTCTCATTGGCAGTGTAGATGATGCAGGATATATAAGAAGATCTATAGAAGATATTGTCGATGATCTTGCTTTCACTCAAAATGTTTATACGGATGAGGAGAAGGTCAAAAAAGTTCTGAAAGTTGTTCAGAGTCTGGATCCTTCAGGAGTAGGCGCTCAATCTTTGCAAGAGTGTTTATTAATTCAACTCAGACGAAAAGAGCCCACAGAAACTACAGAGCTGTCTATTTCTATTCTGGAAGATTCTTTTGATGCCTTTGCTAAAAAGCATTATGAACGACTACTTGATAAATATGAAATTACAAGAGATCAATTAAGAGCGGTTGTCAGTGAAATAAGTTCTTTAAATCCAAAACCCGGAGGTTCACATTCGGGAAATATACATAGTGTAGAACAAGTTGTACCCGATTTTACCATTCGTATAAAAGACGGAGAGCTCGAATTGAGTTTAAACGGTCGAAATGCACCACAGCTACATGTATCTTCTCATTATAAAAACATGCTGCAGGGATATAAAGAATCGAAAAAGAGAACTCAAGAACAGAAAAATGCGGTGATGTTTATCAAACAAAAGCTCGACTCTGCAAAGTGGTTTATAGAAGCTATCCAACAACGTCAGCAGACTTTAATGGTCACTATGGGCGCAATTATGAACTATCAGAAAGATTATTTCCTCAGTGGTGATGAAAGAGACTTAAAACCTATGATTTTAAAAGATATTGCAGAAGAAATAGAAATGGATGTTTCAACAGTTTCCAGGGTAGCAAACAGCAAATATGTAGATACACCTTATGGAACCTTTCTGATCAAAGATTTCTTTTCAGAAGCTATGCTCAATACGGAAGGAGAAGAAGTTTCTACAAGAGAAATTAAAAAGATTCTTGAAATGACCGTTGAAAAGGAAGATAAAAATAAACCTTTGACAGACCAGAAACTTGCAGAGGTTTTGAAGGAAAAAGGATATCCCATCGCACGAAGAACAGTAGCAAAATACAGAGAACAATTATCTATTCCCGTTGCACGACTTCGTAAAACAATTTAAATGAAGTTATTCTCAAGATTAGGATTTTATATTTTTCATCCTATAAGTGTGCCCTTTTTGGCAGCTCTTTTTTATTTTATTATTAATCCGAGATTTTTACCTGCTTATTTTATTAAAGAAAAATTAGGTGTAATTGCATTATTAAGTATTGTATTTCCTTGTTTATTTGTTTTGGCTTTATTGAAGTTAAAACTATCTGAATCAATTGAATTTGCTGAATTATCCGCTAAAAGAATTTTACTTTTATGTTTAGCAATCATCCTTATTTTATTAAACAAATTTGTACTTCAGGATAATTTACCCGAACTTTTATATTTCTATACAGGATTCCTATTAAGTATTTGCGGGTTTTTATTTCTGAGTTTATTCAAAATTAACCTGAGTTTACACACTGCCGGGGTATCAGCCATTCTCGGATTTATCGCAGGAATAAGTTTATTGTATAGAATCAATCTTGTTTATTTCCTCGGATTAAGTGTTTTTATTATAGGATGGGTAGGCACGGCGAGAATTTATTCAACAACACATCAATTCAAAGAAATTGTCTGGGCGTTTATATTAGGAATTGCGCCTCAGATCTACTTCTTATCCATAGCTATTCAGCATTACAAAATGTAAAATTCAAGTCCGATTTTGAAAGTAGTCAACTCGACTGCTCCACCATCCAAAGTATTTACATTTTTAAAAAAAGGATTCAAACTGTGATAAACGGTGAAGTTGAAAGTATTATACCCAAAACTAAAGGTCAAACCATATCTGAACCTCTGCAAACCGTCCGGTTTAGTTTGATAAATATGTTTTTCAGGTTGTTTAAATTTTGATTGAAAATAATAAAGATATCCAAGCCTGAGTCCGGCATATACTCTCCAGAACCTGTAATCTTCTGCTGTTGAAGTCCTCCATCTTAACTGCACAGGCATTTCAACAAGATAAGTTGAAAAGCGATTGACATCATAATCGTATTTAAATCGGTCAAGAATCTGATAAATGGAAGCTCCTTCTTCATCTCTTCCTATCATTAGATTAGATCGATAGGAATTTACGGACCAGCCCAACCCAACACCCATTCCAAAATTTCTTCTTTTATTGAGAGGAATATCTCTGATATATCCCAAATGAATTCCACCGGAAAAACCGGACTGGTTTACTCCTTTGGTCATTTTATCTATCAGGTTAAAGGTAAAACTAACATAAAACTGATCTTCAAGATATTTTTGATCCAGGCCTGTATGTTGAACAACTATAGAGTCGGAAGATTGGCGAATTTCTTTCAGATCATTTTCCTGGGCTTGCATTAAATAAAAAAAAGAACTTCCCAGAACAAAAATCAAAAGGGAAATTCTTTTTTTCATAATCAGGATTTTAAAAGCTAATATTAAAAATAATTAACCCTGAATTTATTTAAAATATTTTCAGCTTAAAAGTTCTTAACAGGATCTCCTGTTGTAGTGGTATAATTTATCCTGTAAGCTTTTGCCTTACGCAATTCTTCAGTAATATCAGAAACCAGGCTCATATTGGTATTCTTATCAATTTTAAGACCGGTAATTAAAGATGCTCTCATATTTGGACTTTTAGCTTCTCTTTCTGAATAAATAAAAGCCTGAACATCCTGAACTCTTGCAAACTTGTCATTGAGCTGAATTCTTGGTGAAGTTCCAAATTGTTGCTGATATCTTGTACTGGGCTGCCCGGCATAGATATACATAACCAGGTTTTTATTTTCAAGTTTTTCCACCTGATCAGCGGTAGGCATATTTTGTTCAACCAGAATATTGGTTTCTCTCATGGTTGTAGCCACCATAAAAAAGAACAATAACATAAAGACAATATCAGGCAAAGATGCCGTCGATATTGGAGGTAATTCACCACTCTTCTTTTTACTGAATTTTGCCATTAGAAAATTTTAATTTACTCGTTCAGGTTTAGCTTCTGAAATATTCAAAGGATAAAACTGACGAATTCGATCTATTTGTTGATTGATTTTATCTTTTTCAATATCATTTGGTGCTTTATTCCAATCTTCCTGCAATTTAGTAAAAGGCACACCAAATTCATCATAAGAAACTCTGTCTCTCAAATGATTATAAGCTCCCATCAATTCGTTTTGCACAGCGATAAACTGTCCGTATTTGGTTTGTCGATCATATTCTAAAGCAATAATTGCTTTCTTAGGATTTTCAGACAAATCCGGATCTTTTGACCCCTGGCAATAATTACAAGCAGAAGAACCTGTACCTCCGCCATTATCTATAAAATCAATAGCGGCCTGTCTTAGGTCTTTAATATCCATAGGTTTTTCTTTCACCAGCAAATCACCGTTTCTGCTGATTACAATATCAAAAACATTTCGCTGTCTATGGGTTGATTCTGATTGTTCTGTCTGTTCATCTATGGGGGGAAGTCTTCTGGTAAGCCCTCTGTCACTCTCAATGGTTGTAGTAACCAGGAAGAATATCAACAGCAAGAAAGCTATATCTGCCATTGATCCCGCATTGATTTCCGGAGCACTTCTTCGAGACATATTTTTAATTTCTAAAAGTTAATTTTTTCATTGATGAAATAATCAATGCTAAGACGGCGACCACAGCAAGAATATAAAACATATATAATCCTGTATCTACCCATCTGGATATTTGCCCTGAAACATAGGTTCCGTTAGGCAATTCATAAGATTGCGAATCAGCTGATATAAAAGCAATCAAAAAGACCGCTACAAAAGCAGCGATAGAGATAAGAATACTTTTAATGTTACCACTAAACAATCTGGCAAACACAAAAATCAATACTGATAGCACTGCAATTCCAAATACCACCCAGGTTAAAATCAAGAAGGGATTCAACAAACTCTCCTGCAAATCAGGAGAAGCTTTTATGGCATCATCTCCTTTAGACAACAGCCAAAAAAACAAAGCCAGTCCAATGCCTCCTAAAACAAAGGTTACGTATTTTAATATTCTATATAATGTCATAGCACGAACTTCTAATTTAGTGATAATTTATCTTATAGCAAAGACTATAGGTTTTTGTTGACTCTTCTTTTGTTATAATCAAAGAGAATATCCATTAATGTGATGGAAGCATCTTCCATATCATTCACAATAGCGTCAATCTTGGCGATAATATAGTTATAGAAAACCTGAAGAATAACTGCTACAATCAGACCAAAAACCGTAGTCAAAAGAGCAATTTTAATACCTCCGGCAACTAAGCTTGGTTCCATATCTCCTGCAGCTTCAATTCTATCGAAAGCTTCAATCATCCCGATTACCGTACCCATAAATCCAAGCATGGGTGCCAATGCGATAAAGAGAGAAATCCAGGAAACATTCTTTTCCATCTGCCCCATTTGAACACCACCATAAGAAACAACTGCTTTTTCTGCAGCTTCCAGACCTTCATCAGTTCTGTCCAAACCTTGGTAATAAATAGAAGCCACCGGACCTCTTGTATTTCTGCAAACCTCTTTAGCTTCTTCTACACCACCATTATTCAGAGCATCTTCTACTTTCTGCGCTAATTTTTTGGTATTGGTAGTTGACATATTTAAAAATATAATACGCTCAATAGAAACTGCCAAACCTAAAATCAGACAAAGTAAAATAACTCCCATAAAGGCGGGACCTCCTTCAATAAAACGTCTTTTCAACTCCTGGCTGAAAGTAGCCGTATCGGCTTGATTAGCCACGGCCTCATCTGACTGCACTTCTTCATCCTGTGCAACAAAGGTATTAATAGACGTTGTCTCGTCATAGGAATTTATCGAAGCTTCGGCTGCCGCTTGAACATTAAAGCCTACGAATAGAAAAACCATCGTCAGGCTCAAAACTGAAAGTACTCTTCTCATCTTTTGTTTTTTTAATTAATTTTAGACAGGGTTAAAGATATAAAAATAAAATTTCAACGAAGCAGAGACAGATTAAAAAACTTAACTCTTCCTCAATCAAGGGTTCTTTTTCAGGTTTTAGTTTCCTATTTTCTCCAGAACCCCTGGTTTCAAGAAATTTTATTTCAGATCACTTAGCAGAGAGGAAGGGATTCGAACCCTCGAAACCCGTAAGGGTTTACACGCGTTCCAGGCGTGCGCCTTCGACCGCTCGGCCACCTCTCTTTTTTCTTTTTAAATTTGAATTCGCTAATTAATAAAAAATTATTCAATCGCTCAAATAAATTCGCATTAATTTTTTATTCCATCTCTCCTCTCAGAGAAGTTTCAAATATGGTTTTAAAAACTTGAGTTTGCAAATCCTGCTTCAATAAATACATCATTTTTGTTACGGCAGCTTCAGTTGTCAGATCTTTTCCTGAGATTACACCTATCTCTTTTAAACGCGTACTAGTCTCATAACGCCCCATAGATATACCGCCTCCGGCACATTGTGTGATGTTTACAATATGAATTCCTTTTTTAATGGCTCTTTCCAAAGGATGGATAAACCAATCTTCATCATTTGCATTTCCGGTGCCGTAGGTTTCCATAATTACTCCTTTTAATCCATCTATGGCTAATAACTGCTCAACTACCTTTTGATTTAGACCGGGAAAAAGTTTTAAAATCAAAATATTATCATCCATTTCTTTATGGACAATCAATTTTTTTCGTGGATTGGCTTTTTTAAGCAAAGGATTATTCACTTTTAAATCTACTCCCGAAACTATTAAAGGCGGATAATTGGGAGAATCAAAAGCCTGAAAAAATTCTGAATTTATTTTGGTACTGCGGTTGCCTCTGTATAATTTATATTCAAAATATAATCCTACTTCGGTTACCACCATTCGGTTGTTTTTCTTTAATCCCGCAATTTGTATGGCTGTGATCAGATTTTCTTTTGCATCCGTTCTCAAATCTCCAATAGGCAATTGAGACCCCGTAAAAATAACAGGTTTAGATAGATTTTCTAACATAAAACTTAATGCCGAAGCTGAATAAGCCATGGTATCGCTTCCATGTAAAACTACAAAACCATCATACCGATCATAATTCTCTTCAATAATCTCTGCCATAAAAGCAAAGTATTCAGGATTCATATTGGAAGAATCCATAGGTTTTTCAAAACTGAAGGTGTCGATATGATGTTCAAGCAATTTAAGTTCAGGAACGTGGTTTAGCAAATCATCAAAATCAAAGGCTTTGAGCGCTCCTGTTTCAAAATCTTTTATCATTCCGATAGTTCCACCGGTATAAATCAATAAGATATTAGATTTTTCAGTCATGTCTTTCTTCTTATATAAAACAAAACAAGTTAAATTCTAAAAACCTCTTTTGCATTTTGTGTGGTTATGGCTGCTATTTCTTCTACAGTAACTTTATAAAGAGAAGCCAGTTTTTCTGCAATATTAATCAAAAAACTGCTTTCATTTCTTTTTCCTCTGTAAGGAACCGGTGCCAGATAAGGAGCATCTGTTTCCAATACTATATTTTCCAAAGGAATTTTGGACATAAACTTATCGATTCCTCCATTTTTAAAGGTCACCACCCCTCCTATTCCCAGCTTCATTCCAAAACTTATAGCCTTTAAGGCTTGTTCATAAGTTCCGGTAAAACAATGAAAAATTCCGCTCATACCTTCAAACCTTTCTTCTTCCAAAACTTCAAAAATTTCGTCAAAAGCATTCCTGCAATGAATTACAATAGGAAGTCCATATTTTTGAGCTAATCTGATTTGATATTTAAAAGCTTCTTTTTGTTTTTCCAGAGATTCAGGATGCCAATGTAAATCTATACCGATTTCACCCACGGCATAATTCTTTTTCTCCTTCAGCTGTTTTTCAACAAGGGCCAACTCTTTTTCAACATCTACTTCAGCTACGGATACCGGATGTAATCCTGCCATTAAAAACATATTTTCGGGATAAGACTGTTGCAGATCAATCATAGCTTTTGCACTTCTTGAGTCGATAGCAGGCAGAAAAAACTTTTCAACACCAGCATCCAAAGCGCGTTGAATCACTTCATCCCGATCTTCATCAAATTGTTTTACATATAAATGAGCATGGGTTTCTATAAATGTCATCATTAATTCTGAAAAAGTTTTACTTCATTTAAAAGCACGGGCAATGTAAAAACTATTTTTCATAAACCTCAAGAGCTTAAGGGATATTTAAATCGTCTATTTCATTAGTTACTTTATATTTGTCCAAAAAACAATGAGCAGTTTACGAAAGTTTTTATTGGCCCAAAATTATCATCGGATAAAATTAAAAACTACTCCTACCAATCATTTAAGCTTAAAAGCCAGCATCAATGGTGTGGAAGGAGATTTTATTTTAGACACCGGGGCTTCCAATTCCTGTGTAGGCACTGAAGAAGCCGAACATTTTGGTTTATTTTCAGAAGACAGCGACATACGTGCAGCCGGAGCAGGATCTTCCAATATGCTGACCCGAATTTCCATAAAAAACGAAATTCAGATAGGAGATTGGAAAAAGAAGAAAATGGATCTTGTGATTTTCAATCTCCGCCATGTCAATCAGGCGTTGATTGATCATGATGCTGAAGAAGTTCATGGTATTATAGGTGCCGATATTCTTGATAAAGGCAGAGCTATTATCGATTATAAACGAAAATGTTTGTATTTAAAATAAATTAAATCAGATGTTTTGCGCGAAAATCTTCAATTTCATCTACTGAAGAAATTAAGCCATCTCCTAATAATTGATGACCTTCATCAGTGATCAGAAAATTATCTTCTATTCGGATTCCTCCAAAATTCCGGTATTTGGAAAGCTCTTCATAATCTATAAAATCTTTCAACCTGTTTTCTGCCTGCCACATATCAATTAATTGAGGAATAAAATAAATTCCCGGCTCAACAGTCAGGACAAATCCTTTCTTTAAAGATTTTCCCAATCTCAAAGATTTCCAACCAAAAGTTTTGGTGTCTTTTGGATCATCTTCCGTATAACCTACATATTCCTCTCCTAAATCTTCCATATCGTGCACATCTAATCCCATCATATGTCCCAGACCTGTTTGAAAAAACAAAGTATGTGCATTATGATGAACGGCTTCTTCTGCAGTACCTTTCATCACACCTAAATCTATCAACCCCTGAGCTATCAAAACTGCAGCAGAACGATGCACCTCTTTAAAGGCTACACCGGGTTTTAGCAAAGATTGAGATTCTTTAAAAGCACGATGAACAATATTGTAAACAGCTTTTTGTTTTGCAGTAAATTTTGCATCAACAGGAAAAGTACGGGTTAAGTCTCCTGCATATCCCATTGCAGTTTCCACTCCGGAATCATTTAAAACCATGTCTCCTGATTTTAAAGTGTTTCCGTAATAGTGATTATGCAATATTTGTCCGTCTTTGGTAATAATCGGCTGGTAGGAAAAACGTGCATGATGATCGTTTGCTAACTTCTGAATAGCACTGACCAGCTCAAATTCTTTCATTCCGGATTTTGCCATTTGCATAGCCAAAAGATGCATTTGATTGGAAATATTAACCGCTTGCTGAATTTGCTCTACCTCCTGCTCTTCTTTTATTTCGCGCTGAGAGATAATTGCTTTTATCAATTCAACAGAAGGTTCAAGACTATCTATGGAAGTTTTTAAAAGTTTAGAAAGCAGCATTTTATTTCCCGGCTGATAAGGAGGTAAAAAATGAATTTTTCTTTCCTGATTCTTTGCCTTTTTCAAATACTCTTCCAATTCAGAGAAGCCTCGGGTTTCAGTCACACCGGCTTTTTCTGCTTTCGCTTGAATAGTTTCCTGAATTCCCATCCAGACAATTTGATCTATATTGAGCTCATCTCCAAAAACAATGGTTTTCTCCTGATCAACATCAATTATAGCTGCTAATTTTGGCTCTTGAATTCCGAAATAATATAAAAAAGAACTGTCTTGACGGAAAGGATATGGATTATCCTCAAAATTAATTGGACTTTCACTATTCCCCAATAATAAAATAACACCTTCCTTCACATTTTGCTGAAGGGTTTTTCTTCTATTCTGATAAGTTTCTGTTGAAAACATATTATTTAGTATTTTTTCCAAAGGTCGTTAAAAACAAAGAAATATAATTTTCCTTCTTATGATTTTATTCCTTATCGGATAATCCTTTTTGCCCGATAAAAAAATTATTGCTCTATTATTTTTTATTTATAAAACAAAAAAATCTCAATCCGAAACCGAATTGAGATTTTTTTTAAAAAGATTGAAATCTTTTACAATTCCAAAGCTCTTTCAATATCTCCATCCATTAGTAATTCTTCCGGATTTTCAAGTGCATTTTTCACTTCAACCAGGAAACTAACAGATTCTTTTCCGTCGATGATTCTGTGATCATAAGATAAGGCCACAAACATAATCGGACGAATTTCTACTTTTCCGTCAATCGCTACCGGACGTTCCACAATATTGTGCATTCCAAGGATAGCGCTTTGCGGAGGATTAATAATAGGCGTTGAAAGCATAGATCCAAAAACTCCTCCATTAGTAATAGTAAAGTTTCCTCCGGTCATTTCATCAACGCTCAATTTTCCGTCTCTTGCTTTAGTAGCCAGACGTTTCACTTCAGATTCCACTCCTCTGAAGCTAAGGTTTTCTGCATTTCTAATCACAGGCACCATTAGTCCGCGCGGACCTGAAACGGCAATACTGATATCTTTAAAATCATAAGTAATCATTTCTCTGCCGTCGATCATCGCTCCCACTGCAGGATAGATATCTAATGCCCTCACACAAGCCAAAGTAAAGAAAGACATAAATCCGAGATTAACTCCGTGTCTTTCTCTGAACTGATCTTTGTATTTATTTCTCAAATTCATAATGGGCGACATATCCACTTCGTTAAAAGTGGTCAACATAGCAGTGGTATTTTTAGACTCTACCAGACGCTCTGCTGTTTTACGACGCATCATAGACATACGTTCACGTTTTTCTCCACGTGTTCCGGGTCCGGGCGTTCCCATTGAAGGCTTAGCCTTTATAGCATCTTCTTTTGTAATTCGGCCGGCTTTTCCTGTACCGCTTACAGTTGAAGGATCAATTCCTTTCTCATCCAACTCTTTTCGCGCAGCAGGAGAAGGTGTTCCGGATGCATAAGTTTTCTCGGAAGTTTCCTTTGCAGGCGCTGGCTCCGCTTTAGGAGTCTCTTCTTTTTTGGGTTCTTCTTTTTTCTCAGCTTTCTCTTCTGTCTTTTTATCACCGCTGCCGGAAGGTCTTTCTGCTTCTGTATCGATTAAGCAAACTACTTCCCCAACAGCTACTTCATCACCTTCTTCAGCCATAAGGGTAATAATTCCACTGGCTTCAGCCGGAAGTTCAAGAGTAGCTTTATCACTATCTACTTCAGCAATTGCTTGATCTTTTTCTACATAGTCGCCGTCTTCAACCAGCCACTGTGCGATTTCTACTTCTGTAATAGATTCTCCCGGTGAAGGGACTTTCATTTCTAAGGCCATAATCTATAATTGTTTCAATAGGGTATTTTCAAATTATTTTTCAGGTGTTTTAAAAACACTTTCTATAACTTTTTTATGTCTGCGTTTGAATCTTTCACTACTTCCTGAAGCAGGAGCAGCATATAGTTTTCTGCTACAAACTCTAAAGTTTTCTATTCCTTTTAATCTTAATAACAAATGAGTATAGGCTCCCATGTTTTTGGGTTCTTCCTGAGCCCACACAATATCATGAGCATTTTTATACCGATCCAAAACTTGTTGTATTTCCTTCTCAGGCAGAGGAAATAATTGTTCAATTCTAACCAAAGCCACATCCTCTCTATTCATTTCTTCTTTTGCGGCCAAAAGATCATAATAAAATTTCCCGCTACAGAAAACCACACTTTTAATTTTTTCCGGCTTTGCTTGTGAGTCATCAATCAGCATTTGGAATTGTCCGTTAGCTAATTCTTCTTTAGTAGATTTAGCTCTTGGATGACGCAATAAACTTTTAGGAGTAAAAATCACTAAAGGTTTTCTATAATCAATTTTCACCTGACGTCTTAATAAATGGAAGAAGTTGGCAGGAGTTGTACAATTAGCAACAAACATATTTTCTTCAGCACATAGTTGCAAAAATCTCTCCATTCGGGCGGAAGAGTGCTCTGCTCCTTGACCTTCATAACCGTGAGGCAAATAAAGAACCAGTCCGTTTCTCAACATCCATTTTTCTTCAGCCGCCGATAAATACTGATCGATTATGATTTGAGCTCCATTGCTAAAATCTCCAAATTGCGCTTCCCATACATTTAAAGTATTGGGACTTGCCATGGAATATCCGTATTCAAAGCCCATAGCTGCATATTCTGAAAGCAGAGAGTTATAGATATAAAACTTACTATTGTTTTCCATCTGATGTAAAAGAACCACTTCTTCTTCACCCTCTTCAGTTACCAGAGCAGCATGCCTGTGAGAGAAAGTTCCTCTGACTGAATCCTGACCGGCAATTCTAATATCGTGTTCTTCTTCAAGAAGAGTTCCATAAGCCAGAGTTTCTGCCATTCCCCAATCCAGTTCATCCTTTTCAAAATAGCCGTCTCTTCTCTGTTTGATGATTCTGTCAACTTTCCGAATGAATTTCATTCCTTCCGGTAAAGTGGTGATTTTCTCGGCTATCTCATCCAGTTTTTTAAGATCATAACTTGTATCTACTGTACTGATCATATCTTCTTTGGTTCCAAAGGTATAATCATCCCAGATGTCCTGCATGATAGGAGTAATCTTAGCAGCTTTAATCTTTTGAGAGCTTTCTAAATCTTCCTCTAATTTATCCTTATACGTTTTTTCAATTTCCTTGAGGTATTCACCATCTATCACACCTTCTTTCTCAAGTTTTTCAGCATAAGAGTCTCTGGCGTTTTTATGTTTAGCAATTGATTTGTATAATTTAGGTTGAGTAAATCTGGGCTCGTCTCCTTCATTATGCCCATATTTTCTATACCCTAATAAATCAATAAAAACATCCTGACCAAAATGCATTCGGAAATTTAAGGCAAAAAGCATTCCGTGTACAACTGCCTCCGGATCATCAGCATTAATATGTAAAATGGGAGAATCGGTCAATTTTCCAACATCTGTACAATAAGTGGAAGAACGACCGTCTGTATAATTGGTTGTAAATCCAATCTGATTATTAATGACTATATGAATCGTTCCATAAGTAGTGTATCCTTTCAGCCTTGACATTTGAATGGTTTCGTAAACCACACCCTGCCCGGCAATAGCAGCATCTCCATGCACAATAATAGGCAACACACTTTGAGGATCTTCTCTGTGGAAATCATCTTGCTTTGCTCTTGCTATACCTTCTACTAAAGGACCAACTGCTTCTAAATGCGAAGGATTGGGCGCTAAATTCAGGTTTATTTTCTTTCCGCTTTCGGTTTCACGACATGAAGTCCATCCCAAATGATAAGTAACATCACCTTCGAGCATTTTATCTTCATAATCTTTGCCCTCAAATTCTAAAAATATTTCCTTAGGACTTTTTCCGAAGATGTGAGTTAAGGTATTTAATCTACCTCTGTGAGCCATTCCCATAACAAACTCATTCACTCCTTTTTCAGCAGCAGCTTCAACCAAAGCATCCAGCCCGGGAATTAAACTTTCATTCCCTTCAATAGAAAACCGTTTTTGACCTACATACTTAGTATTCAAAAAACTTTCAAAGGAAATAGCTTCATTTAATTTTCCTAAAATCTTCTTTTTTTGCTCATCTGAAAACTGAGGCTGATTTTCATTTTTGCTTAAATAAACCCGAATCCAGTTAACCATTCCCGGTTTCTGGATATGTGTATATTCAGCTCCAATAGAAATACAATATATATTGGTGAGATATTCAATGATTCGGCCTAAAGTAGCTTTTCCTAACCTAAGTAATTGCCCGGCTTCAAACTCTGTATCCAAATCTGATTGAGACAATCCAAAATTTTCTATATCTAAAGTAGGCTTGTAATCTCTACGCTCACGAACGGGATTGGTTTTTGTAAATAAATGACCCCGGGATCGGTAAGCATGAATTAGTTGCACCACCTGAAATTCTTTCATAAAGCGTTCAGGAATTCCTTCTGCTTCATATTTTTCCTGCCTGGGTGCGCAGGCAGTTTCTGTATTTTTTTCCTCAACCTTTGGAGATTTGTTTATATCCGGTGTTTCCTCGAGTAATTCGGTGCCTCCATAAGAAGTTTGCGCAAAATCAAAACCCTGGAAAAAAGCACGCCAACTGGGTTCTACACTATCAGGATATTGAAGGTACTGATCGTACATTTCATTTAAATATCCTATATCCAATGCATTGAGAAACGAAAATCTATCCATAATTTTTTGAATTCTTCTCTCTACTTAAATGTTTCCGGCAAAACTACAATTTTTACAGGACATAACGCTTTTATAAGCTCAATTTTATTAAACACTTAAGAGCCAACAGAATTTAGCAACTATTATCATCATACAAACTCGGTTATTTCCAAAAGAAATTTTCCTGTCATTTTCAGGTCTATCTAAATGGAATCACAAACTGGGTCTAAACACAAAAGCACTTCGGTACTCTCTCTTAATCTTCAAGAAAAAACGATCTGCAGCTAACTTACTTGTAAAGTCGCCTGCCCAAATTTTATAATTTGGAGATTCATATTGCATTTGAACCGGAACACCTTTAAAATCTTCCTGAAAATCTTTCATTAGCTTTTCAGCTTTATCCATGGATGTAAAAGAACCTAATTGAATTTTATAGCGACGCCCAATCTTATTGTTTTTTATCAATTTAGCATTCAACTCTAACAACTCCTCGAGTTTCTGCTCCTGAGACAAACTAATAGTCTCTGTTTGCGCTAACAGAACAGAAGCTGAAAATAAAAAACCAATCAATAACAACCCTTTTTTCATCTTATCTTATTTTAAAAACTATTCCGCTTTTAGAGATATAAAATCAACTACAAAACTAACATAGCTTAATTCAAATTAAAAACATCATCTATATAAGTACTTGCGCAAATATAAAATTAAATGCTTCAAATCAAGAGCAGTTTTTTATTTAGAAAGATTATAAATTAAGCATTAACACCCCTCTAACATCTTGCGAATCGAAAGGATATCTTATTTTTGCCCAAGTCATATTGAACATTCCTGATCGAAATCAGGGTTAACTAATTCATTATAAATTCGATACAAAAAAAGAGTTTAATTAAATCATAATATGAAAAAGCAGAACTTACATTTTTCCATTGCAAAAACGCTATTGATAGCAATAGCCCTTCTGTTTTCTTTTTCTCAACCCGGTTTCGCTCAGGATACTGAGGAGGAAGGCACGGAACAGACTGAAGCACAAGAGAGCGAGAGTAGTTCAGAATTAGGGGATGCTACTCGTGGGAAAGAGCTTTTCCAGACAAATTGCGCCGCTTGTCATCAAAGATACAAGCGTTCTACAGGTCCGGCTTTATACGGAAGTTTAGAAAGAGCCCCCAGCCGTCAGTGGCTTTATGACTGGATACATAACAGTACAGCCTTAATTAAAGCCGGAGATGCCTATGCTGTAAAAATATACAATGAGTACAATCAGTCTCCGATGACACACTTCCCTCAACTATCAGAGTCTGATATTGACGATATATTAGCCTATACCGAACAACCCAAACCTGAACCTCAAGTTGCTCAATCTGCAGATGGTTCTTCAACCACCACTGCGAGCGGAGGCATTCCTACTACAGTTGTATTAGGCATTCTGGCTTTGGTATTATTACTCCTGGTTGTAATATTGGTTTTGGTAAACAAAACTCTGAAAAGATTTGCGGAAGCTAAAGGAATTGAAATCTACGGAGATCATACTCCCCAGCAAAAGCCTTTATGGAAAATGGTTGTAGAGAATCAATTCATTGTAATGATATTTGCCGTAGTGGTCATGTTAGTGGGAAGCTATGGTGTTTACTATTATTTAATGCAGATTGGAGTCGATCAGGGATATGAACCTGTACAGCCCATCCATTATTCTCATAGAATTCATGCCGGAGACAATCAAATCGAGTGTAAATACTGCCACTCTTCGGCACGTCATTCGGAAACAGCAGGAATACCATCTTTAAACACTTGTATGAATTGTCATATGGCTATTTCAGAAGTTTCTGAAGAAACCGCTACGGAAGAATATTCCAAAGCATTTTATGATGGTGAAATCGCAAAGCTATATGATGCTGTAGGCTGGGACCCTGAAAAACATCAATATACCGGAAAAACAAAACCGGTAAAATGGGTTCGAATCCACAATCTTCCTGATTTAGCTTATTTCAACCACTCACAACACGTAGAGGTTGGAAATATTGACTGTCAAACTTGCCATGGCCCGGTTGAGGACATGGAAATTGTCAGACAAGAAGAAAAATTGACAATGGGTTGGTGTATTGATTGTCACAGAACCACTAATGTCAAAATGGAAGGCAATAAATATTATGAGAAAGTACATGAACAATTATCGAAGAAGTATGGTGTTGAGCAACTAACCGAAGCCCAAATGGGAGGGTTAGAATGCGGAAGATGTCATTACTAATTTAATAATTTATAAGGCGTAAAAACTATGTCATCAAACAATAAAAAATATTGGAGTACAATAGGAGAACTTGAAGGTAATGAAGCCGTTAATAAAGTTCTTCAACAAAGAGAATTTGCGCAAGAAATTCCTATAGAAGATTTCTTAAGCGACAAAAAAACGCTGGATAGCAGTAAAACTTCAAGACGGGATTTTCTAAAATTCGTAGGTTTCAGCACAGCTGCTGCTTCATTAGCTGCTTGTGAAGGACCTGTGATCAAATCCGTTCCTTATGTTGTTCAGCCTGAAAATATAATTCCCGGAGTTGCTAATTATTATGCCACCACTATGGCTGATGGTTTTGACTTCTCTCATGTTTTGGTAAAAACACGGGAAGCCAGACCCATTCGCGTTGATAAAAATAAAATGAGCGGCTACACCAGCGGAACCAACGCCCGTGTTTTAGCTTCCGTTTTATCTTTATATGATTATCAGCGTCTCCAGCAACCTATGGCCAATGGTGAAGAAACCACCTGGGATGCTTTAGATGAAGCTGTCCAGCAAGAATTGGATAATGTTAATGGGGAAATTGTACTGCTTACCCGTACTTTTGCAAGCCCCACCACCGAAAAAGCCATTCGCGAATTCTCCAGCCGATATAATGCCCGACATGTAGTTTATGATACTATTTCTGAAGATCCTACTCTGGATGCTTTCCAGGCTAAATATGGCAGAAGAGCTTTACCTACTTATGATTTTGCCAATGCCAAAACAATTGTTTCCATTGGAGCAGATATCGTAGGGAACTGGCAAGGAGGAGGATATAATGCTCCTTATGCTCACAGCAGAAACCCGGAGGGAGGAAATATGTCAAGACATATTCAGTTTGAAGCCAATATGTCAACCACCGGAGCCAATGCAGATAAAAGAATTTTAACTAAGCCATCAGAACAAAAGCAAGTTCTGGTCGCTCTTTATAACAGAATTGTAAAAGGTTTCGCTGGTAATGATAACTTACCTGAACATATAGCTGATGCTGTTGCCAAAGCAACTACTCAATTAAAAGAAGCCAGAGATGCTGCAGTAGTGGTAACAGATATTCCCGAAATGGAAGCTCAACTTCTGGCCTTTGAAATCAATGAAGCTTTAGGAAGTAAGATTTTTATTCCTTCTAAACCAAGATTGGTCAGAAAAGGTAACAGCAAACAGGTAGCCCAGTTGGTAAAAGATATGAATGCAGGAAAAATTGGCGCTTTACTGGTAGCAGATGTCAATCCGGCTTACAGTTTACCAAACGCTCAAGAATTCCTGGAAGGATTAGAGAAAGTTCAATTAAGCATTGCTTTCTCTATGAAGGAGGATGAGACTGCTGCAAAATGTCGTTATATAGCTACCACCCCGCATTATCTTGAAAGTTGGGGAGATGTACAATTTACAGACACAGATTACAGTCTGGTACAACCTACTATCCGAACCTTATTCAACACCCGTCAGTTTGAAGAATCTCTATTAACCTGGGCCGGGGAAGAAACCAATTATTACGATTACTTAAAAGAAAATTGGGAGCAAAATATTTTATCAGGCTCTTCCTGGAATTCAGCTCTTCATGATGGATTATTCCAGGCTGCTGCCGCTCAGGCCTCCAATTCTGATGAAGATCAGGATAATAATGAGGAAGAAGAAAACGAAGATCAAACACCTGCATCTTCCGTTAATTCGGATACTGCTGCACAAAAATTAGCAGCTGCTACAGATGCTTCAGGCGAATTTGAACTGGCTTTATATACTTCTATTGCTTTAGGGGACGGACGTCAGGCGAATAATCCATGGCTGCAAGAATTACCGGATCCTATCACCCGTTCTACCTGGGACAATTTTATCACAATGTCAAAAGCAGATGCCGACAGATTAGGTGTTAAAAACCGAAATCTTGCCAACGGGGCACTTAATGGAAGTTATGTTAATTTGACAGCCGGAGAAGTTACTTTTGAAAAAGTTCCGGTTATGATTCAACCAGGACAAGCGCCCGGTACCATCGGTCTGGCTTTAGGTTATGGAAGAAGAGCCGGCATCCAGAAAGAGATGCAAACGGGAATTAATGCTTACCCACTTTACAAAGATTTCAAAAACTTCCAACATGTAGATTTGGAACTGGCAAAAGGCGAACACGAATTTGCTCTGGTTCAGCTTCAAAACACCATGGTTGGGAGAAATATAATTCAGGAAGTTTCTTTAGAAGATTATATCAATAAACCTCAGGAAGAGTGGAATCCTGTACCGACCACAGATCATGATCACGAGCAGGTTTCAGTCCGCAGCCATAAAGTAGATTTATGGACTTCCTTTGACGATACCATCGGACATCATTTTAATATGTCAATTGATTTAAATGCTTGTACCGGTTGTGGAGCTTGTGTAATCGCATGTCATACAGAAAATAACGTGCCTGTAGTTGGAAAAACAGAGGTTCGTAAATTCAGAGATATGCACTGGATGCGAATAGACAGATATTACGCTTCAGAAGATACATTTAAAGAAGAAAAACAGGCTTTAAAAGATTTACCGGCTTTCAAGAGCTACAAATCAATTGAAACCCCTTCTTATGAAAATCCACAAGTAGCATTCCAGCCGGTGATGTGCCAGCATTGTAATCATGCTCCTTGTGAAACTGTTTGTCCTGTAGCTGCGATCACTCACGGTCGTCAGGGACAAAACCAGATGATTTACAACCGTTGTGTAGGAACACGTTATTGTGCCAATAACTGTCCTTATAAAGTTCGTAGATTCAACTGGTTTAAGTATAAGGAAAATGATGAGTTTGATTACAATATGAATAACGATCTTGGCCGTATGGTACTCAACCCTGATGTAACCGTACGTTCACGAGGAGTTATGGAAAAATGTTCACTCTGTATTCAAATTACCCAACAGACTATTTTAGAAGCAAAACGAGATGGTCGTGCGATGGAAGACGGAGAGTTTTACACGGCTTGCTCAATAGCTTGTGAACCGGGAGCCATTACATTTGGGGATGTTAATATAGAAGGTTCTGAAATTTCTAAAAAACGTAAAGATAAGCGTATGTACAGATTATTAGAATCCTTGGGAACCAAACCAAACGTGATGTATCAAACCAAGGTCATCAATTTAAAAGACGCATAAATACAATTGTATAACAGGTTAAACCATTATTAATAAACAACATGTCGTTACACCATTACGAAGCACCAATAAGAGAGCCACTTGTATTAGGCGAAAAGAGTTACCATGATGTTACGGAAGACATTGCCGCCCCTATATTAGGGAAAGCAAATAAATCTTGGTGGGCCATATTTACCATAGCCCTGATAGCTTTCATCTGGGGACTGGGATGTATAGTATATCTGATATCAACCGGAATTGGAACCTGGGGCCTAAACAAAACCATTGGCTGGGCCTGGGATATTACCAACTTTGTTTGGTGGGTAGGTATCGGACACGCAGGAACTTTAATTTCAGCAGTGCTCTTGCTATTCCGTCAAAAATGGAGAATGGGAGTAAACAGATCTGCCGAAGCGATGACCATTTTCGCAGTTATTCAGGCCGGACTTTTCCCACTCATCCACATGGGACGTCCATGGCTGGCTTATTGGGTAATGCCTATTCCGAATCAATTTGGTTCGTTATGGATTAATTTCAACTCCCCTCTTTTATGGGACGTATTTGCTATTGCTACTTACCTCTCTATTTCTTTAGTTTTCTGGTACACCGGATTATTACCGGATTTTGCGATGATTCGTGACCGTACCAAAAATGAATTCCAAAGAAAAATTTATGGCATTCTGAGCTTCGGATGGAGTGGACGCGTAAAAGATTGGCAAAGATGGGAAGAGGTACACCTGGTATTAGCAGGTTTGGCTACACCCTTAGTATTATCGGTTCATACTACCGTATCATTCGACTTCGCTACTTCGGTAGTTCCGGGCTGGCATAGTAATATTTATCCGCCTTATTTCGTTGCCGGAGCGGTTTTCTCAGGCTTTGCAATGGTACAAACGCTACTAATTGTAATGCGTAAAGTGCTTCATATGGAGGAATATATCACTATGCTTCATATCGAATATATGAACAAAGTAATACTGGTTGTTGGTGGAATTGTTTCAGTCGCTTATGCCACTGAATATTTCATCGCCTGGTATTCCGGTAGTGATTATGAAAACTATACTTATTTATCTTTTGGAGCTGCTACAGGACCTTATTGGTGGGCTTTCTGGGCTTTAATAATTTGTAACAGTATCGCGCCTTTAATTTTCTTCATCAAGAAAATGAGAAGGAATCTCTTTGTCACCTATATAGTAGCTTTATTGATTAATATCGGAATGTGGTTTGAGCGGTTTGACATTATTGTGGTCAACCTTAGCCATGACAGATTACCTTCAGGATGGGCGATGTTCTCCCCTACCTTTATTGATATTGGAGTATTTATAGGTACAATTGGATTTTTCTCCATACTGTTCTTATTATATGCCAGAACTTTCCCTGTAATTCCTCAGGCTGAAATTAAATCTATTTTAAAAAGTTCGGGTGAATATTATAAGGCACGACGAGCTGTTGAGGGTGACGGAGCTTTGGTTTTAAATCCGGGCACAGCTATGCCGGCTCGTTATAAAGTTGGAGAAGACATGCCTGAAGTTGCCAAAGATGCAGGAATCGCTGATATTCTTAACAGGATTGGACTTTATGACCCCAACACCCAAACACCTGATGATTTGCAACAAATAGAAGGTCTGGGTCCGGTAATGGAAAATGATTTCAATAAACTCGGAATCTATACCTACGATCAAGTATCAAGATTAGAAGAAGAAGATTATTTAATTATTGAAAAATTAATTCCCGGATTTTCTGCCGAGATAGCTAAAACAAAAAATTGGGCCGGTCAAGCTCTTAATTTAAAAAACAATAAACTGTAATTATGTCAAAAGTAATTCACGCATTTTATACAGATGACGACCTGGTATTGGAAGCGGTAAAAGAAGCTCGCTCTAAAAATTATAAGGTCAGAGAAGTATTTTGTCCTTTTCCGGTTCATGGATTAGATAAAGCTATGGGATTAAAGCCTACCCGATTAGCCATTACCTCCTTTTTATATGGAGTCGCCGGTTTGGCTCTGGCAATCTGGATGACTAATTATATGATGATTCAGGATTGGCCACAAAATATTGGAGGAAAACCAAGTTTCACCTGGTGGGAAAACATGCCTTCGTTTGTGGTGGTAATGTTTGAATTAGCCGTGTTTTTTGCAGGTCACTTTATGGTGATTACCTTTTATTTGCGCAGTAGAATCTGGCCATTTAAAAAAGCAGAAAATCCGGATCCCAGAACTACCGATGATCACTTTTTAATGGAGGTAGAATTAGGGGATCACGACACTGATGTTTTAACCCAGTTTTTAACCAGTACAGGGGCAGTAGAAATTAATATTTTAAATGAATAATTCAGCTCATGAAAGTTATATATAAATCCATATTAGTAATTGCCATAGCCTTTACAGCTACCTCTTGTTTCGACAAGAAGAAAGGTCCTAATTACCAATTTTTCCCCGATATGTATGAATCGCCCAGCTATGAAACCTATGAGAAACATGAGATGTTTCCCGATGAGCAATCTGCTCTTAAACCTGCGGAAAACACAATTTCTCGTGGCTGGGAAGTTTATGAATATCCAAACACTTTTGACGGCAAAAAAGCTGCTTCAGAAAATCTTAAAAACCCACTTGCCTTTACTGAAGAGAATGTAAACAAGGGTGGACAGTTATATGATATCTATTGCGCCATTTGCCACGGTTACAACGGGGATGGAAAAGGTCCTTTAGTCGAACGAGAAAAATTCTTGGGAATTCCAAGTTTTGATGATGCCAACCGAGATATGTCACAAGGAAATATCTATCATGTGATGTATTATGGTTTAAACAATATGGGATCTTATGCAGCTCAGACTACCACAAAAGAGCGCTGGCAGATTGCTCATTATGTTCAAACTTTAAAAGAGAAACTCGAAGGCGGGCAAGCCAGAGAATTTGAAAAGGACTCCACTTTGAATCGCGAAAGATTTGACAGGGAGATTAATCCTAATCACGAGGCCCGTATGGCTATAAAAAATAAAAATCAATAAAAGTAATTATCTAACCGCATTATAAAATCGAATATGTTTAAGCTACCAGGTAAATTGAAAGTTTTTTCCATCATTCTCATAGTGCTCGGTGCTCTTGGAATCGCTTATGGTTTCTTGACAACTCCCAATACACAGGAAGATGTGAAAGAAATTGTGGCTGCCCAGCAGGCTAAAACTCAAGAACTTCATCTCAAATATGATGCTGAAGTAGATCAACTTCATCAATCAGGATTTGCAAGGAAGGCAATAGACTTTCAGGAAAATGCTGACTTTGCTCAGGATGAAACCATGCTAACCAAAGCCCTCCATCAATTACGCGCCAGACCCTACGCCGCTACATTTGTAGGAGCATTCTTTTTCTTTATGCTGGCCTTGGGTGCGCTGGTCTTTCACGCCATTCAATATGTTTCAGAAGCCGGTTGGTCCCGTCTTTTATTCAGGGTTTTTGAAGGTATACATAGTTATGTCTTACCCGGATCTATAATTGTTTCTATTATTATCCTGGTTGCCGGCACCTATTTTTATCCTTGGATGGACTCAGATTTAGTGGCACAAGATGAAATCCTTCAAGGGAAATCTGTGTATCTCAATATGCCCGGTTTCATTATCAGAATGATTATTTATCTTCTGATCTGGAATGTTTACCGATATTTAATGACACGAAACTCTCTCGCTCAAAGTGATATGGCTGATTATACCTACAGCAAGAAGAATTATAACATTTCTGTTGTGTTCTTAATTCTCTTTGGTTTGTCAGAATCCACAATGACCTGGGATTGGTTTATGTCGATGCAGCCTCACTGGTATAGTGCCATGTATGCCTGGTACCTTTTCGCCAGTATGTTTGTGTGCGGAATTACCACTATTGCTATGGTAACTATTTTCCTTAAAAGATTGGGTTATCTTGACTTTATTAATGATAGTCATTTGCACGATTTAGCTAAATATATTTTTGCCTTTAGTATCTTCTGGATTTATTTATGGTTCTCTCAGTTTATGTTAATCTGGTATGCCAACATTCCTGAAGAAGCTTCTTATTTTGTATTTAGATTCCAGCATTATAGACTATCTTTCTTATTACCTTTGATATTCAATTTTGTGTTCCCTTTCCTCATTTTAATGAACACGGATTTCAAACGAATTCCATGGTTTATTGAATTTGTAGGAGTATTTATTATGATCGGTCATTATATGAGTTTATATAATATGGTGATTCCTTCAACAGTTGGTGTTTACGGAAGTTTTGGAATTCCCGAGATTGCAGGGATACTTTTCTTCCTCGGATTGTTTATCTTAGTAGTCGGAATAGGTTTAGGTAAAGTAGAATTACGACCTAAAGGTGATCCCTACATTAAGGAAAGCGAAAACTTCGAGTATTAAAAACAATTTAAAAAGAGAATAAAAGATGACTGTATTTCTTATTTTAATCGTTTTAGGACTGTTAGCCATCACCATTTGGCAGATTTCCAAAATCTTTCAACTGTCCAGATCCAAAAAATCTGAATCTCATCCTGGAGTCAGCGACTGGAGAGACAACAGAATCCAAGGCTACTTATTATTAGCTTTCGGAATCCTGTTTTACGGATTTATGATTTTTAACTTCTGGGAGTACTCAAGACTATATCCTCCCAAAGCCGCTTCAGCTGAAGGAGCAGATATAGACACTTTATTTTTCACCACAGCAATAGTTATTATGCTTGTACAGGTGGTAATGCAGGCACTCATCTTTTATTTCTCGTATAAATATTATGGCAAAAAAGGAAAAGTTGCTAAATTTTTCCCTGATCATGAAAAACTGGAATTTGCCTGGACTATTATTCCGGTCTTTGTATTAGCAGGTTTAATCGTTTACGGACTCTTTACCTGGTCTGATATTATGAATGTTTCTGAAGATGATGAAGATATTATGGTGGTTGAACTTTACGCTTATCAGTTTGGCTGGAAGGCCAGATATGCCGGTGAAGACAATACTTTAGGCAAAGCCAATGTCCGTTTTATCGAAGGAATTAATGCTTTGGGTGTAGATGAAAGCGATCCTTATGCACAAGATGATATTGTAGTTTCTGAGCTTCACCTTCCTGTTGATCAGAAAGTCTTAATCAAAATGAGATCTCAGGATGTAATTCACTCTGCTTATTTCCCATTATTCCGTGCTCAGATGAACGTTGTTCCGGGAATGGTTACTCAGTATGCCATCACCCCTACCATCACTACCGCTGAGATGAGAAAAATGCCTTATATGCTCGATAAAGTTGAGACCATCAACAACTATAGAAAAAGCGAAAGTGAGAAACTTGCCGCCAAGGGAGAAGAAGGTTTGGACGAATATGAATTTGACTATTTTGTTTTATGCAATAAAGTTTGCGGAACAAGTCATTACAATATGCAGATGAAAATTGTTGTGGAAGAAAGAGAGGAATTCGAAGAGTGGTTGGCACAACAAGAAACATTCGCTGAAAGCATGAAAAAAAGTTAATTCTTTTTTCAAAAAACCCGAACAAAACCTTAAATTTGGAAATAAGAAAGAAATTCGGTTGAAAAATCTAATTGAAGTTTAAAATATTCTTCAAATTGGTAAAATAACTCAAACAAAAAACAATAAATAAGTATCTAAAATATGTCAGCAACATCAGATGTAATGGCAGGAGGACATGAAGATCATGCCCACGAAGATCATAAAGAGTCTTTCATTACAAAATACATTTTTAGTCAGGATCATAAAATAATCGGAAAACAGTTTATGATTACAGGTTTTTTCATGGCTGTTATCGGAATATTGATGTCTGTATTATTTAGGATTCAAATTGCCTGGCCTGAACAATCGCAAGCTGTTTTTAGCTTCTTCTTAGGAGAAAAATGGGCCCCCGGAGGTGTGATGACACCTGATGCTTATTTAGGATTGGTCACTATGCACGGAACCATTATGGTTTTCTTTGTAATGACTGCAGGTCTATCAGGAACTTTTAGTAATATTCTTATTCCTCTGCAAATTGGAGCAAGAGATATGGCTTCAGGATTTATCAATATGGTTTCTTCCTGGTTGTTTATCATTTCTTGTTTAATTATGCTGAGCTCCTTATTTGTTCAAGGTGGTCCGGCTATGGGAGGCTGGACGGTTTATCCTCCCTTAAGCGCTCTTCCTGAAGCCGTTTCAGGATCAGGAACAGGAATGACTTTATGGATTGTAGCCATGGTATTTTTTATAGCCCAATCCTTATTAGGTTCGATAAACTATATTGTTACCATTATCAACCTTAGAACAAAAGGAATGACCATGACAAGATTACCTCTGACTATCTGGTCTTTCTTTATTACAGCAATTGTAGGTATTCTTTCCTTCCCGGTTTTACTGGCTGCTGCCCTATTACTTTTAATGGATCAAAGCTTTGGAACTTCTTTTTACCTGAGTGATATTTATATTCAGGGTGAAGTTTTAGCTTATGAAGGAGGTTCGCCTGTTCTTTTCCAACACTTATTCTGGTTTTTAGGACACCCTGAAGTTTATATAGTAATTTTACCGGCTATGGGTATTGTTTCTGAAGTTTTGGCTACTCATGCCAGAAAACCTATCTTCGGATACAGAGCGATGATTGCTTCTTTATTAGCTATTGCCTTTTTATCAACTTTGGTTTGGGGACACCATATGTTCGTCTCCGGAATGAATCCATTTTTAGGTTCGGTATTTACTTTTACCACTCTTTTAATTGCTATTCCTTCAGCTGTAAAAGCATTTAACTGGACAACCACCATCTGGAAAGGAAATCTACAGCTTAATCCGGCCATGTTATTTTCCATCGGAATGGTTTCAACTTTTATTTCAGGTGGATTAACAGGAATTGTTGTAGGAGACAGCACCCTGGATATTCATGTGCATGATACTTATTTTGTAATTGCTCACTTCCACTTAGTAATGGGTATTTCAGCTGCTTTCGGTTTCTTTGCCGGAGTTTATAACTGGTTCCCGAAAATGTATGGAAAGATGATGAATAAAACAATGGGATATATTCATTTCTGGGTAACTATGGTGGGAGTTTACGGAGTATTCTTCCCAATGCACTTTGTCGGACTGGCAGGTCTTCCGAGAAGATATTACACAAACTCTGCCTTCCCTTATTTTGATGATTTAATCGATGCCAATATTTTAATGACTGTATTTGCCATAATGACGGGTTTAATTCAAGTTGTTTTCTTATTTAACTTCTTTTACTCTCTCATTTATGGACCAAAAGCTCCAAAAAACCCTTGGCATTCAAACACTCTGGAATGGACAACTCCTGTTGCCAGAATCCACGGAAACTGGCCCGGAGAAATTCCTCATGTGTACAGATGGGCTTATGACTACAGCAAACTGAATAATGAAGGTACAGATTATGTTATTCCGGGTCAGGATTATATACCACAGAATATTCCTCAACAGGAAAATGAACCTGAACCAGAGATATAATTAAACAAATTTGAGCTTATCATTTATAAAGCCTTTTTCAAATTGGAAAAGGCTTTTTCTTTATCTTTGTTTTTATGAATGAGAATTTAGACCCTACAGGAGAACATTTTTCCCAGGAAGAAAGAGATATTGAAAGAGCTTTGCGCCCGGTCAGTTTTGATGATTTTGCAGGGCAAAAGTCAGTATTGGATAATTTAAAAGTTTTTGTTGAAGCTGCCAAGCAACGTGGAGAAGCTTTGGATCACACCCTTTTTCATGGCCCCCCCGGATTGGGAAAAACAACTTTAGCTCATATTCTGGCTAACGAACTGGAAGTCGGAATTAAAGTCACTTCAGGCCCTGTTCTGGATAAACCTGGAGATTTAGCAGGATTATTAACTAATTTAGAAAATCGTGATGTCTTGTTTATTGATGAAATTCATCGTCTGAGTCCTATTGTGGAAGAATATTTATATTCAGCCATGGAAGACTTCAGAATAGATATCATGATTGAATCAGGACCCAATGCCAGAACAGTTCAAATTAATCTGGATCCTTTTACACTTGTAGGCGCCACCACAAGATCCGGATTGTTAACCGCTCCGATGAGAGCCAGATTTGGGATTTCAAGCCGATTACAATATTATGATACAGAACTGCTCTCCGATATTGTGCAAAGAAGTGCCGAAATATTAAATGTTCCCATAAGTTTGGAAGCCGCTATAGAAATAGCAGGCCGAAGCCGGGGAACACCAAGAATTGCCAATGCGCTTCTGAGACGAATAAGAGATTTTGCCCAAATAAAAGGAGATGGAAATATTGATATGAAAATCGCTAAATTTGGTCTGAAAGCTTTAAATGTTGATCAGCATGGTTTGGATGAAATGGATAATAAAATTTTAAGTACCATTATCGATAAATTTAAAGGCGGACCTGTTGGGTTAACTACTTTATCAACTGCAGTCAGTGAAGATTCTGAAACCATAGAAGAAGTATATGAGCCTTTCCTGATTCAACAAGGTTTTATAAACAGAACCCCCAGAGGCAGAGAAGCAACCGAATTGGCTTATAAACATTTAGGAAGAACCCGCCAGAGCAATATGAAGGACTTATTTGATTTGGAGTGATGAATTTTAAAAACTGTATTAAACTGTCCAGTTACTACTTCATATCTTTTTAAGACCATTCATCTTATAGCTTTAGGTAATTGGCTGTTCCTATAATCCTGTGATTGATTGATTTCTTCACCGAATTGATTTGTTTTGTAGTCTCACCCCAACGGGTAATACCTGATATGATTTGTGTTACCCGGGGGCAGAACTTTGTTTCCAACATCTTTCAGATTCCAACTTACTATTGACATTCTTGTTTTTAGTTAATGATTGGCTATCACAAACCTTTGGGGTGCATTTTCACCACCAGGTCAAGTATTGCACGGCACACAAAAAAAACACAGCTGAATATCAACTGTGTTTTTAAATGCAAAAATTATTTCAATTCTTATTTTTGATTCTTTTTCAATTCCGTAAAATGTTTATAATACAAAGGAATGGTTTCTATTCCTTTATAGAAATTGAATAAACCATAATTTTCATTGGGAGAATGAATCACATCTGAGTGTAAACCGAAGCCCATAAGAATGGTTTTACTCTTGAGCTTTTCTTCAAAAAGAGCTACTATAGGAATACTTCCACCACTTTGCTGAGGGATGGGAGTTTTACCATAACTTTCTTCAATAGCTTTGCTTGCAGCTTCATATTCAATACTGTCAATAGGAGTTACATAACCTTGACCTCCATGATGAATATTTACTTCAACTTTTACACTTTCAGGGGCTATACTTTCAAAATGATCTTTAAATAGTTTTGAAATTTCATGCCAGTCCTGATTGGGCACCAATCGCATGGATATTTTCGCCTGGGCTTCGCTCGGTAAAACTGTTTTCGCACCTTCGCCTATATATCCTCCCCAAATACCATTTACATCTAAGGTAGGACGAATAGAAGTTCTTTCTAAAGTAGAATAGCCCTTCTCACCTTCTTCTTTTGCAATATCCAGATCTTCATTATAAGCTTTTTGATCGAAGGGAGCTTCGGCCATTTTTGCACGTTCTTCTTCAGTATAATCTTTTACTTTGTCATAAAATCCGGGAATGGTTATTCTCTTATCTTCATCCTGTAAAGAAGCGATCATACGCGAAAGCACGTTAATAGGATTGGCCACCGCTCCTCCATACACACCCGAATGCAAATCTCGGTTAGGTCCGGTAACTTTTACTTCCACATAGCTCAATCCGCGTAAACCGGTTGTAATAGAAGGAACCTCATTGGAAATCATAGAAGTATCTGAAATCAGGATGACATCATTTTTAAGTCTTTCAATATTTCTTTCTATAAACCATCCCAGATTTTCACTTCCTACTTCTTCTTCCCCTTCAATTATGACTTTCACATTACAAGGCAACTGATCGGTTTTGAGCATAGCTTCCAAAGCTTTGACGTGCATAAACATCTGTCCTTTATCATCAGAAGCACCTCTTGCGAAAACAGCTCCATCGGGATGAACTTTTGTTTTTTTCACCACCGGCTCAAAGGGCTCTGTATCCCAAAGCTCAATCGGATCGGCAGGTTGCACATCATAATGTCCGTAAACCAGAATAGTAGGTAACTCTTCATCGATGATTTTTTCTGCATACACCACAGGATATCCCGGAGTTTCACAGATTTCAGTATTTTCCATTCCAATTTTATCGAAATGATCTTTCACTAATTCCGCCGTTTTCCGGATATCATCTTTGTGTTTAGGATCTGCACTAATAGAAGGAATACGCAGCAGTTCAAACAATTCATCCAAAAACCTTTCTTTGTTTTCGTCGATATAATTTTTTACAGTGTTCATTTTTTATATTTTTAAGTAGCACAAATCTAAGGATTTAAACTTATTCATAGAAAATCCAACCCTACTTTTACTGTTTTTAGTAAAAATCAATAACCAACCTCTTTTATTTATTTAAAAAACTTCATAAATATTTATTTAATTTTGTTGGTAATTAATTCATTTATTCTATATTTGCCGACTGAAATAAACAACTAAGCGGGCGTGGTGGAATTGGTAGACACGTTAGACTTAGGATCTAATGCCGAGAGGTGTGAGAGTTCGAGTCTCTCCGCCCGCACAAGAAAAAACCTCAACCATTTGATTTTAAATGTGTTGGGGTTTTCTAATTTTAAAAAAGCGCCACAAATTGAGCCCTATTCTTAATTTTAGCTTTCAATTACAACTCCCCTTTAAAAGCTCGATCCAATAAACTACTTTTCAAAGCCTCTAAATCTTCTCGTTTTTGTTGATAATCTGAAATCAAACCATCTATTTCTTCAAAAAGTGAATCTAACTTTTGAACGATTTTTTGTTGAGTTTCTTTATTTTCAGGAAATGGCACTTCTAAATTGTCTATGTATCTTTTACTAATGTTTGGTTGAGCTCCACCAAATGAATCGAGAATAATTTGTTCGCGAATCATTAATAAATAGTAGAATAAATATTCTTCTACAAAAAAGTCTTTATTGTTCTGAATAGAACATACAGCTTGATTAGTACAAGCTTCCATTCCCAGAATTCCTAATTTCCCAGCGGTAGCACCATACATCGCCATTAATAATGTTCCTTTAGGAAACAGTTTAGCAGAAGAATTATCTAAACCTTTTTGAGTAATAAATTCAGTATTTTGAATAATATTTTTATTGTCATTGAGTTCACCTGATTTTAACCAAGGAATATCGCCATTCCAGTATTTCTTATTGGACCTTCGTGGTGTAGCGCCACTTTTAGTAAAAGCTATTTCTTGAATTTTATAAATATTTTCTTTCTCTTTTATTTTTGAAAACTCCTCATCCAACACACTCAACTTCAAAGCTTCTGCCTGTTCAATATTTTGATCAATTAGAGCGAGAGAAGCATCTATTTCGGCAAATAAAGCGTCTAATTTGGAGACGATGCGGCGTTGTTCGGGGAGTGAATTCGGAAATTTTATTTTTATTTTCCTTAGAATAGAATAATGTCTTCGATATCCTTTTGATTCAGGTTTGTAAAGATTCAAAGCATAAAAAAAATATCGACTATCAATTTTTTCATTCGGCACTAAAATTTTAATCCCATCAGCTCCTTGAATAAATCTAAAATCAATATGTTTAACGTTATTAGTGTGATCACCATAAATTATTACAGGTAGTTTTCCGTCATATAAATATTCTTTTTTATTAGAATAACCTGCAATATAATTTTGGGATTGATCAATTACAGGGAAATTTCCAGTTTCTTTTACCTCAGCTGTTTTTATTTTTCCAACGGAAAATCTACTCTTATCTAAACAATCTTCAACTTTCTTTTCCTCCCAATTTTTCATTTTCAATTTTTCTTTATCAACTATTGACTGATTATTTTTCATTATTAATTTTTCATATCCACTTATCATTTTCTAAATCTACTTTGCGGTCCTTTGCTCCTTTGCGATTCTTTGCGGCATAATTATTACGCAAAGTTTCGCAAAGGTTTCGCAAAGCTGCGCAAAGATTCTCAACGGCTCTCTGCTGTTGAACTATTACGCAAAGTTTCGCAAAGGTTTCGCAAAGCTGCACAAAGATTCTCAGCGGTTCTTTGCTGTTGAACTATTACGCAAAGTGACGCAAAGGTTACGCAAAGTTGCGCGAAGAATCTTTACGTTCTTTACGGTATGTTTTTATGTAAAGATTTTCTGCGGTTTAACTCAATCAACGAATCAACTCCTCAATCCTCCGCAAATGCGCATCAATTTTTTCATCATTTGCTTTTAACTTCGCAATCAATTCTTCTGGGGATTGATGAACAACTTCCACAATTTTATTTGGGTTTTTGGCGCTGATATCGTAATCCTTAATATCAGAAACCTTTACGGTCCAGTCATTACATTCATCACTCACTTTTTTATTGGTCGCATTCCGTTTTTCGGGATGTTTAAACAAGTCCACAAACTCCTCTAAATGCTCATATAATATAGGTTTGTTCTTGGTCAATCTATACGGCGGATTAACTTCATAATACCAAATTTCAGAAGTAGCTCCTTTGCGGTCGAAAAACAGAATATTAGTTTTTACACCACTATATGGTAAAAACACTCCGCTTGGCAAACTCACAATCGTGTGCACATCAAAGTTTTCTAATAAATCCTGCTTAATGGCTTTAAAGGCATTGCTGGTTTGAAACAAAACTCCTTCAGGAACAATAATGGCCGCTCTACCTTCCAGTTTCAGCATCTTCATAAAGTGTTGCAAGAAAAGCATTTCGGTAGCATTTGTTTCTATCGGGAAGTTTTGCTGAATTTGTGATTTTTCTTTTCCTCCAAAAGGGGGATTCGCCAAAATGATATTGTGTCGGTCTTTTTCCTGAATATCCCGAATATTTGTGGTTAAGGTGTTTCCCTTATATACATTGGGACTTTCAATTCCGTGTAAAATGAGATTCATCATTCCCATGACATATCCTAAAGAAGTTTTTTCCTGACCGTAAAATGTTTTCTTTTGGATAATATCCCTTTCGGTTGGCGAATAATGGGCTCGTTTTTCTTCTGTCCATAAATATTCAAAAGCTTCCACCAAAAAACCACAGCTTCCGGCTGCTCCATCATAAATACTTTCTCCAACTTGTGGATCAACAGCTTCTACCATAGCTTTAATCACAGAACGTGGCGTGTAAAATTCTCCCGAATTTCCACCGTCAGAACCCATTCCTTTTAATAAATCTTCATAGATATGAGAAAGCTCGAAAAGTTCATCTGAGCTTTGGAAATTTAATTCATCAATGATATTGATAATTTCTCTGAGCGTATGACCACTGACCACTCGATTATCCAAATATTCAAAGATTGCCCCGATTTTGTACTTCATAGAAGTCGGATCGGTTTCGTTGATTTTAAAACCTTTTAAATATGGAAAAAGTTGATTATTAACCACTTCAATGAGATCGTCTCCCGTCAAAGCTTTTAAATCCAATTCTCCTTTCTCATTTTTCGGCGCGGCCCAGTTTTCCCAGCGTAAATCTTCTTTTAAGAGAAAAGTATATTCTTTGCCATCCAATTCGGCTGCATCTGCTTTATCTATTTCATAATCGTTGAGAAATTTCAGGAACAAGATCCAGGAGATTTGCTCAGTATAATGCATGGCACCGCTAATTCCATCATCACGACGGAGGATATCGGTGATACGGTCTATTTTGTTTTGTATTTCAGACATTAGTTTTAAATTAAAAATTAATAATGAAAAAGGAAAAATTATTTTATTTTTTATTCTTCATTCTTCATTTTTCATTTTTCATTCTTCATTCTTCATTCTTCATTCTTCATTTTAAATTATTCACTTCTACTTCATTTTTGATTTTTTTAAAATTGCGATCAATATATAAGTTATTTCATCACATTCCATTAATAGTTCATTTGCTTCTTGAGTATCCAGGAAATCAGTATCTCTAAGGAGTCGTATCCAATAATGCGTTTCTTTTGCTTCTTTTAAAGCAATTTGCATTTTATAAATAAAATCTTTTTTAGAAAAAGCTCCATCAGCCTCTTCTATATTAGCACCAATTGAAGTACCGGAACGAAGTAGTTGTTTTGAAAGAATAAATTCCTTTTCATCACTCAGCTTTCGTGAGAGCTTCACAATTCTTATAGCGAAATCATAACTTCTATTTTTTATAATATTTTCCTTTGTCATTCTAAACTCCGATTAACTATTCAATTCTTAATTTTTCATTCTTAATTTTTCATTCTTCATCATCCCGCGTGGTAAATACGCTTCTGTAAATCGTAATATGCTTTTATAATATTTTGTGTGCTTCCGAATGCTTGTTTGGCATCCTTAGTTGTTCCTAAATTAATCCGGATTAAATCATTGAGTTTATCTCGTCCTAACTCTTCTATTCCGTGCTGTTCATATACATTGAGCACATATTCCAAAAACTCTCTGGCTTTTAGATTTTTATATATGGTTAAAAACTCATCTTCACGAACATTATTAGCTCGGTCTTGTCGAGTTTTGATATCCGTACTGAATGAAATATGTGCCAGAACATCAAAAATATCTGTTTCAGGCGAAGCTATCATTTTGCGCATAGACTGTAATTGTTCTGTGGCAAAACCTAATTCACTTAGCTTTTCTAAAAGCTCTTTCCTGGTTTCGGGGTTTGCCCAGGCTTTCCGTAATTGCTCTTCATTTTGATATAAATTCGGTAAATCTCCTATCAGTTTCTCAAGAAACTGCTTAGCCGATAAAGGCTTTCCGTTTTCATCAATATAACGTGTCTCAACATCAATAATTTTCAGCTTTCTACCGTTAGATAATTCCACAATAAGCTTTTCTTTTCTTTGCTCTTGTTCTTCTTCAGCAGATTCTGAATAATCTTCAACATTAGGCTCCTGAACATTATCATCATCAGTAGACTTATCGTCTTCCCATTCATCATCATGAATTATATCCATTTCTTTGATTTCAATCTTATCTTCAGGAATTCCATCCCATTCTTTATCATAAAATTTATTTGTAGCTCCTACAAAATCGATAATTGTAAAAAAATCTTTTCCTTCAAACAATCGGGTTCCTCTACCAATGATTTGTTTAAATTCAACCATTGATCCTATAGGTGCAGTCAGCACGATATTTCTGACATTTCTGGCGTCAACTCCTGTTGTCAACATCTGCGAAGAAGTAAGAATAACCGGAATATCTTTAGTGTTATCCTGAAATTTCTCCAAATATTGCCTTCCGATAGCTCCTTCATCAGAAGTAACCCGGACACAATATTCGGGATCATTTACTTGTTTAAATTGATTTATCGCATCTCGAATATCCAAGGCATGTGGTTGATTGGCACAAAAAACTATAGTTTTTTCCATTTTACCAATATGCTTTAAAATAGATCTGGAAATAAGCTGTGTACGTTGTGGCAGGATAATTTTTCTTTCGAAGTCTTTTATTTCATATAAATCTTGTTCTGCCTCACCTTGAATAATTCTATCACCTTCAGTAAAAATATATTCATCAATATTTGTACGGATTCGTTTCACCTTATACGGCGTTAAAAAACCATCATTAATTCCATCTTTTAATGAATATTCATAAACCGGCTTTCCAAAATACTGATACGTATCAATATTATCATCTCGTTTAGGAGTGGCTGTCATTCCAATATGCACAGCACCTTTAAAATGATCTAAGATAGCTCGCCAGTTTCCATCTTCTCTTGCACTTCCTCGATGACATTCATCTATAATGATCAAATCAAAAAAATCTTCCGGATACTCTTTATAATATCCTCCCCAGTCTTCCCTTTCTGCAATAGCCTGATAAATTGCAAAAAAGATATAAGCATTGGTAGGAACTCTGCCATTCCTCTTCCGGATTTCTTCACCGTTTATTTTGATTAAATCATTTTCATAGTAATTAAAGGTATTAATAGCTTGATCGGCCAAAACATTTCTATCGGCTAAAAATAAAATTCTTGGTCTTCGATCTTGACCATCTACATTCCATTTTCCTTGCAATAGTTTATGAACTATTTGTAATGCAATAAAGGTTTTCCCTGTTCCTGTAGCCAGCGTTAAAAGAATACGTTTGTCACCATCAGCAATATGTTCTATAGTATTATTAACAGCTGTTTCCTGATAATATCTCGGCTCAAACCGATCTAATAAAAAAGGAATTTTATGTAAGCGTTCTTTGAGATTCTTGTTATGATGGTAAATTTTTTCATAAAGCTCTTGCGGAGTCGGGAAAACATCGATGTATTGCCCTTTTCCTTTGGAAAGTTGAAATTCATAGATTTGTTTCCCATTAGTGGAGTACACAAAATCTAAATTTAATTTTTTTCCGTAATCAATAACTTGTTGTAAAGCTTCGGTAGGGTGTGATGAAGCTTTCTTTGCTTCTATCAAGGCTAATTTGACATTATTATACCGCAAAAGATAATCGGCAAATAAACGCTTCCCTCGTTTGTTTCCAATTAATTTTCTTCCATCCGTAAAATAATATTCTCTTCTAATATTATTTGGCTCCCAATTCTGTTCTGCCAATTTCGGATCAATAAAATTTGCTCTTGTATCTGCTTCTGAGTATTGTTGGATCATGTTCAGCTATTTCCCTTTTGAAACTAAGAAGTTTAAGAAGATTCATTTAAGAAATTATTATATCGAAAATTGGATTTAAATTTTTTCTTTCTTTCTTAAATTCTTTTCACTCCTGTTAGTGCCAATTATTCTGCTTGTAAAAATATCTGTTAAATCTAATGAAAATTTCCTTTTTAATGAAATAAAAGATAATGTGAGAAAGTAATCAACAAGGAATATGAAAATAATAAAAGGTTTTTGAAGCAATCTCTTCTCCATACATTTTTTCCTGTATTATTTTCTGAAAAAAAATTTTTCTTTACGAAACTCATTTAACAAAGAAAAACGATTTTGAAAATCAAGAAAAAACACTCGAAATGACGACCCCCGAATTTTCCCGTCTTGGTTTTATTATTCTTTCCGTAGCCATCCCAAAACATACTTATCCTTTATTTCCTGTTTTCCCGTTTTTATTGACAAGTTGAAATGTTTCTCTTGATTTACTAAAACGGCCCCGGATTTTGTTGTATTATTTCAATTTGATTTCTTTTCACCTTTGATACAATTGCTATATGTCCATATTTATTTGATGCAGTTGCTGTCAAAAAATTAAGAGGTTGTAACTTTTGGTTTTACACTTCTTGGATATGTGTATTCAAGTTCAATATCCAATCTGAAAACTCTTAAAATTAACTGTCCGAGGCGTTTCCCGCCGAGACCGACGGCAAACAAAAAAGCCGTCTCGAATTATGAAACAGCTTTCTCTTCATTTGTATAATCTATCAGACTTTTTATAATTTCTTTCTTACCTCTACTTCCTGGAAAGCTTCAAGCACATCGCCTTCTTTTATGTCGTTGTAGTTTCGGATTTGCAATCCACACTCATATCCTTTAGAAACTTCTCTTACATCATCCTTAAATCGTTTCAAAGAAGCTAATTCACCGGTATAGATAACTACTCCGTCACGGATAAGTCGAACTTTGGAATTTCTGAAAATCTTTCCGTTAGTTACCATACAGCCTGCTATAGTACCGAGTTTTGAAATTTTGAAAGTTTCTCTGATCTCCACATTACCGGTAACCTCTTCTTTAAGTTCAGGAGAAAGCATTCCTTCCATAGCATCTTTCAATTCGTCAATCGCATCATAAATAATGGAGTAGGTACGAATATCTATTTCCTCTCTATTGGCAATTTCACTTGCATTTCCGGTAGGTCTGACATTAAATCCAATAATTACTGCATCAGATGCTGAAGCTAAAAGAACATCACTTTCCGTAATAGCACCCACTGCTTTGTGAATGATATTCACTTGAATTTCTTCAGTTGATAATTTTTCAAAACTATCAGATAAAGCTTCTACTGAACCATCTACGTCTCCTTTTAGGATAATGTTTAGTTCTTTAAAATCACCTAAAGCAATTCGTCTTCCAATTTCATCAAGAGTAATATGTCTTTGTGTTCTAACATCTTGTTCACGCTGTAATTGAGCTCGCTTAGAAGCAATATCTCTGGCTTCTCTTTCATCTCTCATCACATGGAACTTATCTCCGGCTTGAGGTGCACCGTCCAAACCAAGAATAGAAACCGGTGTAGATGGCAAAGCTTCCTCAACTTCATTTCCTCTTTCGTCATGCATAGCTCTGATTTTCCCGCTGGAAGTTCCAGCCAATACAAAATCTGTTTTCTTAAGCGTTCCTGACTGAACCAAAACGGTAGAAACATAACCTCTACCTCTATCCAAATAAGCTTCTACAACTGTTCCTGAAGCCATTCTTTCAGGATCTGCTTTTAGTTCTAAAATTTCAGCTTCTAATAAAACTTTTTCTAAAAGTTCATCTACTCCATCTCCTTTCTTAGCTGAAATTTCCTGAGATTGAATTTTTCCTCCCCAATCTTCTACCAGGAGATTCATATTTGCTAATTTTTCTTTAATCTTATCCGGATTAGCAGTAGGCAAATCTATTTTATTAATAGCAAACACAATAGGAACACCGGCTGCCTGGGCGTGTGAGATAGCTTCTTTAGTCTGAGGCATCACATCATCATCCGCCGCTATAACAATAATAGCTACGTCGGTAACCTGAGCTCCTCTGGCTCGCATAGCTGTAAAGGCTTCGTGACCCGGAGTATCTAAGAAAGTGATCTTTTTTCCATTTTTCAATCGAACTCCATAGGCTCCGATATGTTGAGTAATTCCTCCACTCTCTCCGGCAATCACATTAGCATTTCTGATATAATCCAAAAGAGAAGTTTTTCCGTGATCTACGTGTCCCATCACAGTAACAATAGGGGCACGAGACTTCATATCTTCAGGTCTGCTTTCTTCTTCTTCCTGAATTGCTTCCTCAAGTTCTTCACTGACAAATTCCACCTCAAAACCAAACTCATCAGCAACAATACTTAAGGTTTCTGCATCCAATCTCTGATTCATCGTAACCATCAATCCTAATGACATACAAGCAGAAATAACTTCTGTCACTTGCACATCCATCATGGTAGCTAATTCATTGGCCGTTACAAACTCTGTAACTTGCAGAATTTTATTTTCTTCTTGTTTCTGCTGACTTTCGACCTCAATTTGCTTTCTTCTTTCCTCTCTTCTTTCACGACGATATCTTGCTCCTCTTCCTCTACCGGATTTGCTCTGAAGCTTCTCCAGCGTTTCTCTAATTTGCTTTTGAACTTCTTCTTCAGTCGGCTCTTCTCTTTTTACGGGTTGAGCTCCTTTTCTACGACGTCTTTGTCTCTGCTGTCCTGCTTGCTGAGGCTGATCTACAGAAATTCTTCTGCGTTTTTTACGTTTTTTGGTTTCTTTTTTCTTCGGCTTTTTCTTGAATTGATCTAAATCAATTGTTTTTCCGGTAAAACTAAGACCTTCAAGAACTTTATATTCAGTTTCAATATGTTTCGGCTCTTCCGGAGTTTCTTTAGTTTCAGGAGTTTCTTTAGAAGGTTTTTTTGCTGCAGGCTTTTCTTCCTTTTTTGGAGCAGTCTTAGGCTTGTCCTTCTTTTGGGAAGGTTTAGTTTTTTCTGCTTTTTTAGATTCCTCTGTTTTTTTAGGCTCCTCCTTTTTAGCTTTTTTAGCCGGTTCTTGTTTTTTACGAGGCTCAATTGTATCCAGATCAATTTTACCTACTTTAGTAATTCCGGGAAGTTGAGTTCGCTCAGATTCAATTTTTTCTTTTTCAGCCTTTTCTTTTTCAGCTTTTTCCTCTTCTAATTTTCTCAATCGTTCTCTTTCCAGCCTCTCCTCTTCAGCTCTTCTTCTTTGGCGTTCTTTTTCTTCCTGAATTCTTTCTTGCTCAAGGCGGAGTTTTTCTTTTTCACGCTTTTGCTCTTCGCTCACCTCCTGAGATGCCACTCTTTTACTTTTATCAGTTTGAAATTCATCCACCAGGATTTGATAGAGCTCATTAGACACTCTGGTCGTGGGTCGAGCCTCAATTTCATGTCCTTTTGACTCTAAAAATTCCACAGCCCTATCGAGCGAAATATTTAATTCGCGTAAAACTTTATTTAATCTCATTTTCTTTCCTCCAGCCATATATTGCTACAAAATTAATCTCTTAAAATGTAAAGACAAAGTATATTTAAAATACTTTATCATTCTTCAAATTCTTCTTTTAATATTTTAATGACATCTATGATGGTTTCCTCCTCTAAATCAGTGAGTCTGACCAATTCATCAACATCTTTTTCGAGGACGCTCTTAGCAGTATCCAATCCGATTTTTGCTAATTCCTCAATTATCCAGCCTTCAATTTCATCTGAAAACTCTTGAAGCTCCACGTCTTCTTCTTGCCCCTCTCTGACAACATCCAAATCATAACCGGTTATTTGACCGGCTAACCGAATATTATGTCCGCCTCTTCCAATAGCTTTTGAAACTTCTTCGGGAGCAAGATAAACTTCCGCGTGTTTAGTTTCTTCATTAATTTTAATGTCTAAAACTTTAGCAGGACTTAAAGCCCGGGTAATAAAAAGTTTAGGATTATTGGTAAAATTAATAACATCTATATTTTCATTCCCCAATTCACGGACAATACTGTGAATTCTTGAACCTTTCATCCCTACACAAGCTCCGACCGGATCAATTCGATCGTCATAAGAATCAACAGCTACTTTGGCTTTCTCGCCTGGGGCGCGTGCTACTCTCTTGACATCAATCAATCCGTCAAAAATTTCAGGAATTTCCTGTTCAAATAATTTTTCAAGAAAAACAGGAGAAGTTCTCGAAAAGACAATGGTTGGTTTACTTCCTTTTAATTCTACACTTTCAATAATACCTCTTACACTATCTCCTTTTCTGAAAAAATCAGAAGGAATTTGATTTTCACGAGGCATCACCAGTTCATTTCCTTCATCATCCAATAAAATAATCATTCTTCTTCGGATGTGATGAACTTCAGCCGTGTAAATTTCATTTTCAAGATCTTTAAACTTTCTATAAATATTGGTATTATCGTGTTCGCGAATCTTAGATATCAAATTTTGTCTTAGTGCTAAAATGGCTCGTCTTCCTAAAGCACTTAATTTCACCTCTTCAGACACCTCTTCCCCTACTTCAAAATCAGGCTCAATTTTACGTGCAGCAGACAAAGAAATTTCCCGATTGGAATCTTCAACTTCTCCATCTTCAACAACAATTCGGTTTCTCCAAATCTCAAGATCTCCTTTATCAGGATTGATAATGATATCAAAATTATCATCCTCACCGTATTTTCTTTTAAGAGCACTTCTGAAAACATCTTCAAGAATAGCCATCAAAGTAACACGATCGATTAATTTATCATCTTTAAATTCTGAGAATGAACTTATTAATTCAAGATTATCCATAATACCATCATTTAAAAGTTATCACCACTTTAGCTTCTTCAATTTCGTTATAATTCAACTTTACTTTTTTTGTCACTGTATGTTTTCCTTTTCCAACCGGCTTAGGCTCGCGTTGTTTCCACTGCAATTCGATTCCCTCATCATCGGCTGTTAACAAATCAGCTTTATAATTTTTATTTTCAGTTTTCACTGATAATTTTCTGCCTATATTCTTTTTAAACTGTCTCGGAAGTGTCAATGGTGTTGAAAGCCCAGCAGAGGTTACTTCCAGAGAAAAATCTTCCATTTCCCTTTCCAGCTCCTGTTCAAGCTCCCGACTTATATCAACACAATCATTTACTGAAACAGGCTGATCTCCATCTAAAACTATTTTTATCTGACCATCATGACTCATCGAAAAATCAAGCAAAAAAAGCCAGGGTCGTTGTTCTAAACTTTGATCGATTAATTGTTTCAAATTTTCTTTCTGCATAAATCTTTGTTACAAAAAGAGGGGACGATTGTCCCCTCAATTCTCATTTTCAATATTAGGCGCTGCAAATATACAAATTTGTTTTTGATTTAAATAATATTAGTAAGGATAATTTGCCAAAGCAAAACCAACTCAAAAACCTCTGTATTTTTTAACGGTTTAGATACACCCAACCCTTTTCTATACGATTGTTTTGATTTAAATCCAACACATAATAATACACTCCGGTAGGTAATTCTTTTCCTTTCTTGGTACCGTCCCATGGCTCATCCATATTTTTTCCCTGATACACTAATTGCCCGTAGCGGGTGTAAATTTTCAGATTAAAATCAGGGAAACTCTCTAAATTGGAAATTTCAAAATAATCATTAATTCCGTCTCCATTAGGTGAAAATCCTTCCGGAATAAAAAGTTCACATTCTTTTTTATTTAAATTAATTGAATAAACCTCAGGACAAATTTGATCGGACCCTTGCACTGAAACATAAATTACACTTTCATCTTCAGCCTGATAATGCTGAGGATTGGAAATTTGATTACCTGCTCTAAAATCTTCTAAATTTTCAAAAAATCCTGTAATTTCCTGATCGGAGAGCAAATCTAAATCAGCTTCTACAAGAAATAAATTAAAATCTTCATCTAAACAAGTTTCTAAACTGATTAAGGATTCATAAATAGAAACAAAATAAAGATTGATATTAAAACTGTTTATTTCAAAGCAATCGGAATTATTTAAACTCTGTACTCTAAAAAAGATTTCTTGAGATTCATTTTCAGGCAGATAATTTTCAGGTTCTTCCAGACTGTTTTCTGAATTTTCTGCATCTTCAAGAGAATAATAAAATTCGAGAGAAAATTCTTCCTGATTTAAATCGTTTAAAATTTCATTTTGAATAAGGGTTAAATCTATAGCTTCCATCTCATCCATTACACAGATTTCAATATCATCCGGAATATTTACCAGAATCTGAGTGGCACAAACTTCAAAATTTCCGGTTACAAAACATTCATTAAAATCTTTATTTTGAACCCTTATATATATGGTTTCACACCCGGCATCTATTTTCTCAAATTGCTGAGGATTTTCCAAAGCTTGCTGATTTTCTTCCGCATCTTCCTGAGATAAGAAATACAATATTTCAAAATCATCCGAATTCTGATCTCCTAAAATCAAATTTTCCTGTTGAGTCAAATCAAATATGAAAGCCTGATCTGCTCCGCAGGCTTGAAGATCTTGAGTTTCATTTATAACAGGTGTTTCAAAAACATTTAAAATTATATGAACCAAAACAAAACATGCTCCTTGCTGACTGTTTATGCGCACATAAATAATTGTTTCTCCTGATCCGGCTGAAAATTCTTCAGGATTATCTAAACTATTATCAGGATTTCCTTCAAGAGCATCTTCTTCATTTTCAAAAAAATAAATATCAAAATCCTGAGGATTTTCAACAAAATCAACAAGTGAAGATGTCAAATCAAAATTAAAATTATCTTCTTGCAAACATTGTCCTTCTAACTCTACCTGATCTACCAGTGTTTCAATAGGTTCATCAAAAGTCAGATGAAGAAAAGCTACAGTTGAACAACCATTTTCATTAGCAACTTTTACATAAATATATTCATCTGCTCCCTCTTGCTGATTTTCGAAATTTTGCGGATCGTCAATAGGATTTATTCCATCCAAAGCATCTCCATAATCAAGGAAATATTCAAAAACAGCTTCTTCTTCATCAATAAAATCATTTTCTGCTGAGGTAAGATCAAATATTCCAAAACCATTTCCATCGAAATCGCACTGAGAAAGTTCAACAAAATCAGTTTCAAGATCAAGAATGTCTATATAAACTTTCACATTTTTAATACTTTGTCTGTCAAAATAAAGTCCTGTTGAAGCAGAAAAACCAAAATATCCTTCAGTAATGTTTTCTACTCCATCAAAAGGAGTGGGAACTCCGGTTAACATCACATCTCCATCAATAGTAATTTCTATTTCTCCATTATCCCAGCGAATAACGGCATGCTGATAAAAATCGCTTACCAGATCCGGAGCATAACTTTTGAGCATATCAGGTTCAGGAAAAGTTTCGTCATATCCTAATCCATAATAAACTTGAATTTCAGGATTAGGACGATGACCGGGAAGACCACTGTCATTGTCATAAGTATCAAAGGCAACTTTTAAACCATAACTATCTCCCGGCATTCCTAAAGCTTGCCCTCCTCCAAAAGAAGTTGGCGGATTTTCTAAAAACCAGAAAGCCATTCCATCTGCATGAGGATTTCCTCCATACATTCTAAAGTCAAATTCCACTTTCCACTTTAAGCATTGATTGAGATTATAAGGGGTAGAATAAAATAATGCTCCTGCCTGATCGGATTGAGCCTGAGTTAAAATAATTTCATCTCCTTGAGTGTCTATGCTAACTGTTGTCCAATCCGAAAAATCAGGAGGACTTCCAACCAGCTCTGTCACTAAAGTATTTTGTGACCAGATAGAAAAAGGAATTATCAAAAAAGCGAGAAAAAAATATAGAGAAGAAAATCTTCCTCGAAAAGTAGTTTTTATCATGATTGTTTTTTTAAAAAGGATTTTACAACCCAGAGGTGAATTTGCCGGAAAGATAATTAAAATTCTCTTAGTTTTTAAGGGAATTATATTGTGAAAACACTTTTATAGAAGCTAAAAAACATACTTAAACGAAAAAATTATAAATGACAATGAAGATTTGAAAAAAGTCAAAATCATCCATTTTTAAAGATAAAAATTGTATCTTTCAACTTTAAAAAAATCAAGTTTAATTATAATTTATGAAAAGAATTTTAGTACCTACCGATTTTTCCAAAGAAGCTGAAAATGCACTTAAAGTAGCTGCTCAATTAGCCAGAAAACACGACAGTGAGATTTATCTGATGAACATGCTGGAGCTACCTTTTGACACTGCTAAATCAAATGCAGGTATAGCGCGAGGCGGAGAAGACTTACCTGAATCTTTATTATTTATGCGTTTGGCTCATCAGCGTTTTCAAGAATTATTAAACCAGGATTATTTAGAAGGTTTAAATGTTACTGATACAGTAGAATTCCGAGAGGCTTTTGAGGGAATTATTGATGGTGTAAAAAAATACGATGCTGATTTAATTGTCATGGGTTCTGCAGGAGCCAGCGGAATGCAAGAGTTTTTTGTTGGTTCAAACACAGAAAAAGTAGTTAGAAATTCTGACATTCCTGTTTTGGTAATTAAAGATGAAGTTCCCAATTTTGAAATAAAAGATTTTGTTTTTGCTTCAGATTTTGAACCTAAAGGAAAATCTACTTTTTGGAGAGCTTTAAAAGTTGCAGAAGAGTTAGGTGCTACTTTACATTTACTTTATATAAACACTTCCAGCAGATTCAGAACTTCCAGAGAAATCGAAGATAAGATTTCTGCTTTTATAGCTGATGCTCCAAGCAGCAACTTTAAAACCGTTGTTTATAACGATCATTCTATAAAAGAAGGAATTTTAAATTATACTAAAAAAACCGATGCTCAACTAATGGGAATTGCCACAAACGGCCGTAGAGGATTAGCTCATTTATTAAATGGAAGTATTAGTGAAGATTTAGTCAATCATGCTAAAAAACCAGTATTAACTTTCAGACTTCCTAAATAAGAGTTTCTTTTAATCCGCTGAAAATACAATTCCAAAAATAATTCCAGAATGATCGGGTAGGATCTCTTTCTACATCAGAAACCTTAACAACCTGATCTCCGGATTCATTTTTATGACTCATTAAAAGGTTAGCGAAAAAACTATAAATTTTGTTTTTTTCCTGACCTTTTGTTTTTCTTAAAACATCTACTTTTAGATCGTCATAAACCATATGATATTCTCCTTGTGCGATTTTTTTGTCGCCATAAAAATCGAAGTAAACAGCTTTAATATTTTCCCCTTTAGCATTCATATTATAGGCAGCTTCAAAAAAGGAATTTAATTTTTCCGGCGGAATATTCGCGCCTTTTCCTTTTATATGGAATTCATCATTGAGATTATTTACTTTAAAAGTCCAGATGGCTTCAAGAGGACCGGCTCCTAAAAAATTACAATCAATGGAAACCACAGTTTCAGGAAAATCCTTTCTTTCAAGATCTATATTGGTCAAAGAATTGACTTCTACATTCATGTTTGTAAAAAATACTTTTCCTGTTTGTCCTGTTTCTTCCTGGACTTCTTCATAACTCAAATAAGCATTTTTTACTTTGAGGTTTTCTATTTCCAATCCAATGGGTAAATCTCTCAACATCTGAGAATACATCTTCTTTTTAGTAGGGTCATCTTTAACCAATTTATTTCTAAAAACCTGAAAGTTTACATCTTGCATTTCTCCTTTTGAAATTTTAAAAAAAGCCTGATCATTTTCTTGTCCAATCTTATAGTCCTTCAGCTTTAAACTTTCTATTTTTAAATCCATTAAATCTTTTTCATGAGGAATAACTTTTACATATTCTTGTCGAGAATAATTAGGAATCACTTTTAATTGTTCGAAATCTATTTGATCATTATTAAGATGAACTTTTTCAGCAGTCAGTGTTTGTAAATAATCCAGCTGATACCAAAGAAATCCTCCGGAAATAGAATAGGATTCAAATTCAAAAGGAATTACATTTTTAAAAGTTTCTTTATTGAGTTTAATCTTTTTTAAATCTGCAGAATAATCTTTCAATTTAAGTTTTGTAAGTGTATCTTCTTTATAAAAAAGTTGGGCATCTTCAATTTTTATTTCTTCAAAAAAAAGTTGATTTTCAAATGTTTCTTTAGATTTTTTATTCTCCTCCGAATGTTTTACCAGATTAATCACAGGTGATTTCACTAATACCTTCCCGGCTTTAAAGTCTTTTTTAAAAAGATATTTTGAGAATTTAATATTATCTATACGGACATGAGGTGAAAATATTTTCTGATGATCTTCAAAAAAAGTCAAGGAATCTACTGAAAAATCGGATTTAATTAAACTGAAATTAAATCCGGAATAGGATAGTTTATCTTCTTCAACCAATTTTTCCAAAGCAGATTTAATTTTTTTCTCAACAAAAATTTGTAAACCAAAAAATCCCAAACTAATAATTAGTAAGAAGATAATTAAAAATTGAATCGTTCTTTTCATAAAGATATTTTATTGAAATATACTATAAAAACAAAAACCTATCATCATTTTAATAGTTTTTATAGGTTTTCTTTATCTTTTTATCAATTCAGCGACTTTTAAACTTCTTTGGTTCAAAACAAGCTAAAGAATATCTCTGTTAAACCTGTTCAATTCTTTATCTTTGCCGGTTGAAAAAATTCTTTTATGAAATCACCCAAACGATATACGGTTACCGCAGCTTTACCTTATGCTAACGGTCCCATTCATATAGGTCATTTAGCCGGAGCTTATTTACCGGCCGATATTTACGTACGTTATCTTCGACTAAAACAAAAAGATGTTATTTTTATTTGCGGAAGTGACGAACACGGAGTTCCTGTTACTATTCGTGCTAAAAAAGAAGGTTTAAGTGTTCAGGAGGTAGTTGATAAATATGATGAAATGATGCGAAAATCTTTTAAAGATTTTGGTATTGAATTTACTAATTATTCCAGAACCTCCCGTCCCATACATCATCAGACCGCATCTGATTTTTTTCTGAAATTATATAATGAAGGAAAGTTTTTAGAAAAAACCACCGAACAATTATATGACCAACAAGCTCAGCAATTTTTGGCCGATCGTTTTGTGGTAGGCACCTGTCCAAAGTGCGGGTATGAAGAAAGCTATGGCGATCAGTGTGAGCATTGCGGAACTTCTCATAATGCTACAGATTTAATTAATCCTAAATCTGCTATAACCGGTTCCAAACCGATTTTGAAAAAAACAAAACACTGGTTTTTACCTTTAGACCAATACAATGACTGGTTGAGAGAATGGATTCTGGAAGGACATAAAGAAGACTGGAAAATCAATGTATATGGTCAGTGCAAATCTTGGCTGGATGACGGACTCAAACCTCGGGCTGTGACTCGTGATCTGGATTGGGGAATTCCCGTTCCTTTAGACAATGCCGAAGGAAAAGTTTTATATGTCTGGTTTGATGCTCCTATTGGATATATATCTTCTACAAAAGAGTGGGCAGAAAGAGAAAATAAAGATTGGGAACCTTATTGGAAAGATGAAGAAACAAAATTGGTTCATTTTATAGGAAAGGATAATATAGTTTTTCATTGTATTGTTTTTCCTTCTATGTTAAAAGCTCATGGAGATTTTATTTTACCTGATAATGTTCCGGCTAATGAATTCTTAAATTTAGAGGGAAATAAGTTATCTACTTCACGAAACTGGGCTGTTTGGCTGCATGAATATTTGGAAGATTTTCCGGGGAAACAAGATGTTTTAAGATATGTATTGACAGCAAATGCCCCGGAAACAAAAGACAATAATTTTTCCTGGAAAGATTTTCAGACCCGAAACAACTCTGAATTAGTTGCAATTTTTGGGAATTTCATTAATCGTGTAGTAGTTCTTACTCATAAATATTATAAAGGAATCGTTCCTTCTCCCGGAGCGTTTACCGATTATGATAAAGAGGTTTTACAGGAATTAAAAAATCTACCTGAAAAAATTTCAAAAGCCATAGAACACTATAAATTTAGAGAAGCTCAGGCTGAAATGATGAATCTGGCAAGATTGGGAAATAAATTTTTAGCGGATGAAGAACCCTGGCAACTGATAAAAACCGATGAAGAGCGGGTAAAAACAATCATGTATATTTCTTTACAAATTTCTGCTGCACTCATTCCTTTAAGCAAGGCTTTTTTACCTTTTACGGCTAAAAAGTTAGATCATATTTTAAATCTTTCTGATCGTTTAAACTGGGATGATGTAAGTGAAAAAGAAGAATTAATTTCACCTGGGCATCTTATTAATAAGGCTGAATTATTATTTTCAAAAATAGAAGACAAAGAAATTCAATATCAACTGGATAAACTAAAAGCTGTGAAAGAACAAAATGAAACTGATCAAAAAGATGTGCTTCCTCAAAAAGAAGAAGTCTCTTTTGATGATTTCACTAAATTAGATATTAGAATCGGAGAAATTTTAGAAGCAGAAAAAATACCAAAAGCAAAAAAACTACTCAAACTAAAAGTTGATACAGGAATTGACATTAGAACAGTTGTATCAGGAATTGCGGAAGATTATAAACCTGAGGAATTAACAGGAAAGAAAGTGAGTGTAATTGTCAATCTAAAACCTGTAAAACTTCGAGGAGTGCTCAGTGAAGGAATGATTTTAATGGCAGAAAACCCCGATGGAAAGATGATTTTTATCAAGCCGGAATCTGAAGTTGAATCAGGAGAAACTATAAAATAATTAAAAACTAAAGAGTCACCTTTGCTTTCCTAAGAGGTTTATTAAATTTAATACACATTAATAAGGCACTTGCTAAACAGGCAGGTGCTTTATATTCTGGTTAAGATTTAATAATTTATTTTTCTTTTAATTATCCAATTATTATTTTTCTTCTACTGAAAACAAATATTAATTAGAGAAATTTCATTTTAATCTTGCAGCCTATAAAGAACACTTTTATAATCTGATAAATCGTATATTCCGTAGCGAAGACCTTCATTCGAAAATTTATATTGAAAAAACTTTATCGTAACTTTGTCTTCCATTCAGAACAGCTAAACTATGTTAGAAAATAAAGGTTCCTTAACTCCCCTGTCAGAATTTGGAGAATTTGGTCTGATTGATCATCTGACCAAGCACATTAAAATTCACCAGACCTCTACTGTCTTAGGCGTGGGTGATGATGCAGCCATTCTTGATTTTAAAGATGAACAGGTTTTAGTATCGACAGATCTTTTGGCTGAAGGAGTTCATTTTGACCTGGCTTATGTTCCTCTCAAACATCTGGGTTATAAAGCGGTAGTAGTCAATCTTTCCGATATTTATGCGATGAATGCCGAAGCTACACAAATCACCGTTTCTTTGGCTCTTTCCAATCGTTTTCCTGTTGAAGCCGTAGAAGAACTTTATCAGGGAATTTTACTGGCAGCCAACAATTATAAAGTAGATGTTATAGGTGGAGATACCACTTCTTCCCAATCAGGATTAATTATCAACATCACAGCTATTGGAAAAGCTAAATCTGAAAATATAATAAAGAGATCGGGGGCTAAACCCAATGATTTATTGGTAGTAACCGGAGATTTAGGAGGAGCTTATATGGGTTTACAAGTTTTAGAAAGAGAAAATGAAGTCTTTAAAGTCAATCCCAATATGCAGCCTGATTTAGATGCTTACAGTTATATTATAGAAAGACAATTAAAACCTGAAGCAAGGAAGGATATTCCTGCTCTTCTTCAAAAACTGCAAGTAAAACCAACTTCTATGATTGATATTAGTGATGGTTTGTCTTCTGAAATAATTCACCTCTGCAAAAATTCCGGAGTAGGCATGAATCTTTTTGAAGATAAACTTCCGATAGATCCTACTGTCATCAATGTTTGTGAAGAATTTAATCTGGACAGCACAACTGTGATTTTAAATGGCGGAGAAGATTATGAATTACTTTTCACCATTTCACAGGAGGATTATGATAAAATCAAAGGAAATCCTAATCTTACTGTCATAGGTCATGCCACCGAAGCTTCTGAAGGTATGCACATCATCACGAGAGCCGGACAGAAAATAGAATTAATCGCCAGAGGATGGAATCATATGAAAGATGAATAATTTTTAAATTCTTCTTAAAACCTCAGTCAGTTTTTCAATATCCTCTTCCTGATTATAATAATGAATCCCTATTCGAACTCCTTCTCCTCTTTGTGAACAAAGAATGTTGTTCCGAATAAGGTTTTCAAACATCTGATCATCTGCTTTCAAATTAAAAATGGAGGAATGCTCTTTTCTTTGTAAGACAGCATCCTCCAGTAAATTCATTTCAGAAAAAGCAGTTTTAGCCAGATGAGTTAAATGTTGAATTCGACTTTTAATTTTTTGAAAATCCAGTTTTTCCAATTCTTCCAAAGCAATTTTTAAACTTCCAATATTGGTAGGATCCAGATGACTTCCCTCAAATTTTCCAATCAGCGTATCCCCTTCATCTTTATATTTGCCTAAAGTTGAACCAAAACCTATAAATTTTGGGTTGAGATAATCTTTCACATCAGATTTAAAAATAAAAAATCCATTTCCCAAACCGGCACCCAGCCATTTATATCCGCTTGAACCTAACATATCCAATCCTGAATTTTCAAAATCAAAATCTTCCGTCCCCAAATATTGGGTTCCATCTCCGATTAAAACCGTATTGGGAAATTCTTTTTTGAGTTTTTTAATAAAAGAAAAATCTATTTTTATTCCACTTAAATATTGAACCTGACTAAAAATAAAAACATCAGGAGGATTCTTTTTAAATGAATTATAAATTCTCTCTTCCAGATGAGCATCAATCTTTACATAAGAAATTTTAAAATCTCTTGCTTCCACCGCTTTATTAATAGAAGGATAATCATTGTCCAATAACAAAACTTTTTGCTTAGGTTTTAATCCTTCAAGAATAGCATTTAATCCAAAAGAAAAAGCCGGTAATAAGGTCACATTTTCAGGTCGGGCTCCAAAAATCTTAGCAATTTTTTCTCTGACCTGTGGAAAAATTTCCAGATTACTTTCCATCATTTGACTGCCTGAATGGTAGAGTTTATCAATTTGATTCTTTTTAAAATCATATACCGGTTTAGAAATTAAACCTATAGCGGGAGTATTTAGATAATAAAAATCATTAGCTGCCGGAAAATTTTCTTTTATAGAATCCATAATAATGGCTTTTGATCATAAAAATACTAAATTTGACCTTGATACATTTGTTTTAATCCATAAAAATTAGACTATGACAATCTCAATGATTGCCGCAGCCGGCCAAAATAATTCATTAGGAAAAGAAGGTAAATTGTTGTGGAATCTCCCTCATGATTTAAGGCGTTTTAAAAAGCTGACCTTAGGAAAACCTGTAATTATGGGAAGGAAAACCTTTGAAACCTTACCTCACCCCCTGCCCGGCCGAACCAATATTATTCTTACCAGAGATCAAAATTATAAAGCTGAAGGATGCGAAGTAGTTCATCACTTGGATCAGGCATTGCAAGTGGCTGAAGCAGAACAAAAACACAATGAAATTTGTATAGTAGGCGGAGGAGAGATTTATGAATTGGCTATGTCTTATGCCAATAAAATAGAACTTACACGAGTACATCATTCTTTTGAAGATGCCGATGCTTTTTTTCCTGATTTAGATCTTTCTGAATGGAAATTAATTTCTGAAATCTTTCATTCAAAAGATAAAAAGCATAACTATTCTTTTTCTTACTTAACCTACATCAGAAAAAAATAAATCCCATTCATACGCTTTTAGAAAATATAGCTGAAAAGGAAAATTTCAATTTAGAAGGATTCTCTTCTCTTCATGGAGGTGATATCAATCAGGTATTTCTTTTAAAAACTTCTGAAGATAAGAGAGTAATAAAAATAAATTCGGTTAATGATTTTCCTTTGATGTTTGAAAGAGAAGCCGAAGGTCTGGAAAGTCTGAGAAAAACCAATTCTTTTAAAATTCCTGAAGTTATAGGATTTTCTTCCATAGATTCCTGGGGTTATTTACTTTTGGAATGGCTTCCTCCTGAACCAACAAATCTTAATTTTTGGGAGAAATTTGCTCAGAATCTCGCTCGCTTACATCAGACCCATTCTTCCGGTTTTGGCTGGAAAACGGATAATTATATAGGAAGTTTAATTCAGTTGAATTGTCCAATAGTGGAAGACGCCAGAGAGTTTTATGTTGAAAAGCGATTAAAACCTCAACTAAAATTAGCCGGTGAAAAAGGGTTTACTTTTAAAAATCTTTCTCTTTTTTATAAAAACATACAAGATGAAATTCCTCCGGAAAAAGCCTCTCTGATTCATGGTGATTTATGGTCGGGCAATTTTCTTTGCACAGCCGGAAACACACCTGCTTTAATTGATCCTGCCACTGCCTTTGCTCCAAGAGAAATGGACATCGCTATGATGAAATTGTTTGGCGGTTTTCCAAATTGGGTTTTTGAAAAATATAACTCCCTCTTCCCCCTGGAAAAAGCATGGGAAAAACGAATAGAAATCTGGCAGTTATATTACCTATTGGTTCACCTGAACCTGTTTGGCTCTTCTTATTATTTTAGGGTAAAAGAAATTATTTCGAGATATACTTAAACATCAAGTTCCAAAAGAACAGGACAATGATCGCTATGGACGGCATCTGATAAAATAACCGCTCGGTTTATTTGATCTTTTAATGTTTCAGAAACCATATGATAATCTAACCTCCATCCTTTATTTCTTGCTCTTGAATTGGCACGATAACTCCACCACGAATATTGTTCTATTTCAGGATTTAAATATCTAAAACTATCAATAAAGCCGCTGTCGATAAATTGACTGAGCCATTCTCTTTCAACCGGTAAAAATCCTGAAACATTCTTTAAACGAACCGGATTGTGTATATCTATAGGTTCATGACAAATATTAAAATCTCCGGAAATAATCAGATTAGGAGTTTCTTTTTTGAGTTCATCCACATAAGTTTGAAAATCATCCATATACTGAAACTTAAAATCCAATCTGTCATCATTGGTTCCTGAAGGCATATAAAGACTCATTACTGAAACATCATCAAAATCGGCTCTGATATTTCTACCTTCTTCATCCATATAATCAATTCCGGTACCAAAAGTAACTTCGTTGGGTTTTGTTTTACTCAGCAAAGCCACTCCGCTGTATCCTTTTCTTTCAGCCGGAAACCAGTAGCAATATTCATAGCCAATTTCCCGAAAAAACTCCTCATTAAATTGTTTGGGATTGGCTTTAATTTCCTGCAAACACACCACATCGGGTGAAGCATGAATCAGCCAATCGACCAAGCCTTTTCTTTTTGCGGCACGAATACCATTTACATTATAAGAAACGATTTTCATATTTTTAATTTTCCGCGAAAATAAGTTTAATTGAGTCGAAACCAAAAAATGGCTGGGTTTTGGAATGCTTAATGCAGATTTATCAGTATTTCCCAGACTTATTTTTGCACCTATTCAGTTGTAATAAATATTGCCGGAAGTACTGCTTCTATTATTTGTATTTTCCCCAATATTCTTTCGGGGTTATTATTTTTGTTTCGTTAAATTTTTCCATTGTAAAATCATTTGTATTACCGGTAATTATAAAATCTGCTTTTGAAATTTGAGCCAATTCTAAAAATCGGTTATCAGCTTCATCTTCAATTATTTTCAATGGATTTTCGGGTCTGTACATTTTCAGCCATTTCGCTAATTCTTGTGATTAGGAAATCAGCGTTGGATTTAAAATCAAGAAATCTTGCGAATTTTGGTCTCTCGAGAACTTCAAGATATTCTTTTAAAATTGGATTTGAGAGACAAATTAATGCATTTCCGTCGATACAATGCTCAACAATTAAATATGGAAAGTTTTTTTGAATTAAAGAAGATACAATCACGTTGGTATCAAGAATTATTTTTTGCATTCCTGTGGTCTCTTATTTCTTGATCAATTTCTTCCATGGTCATTTTTCCTAAACCATATTTCTCCGCCAATTGAATGCTTTTTTCCAAAGATTGCTTTGATATTTTTTTTCCGATAATATCAATCAATTCAGATAAAGAAATCGTCTTTTTAGTTAGACCCAATTGGTTATATTCCAACTCCGATATTTTGATATTTATTGTTTTCATAAGGACGTGTTGAAACTCAAATTTACGAATAATTAATTTTTTTTGAATATTGAAAAGATTATATTTTGGTAAATGCTTGTATTTCCACAATTTCCAAACAACTAATTTAAAAGAAGTTCCTAAAACAATTCAATTCATCTTAAAAAAAAGTATTTTCGCTTTAAGCTTTTTAAACATAAAACATGAGTAAAAAACTTATTGGTCGGGTTGATCGGGCAGATTTTCCGGAATTAGGATTGGAAAATATTGCTATAAAAATTGACACAGGAGCTTATACCTCTTCTATTCATTGTTCTGAAATTAAGGAAAAAGATGGAATACTCACCTGTTTATTTTTGGACAGAGAACATCCTTTATATAACAAAAAAAAATATACATTTGCTGACTACAAACATGTAGTGGTCAGAAGCAGTAATGGCATGGTTCAAAACAGATATGCCATTAAATCGACTATCAAATTATTTGGTAAAATTTATAAGATCAGCCTGTCATTAAACGATCGAAGCGATATGAGGTTTCCGGTTTTAATAGGTCGAAAATTCCTCAGCGGAAAATTCCTGGTTGATCCACAATTAGAAAATCTATCAGCAAAAGAAAGAAACAGCTTATGAAAATTGTAGTTTTATCCCGAAACCGGAATTTATATTCTACCAAACGTCTTGTTGAAGCAGGAAGAAAGAGAGGTCATGATGTTCAAATAATTGACCATCTCAAATGTAATATCATCATTGAAAAAAAGAAACCCAGAATTTATTATAAAGGAAACTTTTTAAATGATGTAGATGCTATTATTCCTCGAATTGGTGCATCCGTTACCTTTTATGGAACGGCTGTGGTTCGTCAATTTGAAATGATGGGTGTTTTTTCTACCACAGAATCTGAAGCTTTGGTTAGAAGCAGAGACAAATTGAGAAGTTTGCAAATTCTCTCCAGAGCAAAAGTTGGTCTTCCAAAAACAGTTTTTACCAATTATTCAAATGAAGTAGAAGACATCATTAAACAAGTAGGCGGCACTCCTCTTATCATCAAGCTTTTAGAAGGCACTCAAGGACTTGGAGTTGTTTTAGCAGAAACTAAAAACGCTGCCAAGTCTGTTATTGAAGCTTTTAACGGATTGCAGGCCAGGGTAATGGTTCAGGAATTTGTAAAAGAAGCCAAAGGCATGGATATTCGAGCTTTTGTAGTTGACGGGCATGTGATAGGCGCTATGAAAAGAAAGGCCAAGGACGGAGAATTCAGGTCCAACCTGCACAGAGGAGGAACGGCAGAAGTAGTTGAGCTGACCGATGAAGAAGAAATAGCAGCTATCAAAGCCGTAAAAGCTTTAGGATTGGATGTAGCGGGGGTCGATATGTTACAGAGCAATCGGGGACCGTTGATTTTAGAAGTAAATCCTTCTCCGGGATTGGAGGGAATTGAAAAAGCTACCGGAAAAAACATCGCCCGATCGATTATAAAATATATAGAGAAAAATGTTTAAGACATGCCGCATATAGATGAGCAAAACGTTCTTCATTTATTAGGAGAAACCATATTGCCGGGCGAGAAGAAAACCATTCATTTTATTTCTTCCGCCCTGTACACTAATACCGAGGTAAATGTGCCGGTCATAATTAGCAGAGCCAAAAAACCCGGCCCCACAGTCTTAATCACCGCCGGAATTCATGGAGATGAACTCAACGCCGTAGAAATTGTCCGCCAGCTCATTTCCAAAAAAATGAATCATCCCAGAGCGGGAACGATTATATGCATGCCAATTGTAAATATTTTTGGCTTTTTAAATATGTCACGCTATTTTCCGGATGGCAGAGATTTAAACCGATCTTTTCCGGGTTTTAAAAGAGGCTCGCTGGCCAGCAAATTTGCATATCAGTTTACTCATGAAATTTTACCCATAGCAGATTTATGCCTTGATTTTCATTCGGGAGGAGCCAAACGTTTTAATGCTGCGCAAATCCGACTGACAAAAGGAAGTAAACAGAGTTTGAAGTTTGCTAAAATCTTCAATGCTCCTTTTACTTTATATTCTAAAACCCTGGCTAAATCTTTACGCTCTATATGTGTCAATTCCGGAATTCCTTATTTGATATTTGAAGGCGGGATGTCAGGAGACAATAACAAAGAAATTGCCACTCAAGGTTTACACGGTATTTTAAGAATCCTTGATCATCTTGACATGTTAAAACCAAAGTTTGTTTTGGATGAACCTGAAACCAATACGATTTTCATCAAAACCACCAGTTGGGTACGTGCCGGATACAGCGGATTAATTCACAATAAAATCAGAGTAGGTCAGTATGTTCACAAAGGTGCTCATATAGCATCTATCACAGATCCCTATGGAAGTTTCAGAAGGAGAGTTCGTGCTCCCCATGATGGATTTATCATCAATGCCAATCTGGCACCCATCGTCTTTGAAGGCGATGCTTTATTTAATATTTCAAAAACTTTAGACCATGCAAAAAACGATTCTGAGACAAAATTACAAGGAAAAACGTATAAAGTTGAACTCTGAAGAAATTCAGGAAAAAAGCATGGCTATAGCCAATCAAAGTTTAAAACTCCCCATTTGGGAAGCCGATCTTTTTTCTATTTTTTTGACTATAAAAGATAAAAAAGAAGTCAATACAGAATTTATTCTCAATATTCTTCATGGTAGAGATAAGGATATAGTGGTTTCAAAAAGTGATTTAAAAAATCACACGATGACACATTTTTTATTGACAGACAATACTAAAATAGCCATAAACTCCTGGGGAATTCCTGAGCCTGTAGATGGCATACAAGTACCTCCCGAAAAAATTGAAGTAGTATTTGTTCCACTTTTAGCTTTTGATTTAACAGGACATAGGGTTGGTTATGGAAAAGGTTTTTATGATCGATTTTTGGCAGCCTGCAAACCCAATACGCTTAAAGTTGGCTTATCTTTCTTTGAAGCGGAGACAAATGAATTCAAATATCACGAAAATGATATTCCCCTGGATTATTGCTTGACTCCTAAAAAAATTTATAAATTTTAGAACTTAATTCGGTTGAAAATCTAACATTGAGATAATGAATTTTAATAAGATCAGGATCTTCCAAACAAGAATTCAAGAAAAATTCCATTTTAAAATTTAGGTAAAACTTAACTTTAAACAACTCTAAAAACAATAACAACTTTCACAAAAACTAATGGTTAACTTGTTTTTTAAACGTTAATTGTTTAAGTTTATTTAACTATTAATGTTTTAGCAGTCTTAAGTTATGAGTAATTTCAATCCGGTTCTTTGCTATACCAGGGTGTTAGTGGTGGTTTTTCTTTTCCAACTGGGTTGTTGGAACATTTGTGCTCAAGAAGAGGATTTTCCTTACCCCGAAATTGAGTGGGCAACTTATTTTGTGGATGGTCTGGGTGGTTTTTCAAAGGACGGCAACCTTTATTTTAGCGGCATCAAACCCCAGGATGCTTATGTGAACAACGGCTACGATTCTTTAGCGACTTATGTCAGCAATCCCGAACACCCGGGCAATCTGTATTTCGGAAAGTTGGGCAGCAACCAGGACATTGAGTTTGTAGAGTTGTACGGGGCACCTTGGGGTGATCCGGGTAACCAGCCATACAGTTCCCTGCCGATCGAAATTGAGGCTGTGGACCAAGACGGCAATTTCTATATTGCGGGAATAGCCAAAACCGAGGTGGGGCTTGGCACGCCCGGTGCCTACCATGAAAACTTTTACGGCAATTGGACGGAGCCGCGGGATGTCTATCTCCCAGACTTGGACATAACGGTCCCACTGCCTTCCGAGCCCTGCAATGACGCCTTTATAGTGAAATACGATAAAGACGGCAACAAGCTCTGGGGGTCTTATTACAACGGAAACCAAGGGATGGAGAGGGTTTGGCTGATAGCGGGCGGTGACTATCTCTACCTTCATGGCACGACCTCCTCATACGAGGGAATCGCATCGCCTGGCACGTATATGACGGAATGGGATGACTGGTCAGCGCAGCTGAACCCCAGAAGAGCCTTCGTGCTCAAGCTGAATGCTGATGACGGTACGCCGGTTTGGGGGACATATCTGCATGAGACACACATGGGGATTAACGGTGCTAATGGTACAATGCAGGTAAACTCTTATGGTTATTTAGCATGGTTTTTTGAAGGAGCCATAAGGTCTCTTTCTCCGGAGGGCGAGCTTTACGTGGAGCAACCCATGCTTGGGGGGGCGTCTAATGATGGTACAATAGAAAGATTGGCAACCGATCAAAGCGGGAACTATTTTATATTGGGGTCAGCCACAGGCAATGACAGCATAGGCACGCCGGGCAGCTTTAGGCCTACAAAAACTTTTGAGAAACAGCGGTTTATCGTGAAATACAACCAAGAGTTTGAAAAACAATGGGGTTCTTATTTATTTGAGACCCATGAAGCCGGGCAGAACAGTGGTTTACCCAGTTTTGGCCATGGCGCAAGGCCCTTTATCGATAAACAAGGTGTTTATCTGGCCATCGGCACTCAGGAGGAAGGGCTGGCAACACCCGGTGCCTACCAGGAAGAAAATGCGGGTGGGAGTGACATCATCCTTATGAAGCTGGATAGTTTTGACGGCAGCCTCAAGTGGGCGTCCTACTTTGGGGGCGAAGGTCATGATTACGGTGGCGGGATTGTCCATAAAGACGCCTCGGAAAACCTATATCTTGGCATAGCCCACGCAGATTCCCCGCCGGAACAGCTGGCTACCGAGAATGCCCTGTTTCCAGAGCCTATCAGTTTCAATAATGCAATGGTGGTCAAGTTTCTCCACGAGAGCAATGTGATGCAGACCGAGCTGCCCCATGCGCTTTCGTTTAAGCTATATCCCAACCCGGCGGGGAGCCATCTCTACCTGCAAAGCGAGGAGGCTTTTGGCAGCCAAGCTGAATTTGACGTTTATGACCTGCTCGGCAAGAAGGCCGCAAGCTTTAAGGCAACCCCGGGTTCTTTGCAAAACTTCGATATCTCACGCCTCAGCCCGGGAGCGTATTTTTTGGAGATCAGCCACGGCCTGCAAAAACAATATCTTAAATTTATAAAGCAATAAAAACCACCTTTAAAATTATTAACATTATTAATCAAGAAATATCTACTAAAAAAATAGGTTTTAAAACAGGAAATTCAACCTTAAAAAATTAAGAAACAACTTTTATTCAAATGACGAACTTCAAAATTAAAAAACAAAAAATAAGCTTTCAAGAAATTAAGTCTAAACCTCTTTTTGTGATGGAGTTTCAACTAATTCTTCATCTTTTTTAAAAACCTTTCTGTTGAATAAAATCATCATTAGAAAGCCTATGGTAATAGAAGAATCGGCTATATTAAAAACAGGCTCAAAAAAGGTGAAATATTGTCCTCCCCACACCGGAATCCACTCCGGCAAATATCCTTGCCAAAGCGGAAAATAAAGCATATCCACTACTTTTCCGTGTAAGAGTGTTCCATACCCTCCTTCTGCCGGAAGAAAAGAAGCCACTTGTCCGTGACTGTCATTAAACAAAACCCCATAAAATACCGAATCAATAATATTCCCCAAGGCCCCTGCGAAAATTAGAGAAATGCTGAATGTCAATAATTTAGAACCTCCTTTTTTAATAGTTTCCCAAAGCCAATACCCAATTCCAACAATAGCAATCAGTCTAAAAAGAGTCAGTAGCAATTTCCCATAATTTCCCGGAATTTTTGCTCCCCATGCCATTCCTTCATTTTCTACAAAAAGAATGCGAAACCATTCAAAAACTTTTACTTGTTCGCCCAGCATAAAATTAGTTTTAATATAAATCTTGCTGATCTGATCAATCAATAAAATAAGGATGATTAAAAGTCCGGCTTTTCTTAGGGACATATTTCTGAATTTTAAAGAATGCCAAAAATACAGTTTTTATTGGATTTATTGGCTCAGTTCTTTTTTGAGTGTGGAAAATGTTGGAACAAAGCTCAAATAAGACTTTAAGGAGATTCTGAATTTCTCTCTGAGATAACTCAAATTAATTTGTTTAAAATCATAACGAATTTAACCCTGAAAGGGCTGTGAACCCACTAAGGGTTTTTTCTTTTTCAAGTTATATGCTAAAATCATTTTCGACAACCATAGAAAGATTATGCGGCATCTACTTAAGTTCATTGACTTTCCTAAATGTTGAAAATATTAAGTTTTAATATCCATATTTTTCGGCAAAAAACTTAATATTTTCAAATTCATAATCTTTTCAGAATTCTTTATTTTTGTATTCTACTCGCCCTCATAGTTCAACGGATAGAATAGGAGTTTCCTAAACTTTAGATCCAGGTTCGATTCCTGGTGAGGGTACTTTTTGAGAAGTTGAACTTGATCTCGGGTTTAATTAAGAAAAGAACGACAAGTTTTGGCGTAGAAGGTTTATACTTTTGTTTAGAAAACAAAATTCCAGAAAATGCAAACTGTTTATAAAAATTTAATCGATCATAAATCTACCTATTTCACTACTGCTAAATATTCCGGAAAAGATAGAATCAAAAAAATCTTAAGTGAAATCTGGCGCTATTTCCCTTCTTCAACAAAATTTAATCCTTTCAAATATATCTTAATTAGAATTTTATCAGGAGAGGAAGAAGTTGATCCGGATGAAATTAAAAATATCCGTTCCTTTTTTTTGGAAAAAAATAATGATTCTCATATTATGCTTGGAGTGGAACAAGATCTTTCTTTAAAAGAAAAACTCAAAATTCAGATTTGTTTTACTGCTTTCAAGATAAACTTTGCCGAGGTGGAATTGAAAGATTTATTTGAAAGTGTACCGAAAAAGATGATTGAAAAATAAAAAAATAAAAATAATTTTGTTTTCAGGCAGAAAGTAATCACTTCCCGATACATTTTTTCCTTCTTTTATTTTAGAAGAAAATCATTCATTAATACAACTTTTTTTTGATAATAAAAAACTATCTTTTCATTCGGAAAAAACACTCGAAGTGACAGAGTTTATTTGTCTTACTCTTTATTAAGGTTTTAAAGTAATCACTTCTCGATACATTTTTTCCTTCTTTTATTTTAGAAGCAAATCATTTATTAGTACAACTTTTTTTTGATAATAAAAAATTACCTTTTCATTCGGAAAAAACACTCGAAGTGACAGACTTTCTTTCTCTTACTCTTTATTAAGGTTTTAAAATAATCACTTCTCGATACATTTTTCCGTCTTTTATTTTAGAAGAAAGTCATTCATTAATACAAATCTTTTTGATAAAAAAACTATTTTTTCATACGGAAAAAACACTCGAAGTGACAGACATTCCTTCTCTCACTCTTTATAAAGGTTTTAAAGTAATCACTTCTCGATACATTTTTTCCTTCTTTTATTTTAGAAGAAAGTCATTTATTAATGCAATCTCTTCTTAATAATAAAAAACTATCTTTTTATATGGAAAAAACACTCGAAGTGACAGAATTGTAAGCCAGTTAGGCGGAGTGGTTTTTATGAAGACCCATAGGCCGGATAAATAAAATGCTTGTCTGCCAGGTTAGACAGATACCGGGGAACCTTCCTTCCAAAGTAAATTCTTTTTTTGATAAAATTTAAATCAATATCAATCAGAACGGATAAATGTGGATAAAGCCAAAAACTTTTCTTTTTAATCCATCGGTTAAAGCCTCTTCATTCTGATGGTATTGTTTTTACTTTATTTTTCTTTTTCACCCTTTTTATATAAATAGAAGGAGGAACTCCCTTCACCTCTTTAAAGTTAGCTGAAAACCTACTATGGGATGAAAAACCGGCTTCCTTAGCTAAATAACTTATTTTATAGTTTCTATATTCTTCTTCTTATAATTTTTCTGTGATATATTCAATCCTGTGTCGAATAATATATTTATGAAAATCAAGCTCTTTATGTTTCTTTAAAATCTCGGAAATATACCTCGGATTGGTCTTGCAAAAAGCTGCAACTGCTGTCAAATTTATTTCAGGATCCAAAAACATTTTTTTCTTTTCAAATTCATTCAATAGTTCAAGAATAGATTCTTCCGTTTCTGCAGAGATAATCATCCTTGAATTTTCTACATTATTGCCATTTTGCAAATTTTCCACCCTTTCCTTTTTTCCGTCTTCAGTAGAAAGTGTATAAGTTCTCTTTCTATTGAAAAATTTTATCAGGAGATAAGAAGCAATTAATCCCAAAGCTCCAAACAAAAAAACATAGATTAATTTTAATTTGTTTTCAGAATCAGCCAAAGCGGTACGTTTTTCATCAAAAAAATTGGCAGCCAAATTTTTTCTTTCCATATCCGCTATATTTTGAAGCGAATCTTTACGTGCTGAATAAATCCTGTAATTTTTAATATCATTTACAGCATCATAAAAATCACGTCTTTCTGTGACAAAGAAAAGCTCTAATTCCGATGCTTTATTTTCCTGAATAAATTTTTCTGCTTTATTGAAATATTCTTTAGCCAAAGCCGTATCTCTATCTAATTTAAATACAACAGATCCCAAACCGGTGTAAATATTTCCATATAAATGATACTGTGGATTATTATAATAATTTAAATTTTCCAGAGCATTCTGATAACTCTTATAACTTTTATTCCATTGATTTGTTTCATAAAACGCCCAGGCCCTTTGAATTTCAGAAAATGCAATCATATATCTTCCTTCTCTCAATTTTTCCAAAGTTTTATAATGTTTTTCACCTTTATCTAAATAAAAAATCACACTATCTTGTTCATTTCTTAATCCATGAAAATTTGCCCGAGACTGAAGATTTAAAACAGTAAGATTAATTTTATTCAATGAATCTTTAATCTTCGGAAGAAGCAAATCCATTTCATCCAGTATGGCTAATCCTTTTTCAGTAAAATGTAGTTTTTGATAAATAGAAGCTATAAATCCTTTTGTTCGAAATTCCCATTCATAATCTTTAGATTTAACTGCTATTTTATCAGCTTCTAAGGCTATATCCACAGCTTTTTTCAAATCCGGTTTTCCTAAATAAACCCCGGCTTTTAACATAAGGGAACGAATTTCTTGTCTCTTTGTAGAGGAAATCTGATAAAGAGAGTCAGCTATTTTTAATGCTTTTTCAGGATTGGAAAAAATATAAACAGTAGCTGCCTGACTGTAGACGCTGTCAAACTCCCTGTTCTTCTGAGAATAACTAAAATCAGTTAATACAATTAAAAATAAAACAAGAAAAACAAAGGATTTATTTTTAAATTTAATATGTAATCTTTTTTTATTCATTCACTTCTTTTATACTTATTTCAAACTATTTTACAAAAAACATGATTTGCTTTCAAAATACACTGATTTTTGATTATTTAAAAATAATTTAACTACTTTTTAATGAAAAACGAAGTGGCAACCCTGATCAACCATTTTATTTCTAAATAAGATCAAGATGAATTTAAGATATTTTTTGATTCTTGGTTTTACCTATGATTTATTATTTAATTTAGGCGGAATATCTTTAACTTTTTAAGCAATGAAAAAATTTATGATCACCTTATTCTTCAGCAGTTCTCTTTTAGGATATGCTCAAGAAAACATCAGTTACCAAAAACCTTCCAAAGAGATTTTAGAATTAGCTGATTTTTCCAGACCTCCTACTGTTTTAATGGACAGCAAAAGAGAAACCATGGTTTTATTATTCCGGCCTACTTATAAAACTTTAGAGGATTTAAATAAGGAGGGTATGAAAATCGCCGGGTTGCGAATTGATCCTCAAACCAATATTTCCAGCACTGTGTCTTATGTAAACAATTTAAAAATAAAAAACATTCATGATAAAGATGCTAAACAAATTTCAGGATTGCCTGAAAAACCTCTGCTTGCTAATTTTTCTTTATCTCCGGATGAAAAATTTTTAGGATTTACCAACACCACAGAAAATGGAGTAGAATTATGGGTTGTTGAATTAGAGAAGGCTCAGGCTTCAAAAGTTACTAAAGATAATTTAAATGCCAATTTAGGTACGCCTTTTATATGGCTGGCCGATTCGCAATCTTTTTTAATTCAGGTTTTACCTAAGAATCGTCCTTCTTTAAAAGATGATAAAAATGATATTCCTAAAGGACCTACAGTGGCTACAGGCACAGGAGAAGTTTCACAAAACAGAACCTATCAGGATTTAATTAAAACTCCTTTGGATGAAGAAAATTTTGAAACTCTGGTTACTTCTGAATTAAAAAAAATCACTTTAAATAGAGTAAGCTCAGATTTTGCAGAAGCAGCCATGTTTCTTAGCACTTCTCTTTCTCCCAATGGAAAATATGTTTTGATTTCTAAAATAGAAAAACCTTTTTCTTATATAGTTCCTTATCACAGATTTCCTCATAAAACCACCGTTCATGATCTTCAGGGAAATCTTATAAAAACAGTCAATGAAGTTCCTTTAAACGAAATTCTTCCAAAAGGATTTTCATCGGTGAGAAAAGGAAAAAGAAATATGAACTGGCGTCCTGATAAGCCGGCCAGTCTCTATTTTGTAGAAGCACTGGATGATGGAGACCAGGCTAAAGAAGCTGATTACAGAGATCAGGTTTTTCTTTGGGATTTTCCTTTTGATTCAAAACCAAAAGCTTTAATAAAAACTTCTAATCGCTATGGAGGAATTCAGTGGGCCAATGAAGAAAATGCATTCTTAAATGAATATTGGTATGATACAAGAAATATTAAAACGCATTGGTTTAATCCAACAACAGGAGAATCTAAATTGCTGACAGACAGAAATTTTCAGGATATCTATAATGATCCGGGAAATTTTTATACCAATAAAAATGAATATGGAAAAAATGTTGTTCAAATTTCTGACAACAAAGCTTTATTGATAGGAAATGGTTTTACAGCTGAAGGACAATTTCCTTTTATTGATGAACTCAATCTGGAAAATCTGGAAAAAAATCGTTTATATACTATTTCTGCTGAAGAACGAAAAGAAGACATTATTGATGTTTTAGATATGGAAAAAGGGGAAGTTTTAATTATGAAACAATCACCAACAGAATATCCTAACTTTTTCTTGAGAAACATTCAAAAAGATCAGTCTAAAGCTGTTACTCATTTTGAAAACCCTTTTAAGAGTTTGGAAAATGTTTATAAAGAACTGATTTCTTATAAAAGAGAAGATGGTGTAAATTTAACCGGAACTCTTTATTTACCTGCTGATTATGACAGGAATTCCAAAGAAAAACTTCCTTTATTAATTTGGGCATATCCAACTGAATACAAAGATAAAGCCACAGCCGGAATGAGCAGTAAAAACGTGAATTCTTTTACTTATCCCAGTTACGGCTCTTTTATTTATTGGGTAACAAAAGGATATGCTGTTCTGGATGATGCTGCTTTCCCCATTATTGGCGAAGATGAAACTGAACCCAATGATACTTTTATCGAACAATTGATAGCCAATGCCAAGGCTGCTATTGATGCGGTAGATGAATTAGGATATATTGACAGAAAAAGAGTGGGCGTTGGCGGACATTCCTATGGAGCTTTTATGACCGCTAATCTTCTGACTCACTCCGATTTATTTGCCTGTGGTATTGCCAGAAGTGGCGCTTACAATAGAACCTTAACTCCGTTTGGATTTCAGAGCGAACAGAGAAATTATTGGGATGCTCCTGAGGTTTATAATAAAATGTCTCCCTTTATGAATGCGCCAAAAATGAAAACTCCTATGTTGTTGGTTCATGGGGAACAAGATAATAATATGGGAACTTACACCATGCAAACTGAACGTTATTTTGAAGCTTTAAAAAATCTGGGAGCTCCTGTTAGAATGGTTTTATTGCCAAAGGAATCTCACGGATATGAGGCAAAAGAAAATGTTTTGCATTTATTATATGAGCAGGATGTCTTCCTGGAAAAACATTTGAAAAATTAGAAGTTTCAAAACACTAAACCGTCGCATTTTCACAATTGCGATGGTTTTTTTCACATAAATTTTAAAAACTAAGCATTGTAAATTTAAACACATATCTAAACTTAACATAAAGAACTTAAAAAACCCCCCTACTCACCCTCCCGAATACAAAAATAATTCTTAAGTTTGTCAGAAGTATTAACAGCTCTCGAGTTCAAACCTTTTAATTATGGAAAAAAATTTTAAAATCTTAAAAAACTCAGTTAATTCACTGAGTTACTTTTTTGTTTTATTTTTGAGTTTATCTGTCTTTTCACAGGCTCAAACCCCGGCAATGGAGTTATGGTTAGAAAACCAGGCTTCAGAATTTTCTATATCAAACGGAGAATTGTATCAACATTATGCTACCTTTAATGCAGCTGCATGTGATAATGCCATTCCCATCACTTCGGGAAGTTTAGTTGATGAGCCTTTGGTTTGTGGCAATGTCAACTTATTAAATTCCGGATCGGTTTCTCCTTTTTGTATAGATGATGGTCCCACCGGGGGAGTTATTCCAACCAATTACGGAGACGGGAATGAAGCTACATACACTTATTTAGCCTCAGAAGACGGAACAGTCGATATTACCATCCACGGAACTACCTGGACAGCTATTTTCGTTTATGATGGTTGCCCAATTTCAGGAGGAGAGTGTGTTACTGCCAGTCGCTCCACAACAGATTCACGCTCTGTTTCTTTTGAAGCTGAAGCCGGTATGGAATATTTCATTTGGATAGACACCTGGGTATCAGCCGGTCCAAATGATCCTTGTATTGAAGGCGGAAAAATGGATTTCTCAGGTCCTGAACCTGGAGGATTAGAAGATTGTGCCGGAGTACCAGATTCTATTAATTTAGAATATCCCACTGATGTTTGTGGAGGCATAAACTTTATGATTTCACCTCAGGATCTTGACTCTGAATCTGGTTTGATTTATCAATGGCAATCTCGTCCCTCCGATCAGGATCCGGAAGTAGATTTTACAGACATAAGTGGAGCTTCAAATAAAAATTTAAATGTCAATGGTATTTCTGAAGCAACAGATTTTCGACTTAAATTAACCTGCGATATCACAGATGATGAAGTTTTTTCAGAAATAGCTACTGTTACTCTAAAAGATGCCAGTGAGTGTTATTGTACTCCTCCGGCACCTGATTTTAATACTTTGTATTGGATTGAAAGTGTTACAACAAATAATGGAGTTGTAGATATTTCTAATTTAAATACAGGTTTCTCTTCCGGCGGATATGCTGATTATTCTGAAGATCACACTGTAGTGCTTGCACCCGGTCAAACTTTTGATTTTGAAGTTAAATCTCAAAACGGTGCCAGCCCCGGATTAAAAATCTGGATTGACTGGAACCAAAACGGATTCTTTGAAGATAGTGGTGAACTTGTTTATGAAACCACTTCAGGAAGTTCCAGTAGCTTGAATACCTATACAGGAACAATAACTGTTCCCGACGATGCCTCTTTGGGAAATACAAGAATGCGAATCAGAAATTATATCAATCAAACCCCTTGTAATCAAACATCTTATGGAGAAACTGAAGACTATTCGGTGCAGATTGTTATTTTAGAGGATTGTGAAGGACCTGTAAGTGCAGGAACTATTACAGATGATTTTGATATCTGTGCAGGATCTTCTTTCAGCATCTCCGTTTCAGATCCCTCTGAACCCGCTACAGGATTAATTCGTCAATGGCAATCCTCACCTGCAGGAGAAGACGATTGGACGGATATTGAAGGAGCTCATTCAACTTCTTATAGTGTTTCTTCCGGTATTTTTGAAGATACAGATTACAGATTTGTTGTTACTTGTGAAACTGACTCAGATGTTTCTGATATACTATCAGTTACTTTAAAACCAGGAAACGAATGTTATTGTACGCCCACCTATACTTATGGATGTAATTCAGATAAAATTACAAATGTTACTTTAACAGGAGAATCCAATGGAATTGACAATGACTCACAATGTAGCTCTAATTATTATGGAGATTATACAGATCTGACACCTGCGGATTTAGCTCCGGGTGAAACTTATACTTTAAGTGTTTCTACTGATTATATTACCCCCACCTCTGAACAAATTAAAGCCTGGATTGATTTTAACAGCAATGGCGTTTTCGAAGAAAATGAGTTGATCGCTAATTCAAATGGAGCGGGATTACCCGGAGGCACAGGAAACTTTGATTTTATTGTTCCTGAAAACGTAGAACCCGGAAATTATAGATTAAGAGTAAGAATGGTATATGGAAGCAATCCAACCTTTGATGCTTGTGATAATCAAAATTATGGAGAAACAGAGGATTATATGGTTGAAATACTTCAACTGGATCAATGTCAGGGACCAGTAACCGCAGGAACCATTGAAGATGATTTTGATATTTGTGCAGGAAGTGCTTTCAGTATTTCAGTATCAGGACCTACAGATCCTGCCGATGGCTTAGTACGTCAATGGCAATCTTCACCGGCAGGAGAAGATGATTGGACAGACATTGAAGGTGCTCATTCAACTTCTTTCAATATTTCTTCCGGAATTTTTGAAAATACAGATTATAGATATGTAGTCACTTGTAATGATACTGATTCGGACACTTCTGATATACTTTCAGTTACCTTAAAACCCGGTAATGAGTGTTATTGCACCCCTACCTATACTTCCGGATGTAATTTAGATAAAATAACAAATGTTAGTTTATCGGGAGAATCAAATGGAATTGATAATGACTCAGGATGTAGTCCAAATTATTATGGAGATTATACGGATTTGACACCTGCTGATTTAGCTCCGGGAGAAACTTATACCTTAAGTGTTTCTACTGATTACTCTTCCCCAACCTTTGAACAAGTTAAAGCCTGGATCGATTACAATGACAATGGTTTTTTTGAAGATGATGAGTTGATTGCTGATACTAACGGAGCAGGATTGCCCGGTGGTACCGGCAACTTTGATTTTATAGTTCCTGAGAACACAGAACCAGGAAATTATAGATTAAGAGTAAGAATGGTATATGGAAGCAGTCCTACTTTTGATGCCTGTAATAATCAAACTAATGGAGAAACAGAAGATTATATGGTAGAAATCATCCAGTTGGATGATTGTCAAGGACCTGTTACAGCAGGAACCATTGAAGATGACTTCGATATTTGTGCAGGAAATGCTTTTAGTATTTCAGTGTCAGGAGCTACTGACCCCGCAAATGGACTAGTACGTCAATGGCAATCTTCACCGGCAGGAGAAGATGACTGGACCGATATTGAAGGTGCTTATTCCAATTCTTTTAATGTAGCTGACGGAATTTTTGAAGATACCGACTTCAGATATGTTATTACTTGTAATGATGATGAATCTGACACTTCTGATATAATTTCTGTGACATTAACACCTTCCGCAGAATGTTATTGTATACCTGAAGCCACTGATTCCGCACGTTATATTAATAATTTTTCAACAACCGGAGCTATAAATGATATTTCAAACTTA